>Ga0209582_1000857_pt1 | contig 16294 bp, 15 predicted proteins | sample KloWWTmetKNB5Kit_FD_187176 | JGI IMG/M metagenome (GOLD analysis project Ga0209582, IMG submission 187176) | Active sludge microbial communities from Klosterneuburg, Austria, studying microevolution and ecology of nitrifiers - Klosterneuburg... | ecosystem: Engineered > WWTP > Aerobic digester >...
CCGGCCAGGCGCTGCTGCGCAGCGGCGCGCGGCCCAGCGACGACATCTACGTAAGCGGCACACTGGGCGATGCGCGCCTGGCGCTGGAGGCTTTGCAAGACCAGGCCGCAGCCGCCGCCCTGCCCGCCGAAACCCTCGCCGCCGCACGCCTGCGCCTGGAAGCGCCCACGCCGCGTGTGGCCCTGGGCTTGGCCCTGCGCGGCGTGGCCAGCGCAGCGCTGGATGTGAGTGACGGCCTGCTGGGCGACCTGGGCCATATCCTGCGTGCCTCGGGTGTCGGCGCTTGCGTAGACACATCGATTACTATAAATTTGATAGCTGCCAGCGCTTTACCAGAAAGCACTGGGTGCCATTTTGACTTGAATTTTTTACACCAGTGCACCTTGGCCGGTGGCGACGACTATGAGTTGCTTTTCACCGCACCTGCTGCTGCGCGCGCTGCGGTGGCCGCTGCGAGCCAAGCCAGCAGCACACCGGTCACGCGTATTGGTCGCATCGAGGCCGAACCCGGTGTGCGCCTGATCGATGGACAGGGCCAGGCGGTGGTCCACCGCTACGCTTCATTCGACCACTTTGCCTAACGCCTGCGCGTGTTGCATGTGGCAATGCCGTCAGGGCGTGCGCTCCATGATGCGCTGCACAACCCCCTCGGCCTTGAGCCGGTCGAAGGCCTGTTGCGTGCGCTGCACGACGTCCGGCGGGGTCTGTAGGCTGTAGGCCATGTAGAGCCCGGCGGACGCCTCGTCCAGCGTCAGCACCCGCTCCAGACCAGCACAGTCGAACGGGGCCTGCTGGCACAGCAGGCCTGCATCGCCCGTGGTCAGGGGCACCAGATCCACTTGGCCGCGCAGAAGTTTGCGAAAGTTGTCCAGGGGCTGGGCCGATACCACCAACCGCTCAAACCCCTTGGAGCGCAGGTACTGCTGGCGCACATCGTCGCGCATGACACCAATGGTGTAAGCCTTGGCGGATTCCAGGGTACTGATGTCGAGCTTTCTTGATTTGAGCCGGTACAGGTGGTACTGGATCTTCATGATCTCTCCCGCCCAACGGAACTGCTGCTCACGGGCCGGTGTGCGTGCTATCAGGAAGATGAGCACGCTGGGCTCCTTGAGCGCCATGTCATAGGCCCTCGCCCAGGGGTACAGGTGCACGCTGTAGTCCTTCAGGCCAGCCCGCTGCAAGGTCAACTCCACCACCTCGGTGGCCGTACCGACCACCTTGTCACCCTCGATGTAGGTGTAGGGAGTGGTCTCGGTCACCGCCCGGATGGGCTGCGCCTGCGACGACGCCGTACCCACCCAGAAAATCCAGAACAAAAACAATGCACGTTTCATGCTGTCTCTCCTTCATGACTGGCCGGAGCCGGGGCGTCGGGCCCGGCCACCTGGTTGCGCCCGGCCGCCTTGGCGCGGTAGAGCGCCTGGTCAGCTTCCTGGAACAGGGCTTCGAAATCACCCTCTGCCCCAGGATCCAGCACGGCCAGACCAATGCTGATGGTGACGACCCGGGCCGCCTGCGAGTACAGGTGTTCGATGGCACATGCTGCCACGGCAGCGCGCATGCGCTCAGCCATCTTGTAGGCAGCCGAGCGGCTGGTCGCAGGCAACAGCACGCCAAATTCTTCGCCGCCGATGCGCGCCACCAAATCACCCGCCCGGCCCAGCTGCGTCTGCAGGGCATGGGCCACCGTAACGAGGCACTGGTCACCCATGGGATGGCCATAGTGGTCGTTGTAATCCTTGAAACAATCAATGTCACAGATCAGCAGGGCCAGGCTTTGTTGCTCGCGCCGGGCCCGGCGCATTTCGATGGTTCGGGCTTCATCAAAATGCCGCCGGTTGGGCAGGCTCGTTAACGGATCGGTGCGGGCAAGGCTTTGCAGGCGCTCATTGGCGGCCTGTAACTCAGCGGTGCGCTCATCGACCAGCTCAGCCAGCTCCTGCTCATAGCGATGCTGGCGCTCCAGGTGGCTTGCCAGACTGCTCTGCAACTGGTTGACCCCCGATACCAGTTGGGTCAATTCATCCTGGCTCTTGCTGTTGCGCTCCAGGCCCAGGCGCGTGCCCAGGTTGCCGGGGCGCACGCCCTCCAGGTGCGATGCAATACGCCGCACGTGCACCGTGACCATGCGGTTGAACATCAGCATGATGAGCCCCGCCAGCATCAGGGACTGCAACAGTTGTGCCACCACGATAGTGGCCAGCTGGCTGCGCAGGCGCTGCCACAGCATGTTTTCGTCGCCGTAGAGAGCCAGCTCACCAATTTCTTCACGGGCACCGGGAAACGGCGCATAGGCCAACCGCAGACGACGCGTCGGCGCCCAGCCGGGCCCAGCCCAGCCAGTGCGCGCGCTCTCAAATATTTCTGGGGGCCTGTTGGCCAGGGTGACGGTCAAGACGATTTTCCCCACCGACGGAACCCCCTCGGCACTTCGCACATGCGTCTGCAGCGCCTCCCGATCCAGTTCCCAGATGGCCTTGGACAGCGTGTCGCCGTAAATCTGCTCAATCTGCGCCAGGTCGGCATCCATCCGTGTCAAACCGTCATTCCACGCGGACCAGGTCAGCGCCATGACCGATGCCAGGATGAACAAGGCGCAAAACACCACCGTGGCCCATACCAGCCGCCAGCCCAGGGAGTGCTGGCGTGCCAGCGCTGCGGGTGGGCCAGCCTCCGGCGGCGAGATTACTGCCATTTGCGCTGCAGCCGGTCGAGACTGCCATTGCGTTGCAATGTCTCCAGCGCCTTGCGAAAAGGCTCCACCGTGGCATCCGGTGTCTGGGCACCAAACGCCATGTAGTAGCTTTGGGAACTCAGCTCTGGAATGGCCAACGCCTTGTGCAGCGTCTTTTCCGGATCCTGACCCGCCTGCCGCACCAGATGGTAGGCGGTGAGCCGGTTCATGATCCACAGGTCAATGTGCCCCAGCCGCAGCTTTTCGTAGTTGAGTTCGTTCCGGGCGCTGGTTTGCACATTCTTGCCTTTGACGAAGCCTCGGGACAGCAGAAACTGCTCGCCCACACTCTGGTTTACGGTGCCGATCTGCAAGCCCTGTGCTTTGACGAGCGAGTCGATAGCGAGGCCCTTGTCGGTCAGAGAAAACAGGTAGTACTCGGACGGTGCAATCACACCCACCCATTTGAAGCGCTTATCGCGCTCCGGCGTGCGCACCATGGAATAGATCAGCACGCCGGGGACGTTGCTGGCCGTTTCATAGGCGCGCGCCCAGGGCAGCGACTGGAACTGTCCGTGCAAGCCCAGTTGCTGGAGCACCGCCTCGACCACCTCAGTGCCCAGGCCGGTGATCTTGCCGCCCTCTGTGTAGTTGTATGGTGGGAATTCTTCGGTAACGATGCGCACCGGCCCGTCGGCCGCACCCGCAAGGCGCCAGCCACTGCACAGCAAGCCCATCAGGCATGCCAGCTCGCGCCTGCGAACACCGGTGTGTGTGTACTGCTGTTCTGCCATGGTTTCTGGATGGTGGGTTCCTGCCGTGGAAGAAAACCAGGGGCCTCGCTGATCTCCCAGTTTTCAGTATCGGATTCATCGCCAGCGCGGTCAATGGCGAATATCCATGGCACCCGGGGCCCGCAGCCGGTTGTGGCGCCATGCACACGCGCGGGTCACATCAAAATACGGGCGCTCGCGGGCGCTGTTGCAGCAGCAGTTGCACCAATGGGTGGGCCACCTTGCGCTCGGTGCTGATGGCGTAGTAATGCTCTTCCACCCCATCGCAGGCGCCCACAAGCCGCACCTGGCAACGTTGCAGCAATTCGTCCTGGGCAGCCACCGCGCCGGGGAACACGCCCAGACCGGTGCCGCCAAACGCCTCCAGCAGCGCGTTGTCCTCGAACTCGCCCACAACCCGGGGGCGCAGACCTTTCTGGGCCAGCCACTGGTCGATGGGGTTGCGCACGATGGAATGCGTAGTGGGCAGCAGCACAGGCAACGACTGCAGTGATGCGGGGAACCCCTCTACGGCCTGCGCCCACCACTGCGGTGCGGCATACCAGCCCATGGCCGAAGTGCCCAGCGGGTGGTTGTGCACCTTGAGCCGCGGATTGAACGGTGCCGGGTGGTCAGAGAGCACCACGTCGAGCTTGTGTACCGACAGCTCGGCCAGCAGGTCGGGCATTTCGCCCTCCAAGCACACCAGCCGCAGCCCCTCTACGTGGAGCACGGGGCGCAACAGGCGCTGCACCTCCAGCTTGGGCAAGCCATCGGCAATGCCCACCACCAACCGCACCGAAGGGTTCTGGGCGGCCGCACGCACCAGTTCGGGCAAGGCCTCGCCCAGCTGGAAAATCTGTTCGGCCTGCCGCAAGGCCACCACACCGGCCTCGGTCAGCGCAAGGCCCCGCCCCGCTGGACGCAACAACTGGCAACCCAGGTCGCGCTCTAGCTCACGCACCTGGGTGCTCACCGTCTGGACCGCCATATCCAGGCGTGCCGCAGCGTGCGACATGCTGCCTTCTTTGGCCACCATCCAGAAATAGTAGAGGTGGCGGTAATTGAAAATTGCAGTCATTGTTCAATTTTACAGAAGTGAATGTCAATTTTTATCTGCTTTTTCAGAACTAAAAAATCCTCTATCTTCCGTTTTCATTTTGTCTTTGGAGACCCTCATGACCCATCCTGCCACCTACCAAGGGACCGCCGTCGGCGGATCCCTGGGCAGCACCCTGGCCACGCACCGGGTGCTGCGCAACACCTATGCCCTGCTGTCCTTGACGCTACTGTTCAGCGCTGCGGTGGCGGCCACCGCCGTGGCCCTGCGTTTGCCCGCACCGGGCCTTATCCTCACGCTGGCAGGCTATTTCGGACTGTTGTTCCTGGTGCACAAGGTACAGAACAGCGGCTGGGCCGTGGGGGCCGTCTTTGCGCTCACCGGCTTCATGGGCTACACACTGGGGCCGGTGCTCTCGGCACATCTGGCCTTGCCGGGCGGCGGACACACCATCGCCCTGGCGCTGGGCGCTACAGGCGCCACTTTCCTGGCCCTGTCAGGCTGGGTGCTGGCGACGCGGCGTGATTTCAGCTTCATGGGCGGCTTCCTCTTCGCCGGCATGGTGATCGCCATCCTGGCGGGGCTGGCAGCCATGTTCTTCCAGATCCCGGCGCTGGGCCTGGCGGTATCGGCCATGGTGGCCCTGCTATCGGCCGGCTTGATCCTGTTCGAGACCAGCCGCATCGTGAACGGCGGCGAAACCAACTACGTACTGGCCACCGTGGGCCTGTTCGTATCGCTGTTCAACCTCTTCACCAGCCTGCTGAGCCTATTTGGCTTCAGCAGCAACGATTGACCCTCAAGGACTCCCCATGAAAAACACCTACCGCACCACCACCGCCGTCATTGCACTGACCGTCGCCGCCCTGGCCTCCCCCACGCTGGCCCATGCCAAGCGCATGGGTGGCGGGAAATCGCGCTCCATTCCTCCGGCCAGCATCGGCAAGGCGCCGTCCACCCCTGCCGCACCCGTAGCGCCCAAGGCCCCTACAGCTCCGGCCGCTGCTGCAGCACCGGCTCCGGCTCCGGCAGCGGCTCCTGCCGCACGCGGCCCGGGAATGATGGGCACCATGGGCGCAGCAGCAGTGGGCGCCGTCGCCGGCACCATGGCAGGCAGTGCACTGGCCGGTGGAAACTCCGCGGAGAAGGATGCCAAGGCCGCCAAAGCCACTGAAGCCCAGGCTGCCGAGAAAGAAGCCCTGGAGCTACAACGCAAGGCCGATGAAGCCAAGGCCAAGGCCGCTGCCGCACGGGCTGCTGCCCAGTAACGCATGGCCCGGTGCGGCTGCTAGCATGTGCGGAAAGTTTTTCCTCCGCACATCCTGGAGGCTGTCGGACTTGGAGCGTCGTAAGCGAAAATCGGCCCCAGCGAGGACAGTTTTTGCCTGATTTGCAGCCCCATAGCCCGGCTATGGGGCAAAAAGACGGTAAGAAATGGACCGCTGCGGCCGATTTATAGCCGACGATTTCCAAGTCCGACAGACTCCTAGGAGCGCCCCGTGAACCTCCCATTGTTTTCCCCGCAGCCGCTGGTCTCCGCACTGGCCTGCACCGCGCTGCTGTGCAGCGCAGGCGCCGTCGCAGCCCAAGAGAGCGCCTCGCGCATCGCCCGTGTCACGGTCTACCCTGGCAGCGCCACCGTAGAGCGTGTCGCCAAGGTGGCTGCGGGTGCGCGCAGCCTGACCATGGCCTGCCTGCCCGCCACACTGGACCCGCAAAGCCTGCAGATCAGCGCCGAAGCGGGCGTGCGCGTGGGTGAGTTCAATGTGCTGACCGAAGACCGCGACGTCGCCTCGGCCTGCGCCAGCCCACTCGACGGCCGCATCCGCGAGCTTGAAGACCAGATCGCTGCCGTCAAGGCTGAATCGGGCGCGCTGCAACTGGTGGACAGCTATCTCAAAGGGGTTGCCGCTGGCAGCGCGGGCGAGGCCGCCGCGGGGGGCCGTGCCCTGCCCGCTACCCCGGCGCAGATCAGTGCCACCGCCGATGTGCTGCGCAAATCCGGCCAGGATGCACTGGCCCGCGCCCACCAGCTCAAGCGCCGCCAGGAGGCGCTGGAACTGGCGCTCAAGCCCCTCGCGGCCGAGCGCGATCGCGTGGCCAGCCAGCGCACGCGCGTGGTGTCCGTCACCATCAACCTGGCCACCGAGCGCGACGCCGAGCTGCGCCTGAGCTACCAGGTGCGCGGCCCCGGCTGGCAGCCCAGCTACCGCGCCACGCTCGATGCCACCAAGGCCAGCGTGCAGTTCGAGCGCCTGGCGCTGGTAGCCCAGAACAGCGGCGAGGACTGGAGCAATGTGCAGCTCACGCTCTCCACCGGCCAACCCCATCGCGCCACGCAGGGCCGCCTGCCCCGCCCCTGGACCCTGGACATCGCACCGCCGCCCCAACTGGCGGCCAAGGCAATGTCCATGGCACCGGCCTCCCCGGCCCCGGCGATGCGCGAGCGCGGCAACGCGGTGCCCGAGGCCATGCCCAGCTTTGACGTCAGCACCCTCGACAAAGGTTTTGCCACCGAATTTGCGGTGCCGCAGCGCATCACCGTGCCCTCGAACGGCCAGCGCGTCACACTGGCGCTGGGCACGCAGCAGGCCAGCGCCCACTTGCTCACCCGCACCGCGCCGGGCGTGGAAGAAGCCGCCTACCTGGTGGCCGAGATTGCGCCACCGCCAGGCGTCTGGCCGCCTGGCGCCGTGGGCCTGTACCGCGACGGCGCCTTTGTGGGCACCGGGCGCCTGGATTTCAGCGCCAGCGCCGCCCGCACGCCGGGCACGCCGCCCACCACCAGCCTTTCGTTTGGCCGCGATGAACTGGTACTGGTGCGCACCGAGGCGCCCCAGGACATGACCAGCACCACCGGCCTGACCGGCTCGCGCACCGAGCGCCAGACACGGCGCAGCTACCAGGTAGAAAACCGCCACAAGAGCAGCATCGACCTGCAGGTGCTGCACGCCACACCGGTCTCGCGCAACGAAAAAATCGAGGTGGAATCGCGCTACCAGCCGCAGCCCACCAGCCTGGCCTGGAACCAGCAGCCAGGCACCATCGCCTGGCTGCAGCCCCTGGCGGCCGGGGCCACGGCGCAGTTCAGCGCCGAGCACACCATCCGCTACCCCAAGGACATTGAGCTGCTGGAGCGCCCATGACCAATGCCGTGCCGCTGCGCCCCACGGTGCGTTTTTTGCTGGCCCACCCCGCACACTTCATTGCGCTTGGTTTTGGCTCGGGCCTGTCGCGCAAGGCGCCCGGTACGGTGGGCACGCTGTGGGCCTGGCTGGCTTTCCTGGTGCTGCAGCCGTGGTTTGCCACGCCGCTGCAGATGGGCCTTTTGATCGCCGCCAGCACGCTGGGCGGCTGGTGGGCCTGCACTGTCACCGCGCGCCACATGGGCGTGTCCGATCCCGGCAGCATCGTCTGGGACGAGGTGGTGGCTTTCTGGCTGGTGCTGTGGCTGGCCATGCCCATGGGCTTGTGGGGCCAGCTGGTGGCATTTGCACTGTTCCGCTTCTTTGATGCGGCCAAGCCAGGGCCCGTGGGCTGGGCCGACAGTCTGTTCAAAGGCTTTGGCTGGCGCGGCGGCTGGGGCATTTTGTGGGACGATTTTGTCGCGGCTTTCTGCACCCTGCTGGTGATTGCACTGTGGAGGTTCTGGTGAACCCACACCACCAATTACTATCAAAAGAAGAGCTACTAGCGCTTGATGGTATTGCGCTAGAGGCCATTTTTACCAATATTTCTGATCTCCTGCTGGCCCAGAACCAGATGCTGGCCACGGCCGAAAGCTGCACGGGCGGCCTGATTGCTGGGGTCTGCACCGACCGGGCCGGTTCGAGCCAGTGGTTCGAGCGCGGCTTCGTCACGTATTCCAACGCAGCCAAGTCCGAGATGCTGGCCGTGCCCCGCACGCTCATCGACCAGCACGGCGCCGTGAGCGAGCCGGTGGCCCGCGCCATGGCCGAAGGGGCCCTGGCGCACTCTGCCGCCCAGGCCAGCGTGGCCGTCACCGGCGTGGCCGGGCCCACAGGCGGCAGCGCTGACAAGCCCGTGGGCACGGTGTGGCTGGCGTGGTGCGTGCACGGGCGCACCTACAGCGAGCGCCAACATTTCGCAGGCGATCGCGCCGCCGTGCGCGCCGCCACAGTGCGGCATGCGCTGGTGCAGCTGGCGCACCTGCTGGGGCCCATAGCAACAAGTAGCGAGCGGTTACGCACTGGGGGGCAACCCGCTTGCATTCAGTGCCACACTTGCTTTAATAGGCTTTCGCCCCCGCCCGGCACACCTTGCGGCGCTGAACCGGTGCGGGAGATGGGGTGATCACATATCTGCACTGGATGCCACGCACTCGTCTCTCATTCTTCCGCAGTCTGCGCGGCCAACTGGCCTTGTGGTTTGGCGGGCTCTCACTGCTGACCCTGCTCAGCGTCGGCCTGTATGTGGGTCGGCTGGCTACGCAGCAGGTGGCGGCCACGGCGGGCGCATCGATCCATGCCACGGCACGCGCCGCCGCCGACCTGCTGGGGGCCAGCTTGCGCGAACACGAGCTCGACATTGTGCTGCTGAGCCTGGCCCCGCACTTCACCCGCGGCGAGCTGACCCAGCCTGCCGTGCTGCGTTCGCTGGAGCAACGGCGCCAACTGCGCGAGGAATATGCCTGGATGGGCGTGGTCAGCCCCCAAGGCACCGTGGTGCAGGCGGTGGACGGTATTCTGCAAGGCCAATCCGTTGCACAGCGGCCCTGGTTTATTGAAGGGAAAAAGCGGATCTATGCCGGTGATGTACAGAAGGTCCTGCTGCTGGAAAAGCTGCTGCCGCAGCAAGCGTCTTCCGAACCGCTGCGCTTCATCGACATTGCCGCCCCTGTCCGCAACCTGGAAGGCACCCTGGTCGGCGTGGTGGGCGCCCACATCCACTGGCGCTGGGTCACGCAGACGGTGCAGGCCGCCTTCGACCAGCACGCCCGGGACCAGGGCACCGAGATTCTGATTGCCAACGCCGACGGCGAGGTGCTTTACCCGCAGTCGCTGGTCCACCACTCGCACCTGGCCCCCGTAGCGCCCCAGGGTACGGGCGCACGCTACGCTCGGCTGCGCTGGGACGATGGCCAGGAATACCTCACCAGCCAGGTCACGGTTGACACCCGCACGCCCCACGGTCTGGGATGGCGCATCGTGGTGCGCCAGCCGCTGGAGCAGGCCCTGCAGCCGGCACACGCGCTGCGCAGCAGGCTGCTGGCGCTGGGCTTGCTGGCGGCCATGGTGTTCAGCCTGGTGGCGCTGTGGCTGGCCCGTTCGTTCAGCCGCCCCATTGAGCAGTTGGCGCGGGCCGCGGGTCAGATCGAGCGGGGCGACCGCCATGCCGACTTTCCGGTGGACCATCGCCTGGCCGAAGTCGAACAATTGGGCCAGTCCCTCCAGTCGATGACCACGGCGCTGCTGGCCCATGAACGCGAACTGGCCACCGTCAACCAGTCGCTGGAAACCCAGGTGCTGCAGCGCACCAAAGCGCTGGAAACCGCCAACCTCGAACTCGAACGGCTGGCCACCCGCGATCCGCTCACCGGGGTGCATAACCGGCGGCGCTTTGACGACAAGTTGCTCGAATGCTTCCAGATCGGCGAGCGTACCGGCAAAGGGTTTGCCGTTCTGCTGCTCGATGCGGACCACTTCAAGCAGATCAACGACACCCACGGCCACACCGTGGGAGACGCTGTGCTTCAGCAACTGGCACAGCTACTGACTGAAAACACCCGTTCCGTGGATTTCGTGGCCCGCTACGGCGGGGAGGAATTCGTAGTTCTGCTACCGCACACCCCCGGGGGCGAGGGCGGTCTGGCGTCGGCCGAGAAAATCCGCACGGCCATTGCCTCTGCCCACTTCCCGGCTTCAGAGCGGGTCACGGTCAGCATCGGCGTGAGTGTATGGAACCCCGCCGACGCCAATGCCCGGGCAATCATCGAGCGCGCAGACAAAGCGCTGTACCTGGCCAAGGACGCTGGGCGCAACCAAACCGTGGCGGCCACATAGCGCTGCGGTTCAAGGTCGTACGAAACCTGCCTCGGGCCCGCCGCGCGTCAGCGTCTCAGGCGCCGTGGCACTTCTTGAATTTTTTACCGCTACCGCACCAGCAAGGGTCATTGCGGCCGGGCTCGGGTGGCTTGCGCAAGGTTTCCACGCGCGGGCCCATGCTTTTCCAGATCTGGCGCAGGTCGTACACGGCCCAGATGGCTTCGCCAAAGGCTTCCACACGGGCCTTGCTGGTACTGGGCGGGCCGTCATCGCTGTACATGCAGATCTCGGGCTTGCCGGTGTCGTCTTCGGTCAACGCGACGATGTGCTCCATCGCATCATCGAGCCACTGCGCGGCTTCCTTGTCGCGCGGCGCGGCCCATTCGTCGGGCCAGTTTTCCACGGCAAACATGAAGCCCAGCGCCCACACCTGGGCAAAGGAGGGAATCTCCTGGCCCTCGATTTCAGCGCGCTCGTCCTCGGGCAAGCTGGCCACAGCGCCCCGCATGTCCATGGCTTCGGGCGCGTAGGCCTGGTCTTCGTCCAGCGCCTTCACATCGGCATCGAGCTGCTGCTGCACTTCGTTCCACCGGAGCATCCACAGCTCGATAAATCGCGCCTGCTGCGCCGCATCGGCGAATGCTTCGAGGAGCGGCAGGGGTTCGCCCTCGGCCACTTCCAGGGCTTCACCGTCGCCCAGCAGCATGGGCAGGTATTCGGCGGGGCCAATGGGCCGCCGAGTGCACACCAGGGCGGCCATGAAACCGTCGCAAAACTCCCACTGCGGAATCTCTTCGCCGCGTGTGCGCAAATCGTCCAGCAGGACGTCGAGTTCGTCGAGTTCGTCGGGGCCAAGGGCCGGTGCACCGGCGTCGGGAGTGGTGGGTTCAGTCATGGGGGCTCCGTTCAGGGTGCAAAGGCTTTTATGATGCCCCGGGTGGTGCCACATGGCAGCGCCGTGGGGGCGGGCGCGCAGGGCCAGCCCACGCACGGCGGCAAGTGTAGCGCCCCTCGCCCGCTGGCCGAACCCTCTATCGCACTGCCCATGCCGCACGACACCGACACCCCTCCTTTGCCCGACTACGCCGCCTTCCTGCAGCAGCAACTGGCCCTACAGCAACCCAACGTGATGCGCTACGTACTCAACGGTGAGCAGGTCTGGCTGAAGAAAGCGGGGGTACGCCATGGCATGGGGCGCTACCGCGTGCTGAGCGCACTGGCCCGACTGACGCGCCTGGAGGTGCTGCGCCCCGTACCCAACCTGGGTGGCACGGCGGCCATAGCCACCGAAGCCCGGCGCCTGCACGACCTGGCAGCGCGGGGCCTGCGGGTTCCCGTGCTGCTGGCCCGCCAAAATGACGGCCTGCTGCTGCGCCACCTGGGCCGCCCGGGCGAACCTGCCCCCTCGCTGGACGCCGAAATGCACTCGGCCATGCCACAGGGACCGGCAGCCGTGCAGGCGTTGTGGCACCAGGGCCTGGAGGCACTGCAACAGGTGCACAGTACGGGCACCAGCCTGAGCCAGGCCTTTGCGCGCAACCTGGTGCGCTGCCCCGACGGGGTGGTGGGCTTCATCGACTTCGAGGACGACCCCACCAATGCCCTGCCACTGGCGCACTGCCAGGCCCGCGATGCGCTGTGTTTCGTGCATTCCACCGCCCTCTACCTGCGCGAGAGCGGGGCGCTCGAGACGGCCCGCCTGCTGTGGGCGGCCTGGCTGACGCAGCAGCCCGCCGACATGCAGGCCACACTAGCCCACAGCATTGCCCGCCTGGCCTGGCTGCGCCACCTGCCACAAAGCCGCCGCCTGGGGCGCGACCTGCAGCGCGCACGCGCCGCGTACGACCTTTTGACACCGGTGATACCCGCATGACAGCCAATGTGCGCACACGGCGGCACACTGGCGCCTGCCAACCCCTAGGAGACACCCGATGAAACTGATTGCCGCCGTGGCGCAGACCGCTACCGTTATGTTCGACACCGCCGCGACCGTGGCCAAGGCCGAAACCCTGATGGCAGAAGCCGCAGCGCGTGGCGCACAGGTGCTGGTGTTTCCCGAGGCCTTCATCGGCGGCTACCCCAAGGGGGCCGACTTTCACATCTTCATCGGCGCGCGCACGCCCGAAGGGCGCCAGGATTTCCTCAAATATTACGAGGCGGCCGTGGCGCTGGACGGCCCCGAAATTGCGCAACTGGCCCAGGCCGCAGGCACACACAAGCTCTACGTCTGCGTCGGCATCATCGAGCGCGAGGGCGGCACGCTGTACTGCACCGCCGTGTACCTGGGGCCTGAGGGCACCGTGCTGGGCCACCACCGCAAGCTCATGCCCACTGCGCTGGAGCGCCTGGTGTGGGGCTATGGCGACGGCTCCACGCTCAAGGCTGTGGACACGCCTTTCGGCAAGCTCGGCGCCGTGATCTGCTGGGAAAACTACATGCCCGCGCTGCGCATGGCCATGTACCAGCAGCGCGTGGCGCTGTATTGCGCGCCCACGGCCGACGACCGCGACAGCTGGATCAGCACCATGCAGCACATCGCCATGGAGGGCCGCTGCTTTGTGCTGTCGAGCTGCCAGCACCTGCGCCGCGCACAGTTCCCCATGGAAGCGATGCACAACCGCCTGCCCGACGCCCCCGAAACGCTGCTCATGCGGGGCGGCAGCTGCATCATCAGCCCCGCAGGCAAGGTGCTGGCGGGGCCGGTCTATGGCGAGGATGTGTTGCTGACCGCCGAGATCGACCTGGACGACATCCCCCGCGCGCAGATGGATTTCGACCCCGTGGGCCACTATGCACGGCCCGACGTGTTCCAGCTGGCCGTCAACACCGCAGCGCAGCGCGCCGTGCATCTGGAGCCTGGCGCCAGCACCGCCCTGCAGCGCCCATGAAGGTGACCGACGCCATCATCCGGCGCATGTCGGTGCGCGCCTTTCGCCCCGAAGCGCCGCCCGCTGCCACCGTGCGCGGCATTCTGGAAACCGCCGCACGCGCCCCTTCGGGTGGCAACCTCCAGCCCTGGCGCGTGCATGCGCTCACCGGCAACCCCCTGGCCGAGCTGCTGGCGAAGGTGGCCGCTGCACCGCTGCAGGCAAAGCCCGAGTACGCGGTCTATCCACCCAACCTGTGGGAGCCTTACCGCACCCGCCGGTTCGAAAACGGCGAGCAGCTTTATGCCGCGCTCGGTATCCCGCGCGACGACAAGAGCGCACGCCTGCAGCAGATGGCGAAAAATGCTCGGTTCTTTGGCGCGCCCGTGGGCATTTTTCTCAGCATCGACCGTGACATGGGCGCACCGCAATGGGCTGACCTGGGCTGCTATCTGCAAAGCGTGATGCTGCTCGCAGTAGAGCAAGGCCTTGGCACCTGCCCGCAGGAGTTTTGGGCCTTCTGCTCTGAACCGGTAAAGGCGTTCCTGGGCCTGGAAACCCGCCAGACATTGTTTGCAGGCATTGCCTTGGGTTACGCGGACGAATCTGCCGCCATCAACCAGATGCGCACGACGCGCGCGCCTTTCGAAGAGTTTGCGCAAATGCGGGGATTCGCGGGCGACTGAGCGGCCCAGGCTTCAAAGCCTCTTGCGCGCCGGCGCGAGTCGCGGCGCCCACCTACACGGCTGCGTGCGTTGGCGAACCGCGCCGCGCCAGCGGCCGCCCTACACTCTGGGCCGGATGCCTTTTTGGCTCCGCGTATCCGCTCACTTTCATGCCCACACCCTTATCTACCTCTGCCCCGTCAGGCACTTCTCCCGACGGTCGTGGTGCAGGCGATCCCTCAAAACTCCCAAAAATGCGGCCCTGGCGCACGCCAGCGTTGTCGCTTTCCGCCTGGAAGCAGTTCATGGGCGTTGCCAGGCCCTATTGGCAGGGCGACAAGAAACGCACGGCGTGGGGGCTGTTGGCGCTGCTGATTGGGCTCATGGTCTTCGAGACGCAGTTAGCGGTCATGCTGGTCGACAAAAGCGGAGAAATGACCTCCGCGCTGGCCAGCAGGGATGCGGATCGCTTCTGGGCTGCGGTGCGCACCACGCTCTACGTACTGGTCTTTGCGGTGCCGGTTTATGCCTTTTACTACTACATGCGCGATGCGTTCTCCAATTATTGGCGCCGCTGGTTGACGTCGCGTTTTCTGGATGGCTACCTGGGTGAGCGCAAGTACTACGAAATTGGCGCGCGCGGCGACATCGACAACCCGGACCAGCGCATCAGCGAGGACATCAACACGTTCACCGGGCGCTCCACCCACTTTCTGCTGATTTTCATTGGCTCCGTGATGCAACTCGTCGCCTTCAGCGCCGTGCTCTGGTCCATTTCGCACGCACTGGTCGCCATCTTGGCTGTCTACGCCTTTCTCGGAACCTTCGGTGCCCTGTACCTGTTCGGTACGCCGCTCATTCGCCTGAACTTCTGGCAGTTGCGCCGCGAGGCCGATTTCCGTTTCAGCTTGATGCGACTGCGCGAGAACGCTGAATCGATAGCCTTCTACTGCGGTGAAGAACAAGAGCGCGCGCAGCTCAATCAACGCTTTGACGCCGCATTCAGCAACTTTGCCCGAATGATCAAGAAGCAACTCTCGCTCAACCTGTTCCAGCGCGCCTTCAGCCAACTCACCCTGGTAGTGCCCAGCGTCGTGCTGGCAGGCGCTGTGCTGGCGGGCGAAATGGAAGTGGGCCGCGCGGTGCAGGCGGCGGGCGCTTTCACTGCGGTGCTGGCGGCCGTCTCGCTCATCGTGGACAACTTCGAGAGCTTGAGCCGCTTTGTGGCGGGTATTGACCGGCTGCATGCGCTCTCGCAGGTGGTGCTCAAAACCCCGGCCGCTCCCACACCTTGGGCCGAACCACCCGCGGTGGACGGAGTTGCAGCCGTTACGAAGACGGATCCCTCGCCCACGATTGGGAGGCGCGCTGGCGACACCTTGGCCATCGAGGGGCTCACCCTGTACACGCCCGATTTTCGCCGCATGTTGATACAAAACTTGTCGCTGCGCATCGCACCCGGAGAGGCGCTCCTCATCACAGGCCCGAGCGGCTGTGGCAAGAGTTCGCTGCTGCGCGCCATTGCCGGCTTGTGGAACAGCGGCAGCGGCATGGTGCAGCACCCGCCGATCGAAGACATGTTCTTTTTGCCACAACGCCCTTACACGCAAAGTGGCACGCTGCGCAGCCAGATTGTTTATCCGGCGGCCACGACCAAACTTGCAGATGAGCGGCTACTGGAACTGCTCCAGGCGGTGCACCTCGAGACGCTGGCCGAGCGGGTTGGCGGGCTCGATGCAGCGCACGATTGGGAAAAACTGCTGTCCACTGGTGAGCAGCAACGCCTGGCGTTTGCGCGGGTGCTGGCATGCAGTCCCCGCATGGTGATTCTGGACGAAGCCACCAGCGCGCTCGACAGTGCCAACGAAACCGCGCTGTACCAGCGGCTGCGCGAAAGCGGCGTCACCTTGGTGAGCATTGCGCACCGGCATGCGGTGCTGCAGTACCACAGCCATGTGCTGGAGTTCAAGGACGACGGTGACTGGCAGCTCAACGCCGCCGCTGATTTTCAATTCGCTGATTGAAGCCAGGCTCTCTGCAATCGCAGTCTGCTCACGCCGCACCCGTGAGTGCAATGGACGTCGAAACTTCAGCGCCGTAAGCACTCAGGCGCTTGCGCAGACACAGCACTGCCTTGTCATTGGACAGCAAAATCGCCTCGTGCGCTGCAGCCAGGTCAATGAAAGGCTGGTCGTCGGTGTCCTTGCAAATGGCACTGGCGCGCGGTGCGGGCCCTACGGTTTGCAC
>Ga0209582_1000859_pt1 | contig 16278 bp, 20 predicted proteins | sample KloWWTmetKNB5Kit_FD_187176 | JGI IMG/M metagenome (GOLD analysis project Ga0209582, IMG submission 187176) | Active sludge microbial communities from Klosterneuburg, Austria, studying microevolution and ecology of nitrifiers - Klosterneuburg... | ecosystem: Engineered > WWTP > Aerobic digester >...
TGTTCCGACGAACGAGAGGGGCGTATCCCGTAAGCGGCCCGAATCCCCATCGTCGGGCACATGACAGAACAGAGGCTGCCACGAGACGATTTGCCGGTCAGGATCGACCCGATACCGGGAGACCCAGTCTCTCTGCGCCACACAAATGACGTCGAACACCGCCGCATACTGTTGATGCCAACTTGCATGGAGATGGGAGTCGATCGCATACCACACCAACGGCACGTCGAGCGCCTCCAGCCCTAACAGCTTCGGCGGCCCACTATCGTCCCCCACCACAACCAAGTTGGGAAACCATCGCGCCGGAAACTGCGCCGAAAGACTATGCAGGCTTTCCACGTACGGGCTCAGGACGAAATCGGCCGTGCGATCGAACGCCGCCCATTTGACATCATGGCCGAGCTGCCTGAAGTCCTGCAGAAAGAACGGATTGCCGAGGTGAAGGATGTTCATACACGTGTCAAACGACGCCGCCAGTCCATTTCCTACATCGGTGTATCAGTCTGATAACTTGAAGCAATGGGTCGATCAGACTGGAAACGCGAGGACCGTTTGTCTAGACAGCGGCACGAGCGGCCATCAGCCAAGGACGCTGCCGGGTGGCAAGAGTGCGTGATTTCGTTGGCGAGAGACTAGGGGCGCCTCGAAAAGTGAGGAAACGAACGCAGGTTAGTTGTCCGGATTGGATGTTTCCGGCAGGGCACTGCTGCTCTGGCGGCTCTTCAACCATTCGATCAGTTCAGTCCGGAGCGTGCGATTGAGGCGTTGTTGGGCTTCAAGGGGAAGACGGACAAACTCCACACCGAAATGACGCCCCTTCACCCATTTGATCGTGCCGAGGTCGATGGGGAGTGCCGGCGGCTGATGGTTGAGGAGCACACTCACGCGCACGTCGCTGCCGCAGAGGACTTCTCTATCGCACATGACGGAACAGCCCTTTAGCGACAGGTTGGTTAGCACGCCCTCCCCGACAAAGGGCGCCCCGCCGAAAATGACCGGATAGTTGAGCGGAAACCGGTAGTAGGTTCGAACGTACCGACGAGGTGCCATCAGATCCTCCCTGTGGGCGGATGGTACTCAGGCCGGCCCTGCAACCGATATCCTACCTTGGGAGGGGAAGGGGCAATTACCGACCCGATGACAAGGAGCGAGGGAAGTCAGTGGCCTGAAAACCGACTTTCAGGAGAGCGGTGTGAGCCAGAATAGGATACAGAGCCTGAACACATTCCGGGAGGCTATGCTGTGGGGGGAAGATCTTCCACCCACAGCACCCTTCGCCCATAAACGCCCTTGGCCACAGCGGCGTAGAATTTTCGATCAGCCGTCACGAGGATGCCGTCAATCGCCGCAGCCAACGCCAGGTACAGGCAATCGTACAGACTTCGTTGCGTGTCTACCGCAAACTGATACGCGGCAGGAAACAATCGTGCATCGGCATGCTGCTGAAGCGGAAGTTGCTTCAACTCTCCTCTAATCGTTTCGCCTTCAGCCAGCGTGAGCTCCCCGCGCCGGATTTTCTTCACGATGACGTTGCCCAGTTCCAACGTCACGAATGCCGGCACATGCAGTCGAATCTGTGAGCGACATAACCGAAGTGCCGCCTCCGAGTGGACTTCCGGAATAAACCATTTGATTGCCACGCTGGCATCAACGACGTATCGACTCACCGATCACGATCCTCACGAATAAGCCCCGCGCTGTCACTGAATTTTCGACCGGATTTTTTTAATCGGCTGCGGAACCCTTCTATCCGCAACCAAGCGCCTTCGTAGTCGGGAACCGCTTCCTCCAAAATCGTTTTCACCTCCGACTGCAAAGACCGCCCATGCTCTTTCGCTCGCTTCTTTAACCGTTCGACCACCTGCTCATTGAGCTGTCGTACAAGGACCTGCGCCACCGGGACCTCCTAAATTCAGAGCATTGATAGCAGAACGATAGCAGGCGCGTATCCCATGGTCAATAGGTAGCCGCTTGGACGACAATAGAGCATTCTTCGTCGAGTACACCTCTGCCTCTTCCTTGTTTTGCCGGCGAGGAGTAGGCTGCGGCGGAAAATGGAACTGCGACCCCCGAGGTTCTATCGAGAAAGAAAGGGCTGTATGCGGAAGTATCGACAGGTTGTGATCTGGATGGCCGGGGCCTTGCTGCTGCAGGGATGCGTCGGTTTAGGGGCCTGGACGCTGGGGAGTCGTACTGAATCCAGCGACCATCCCAAAATTGATCGGACGAGAGGTGTGATCGACGTGCGCAACGGCGAACCAGAACGGACACTCAAGACTGCAGCCGAGCTCCGCGCACAGTGGGGCGAGCCAGATCGGGTGGAGTCGCTTGAAGGCGGCAAGGAAGAATGGATCTACAAGACCGACGGCTTGCGATGGTCTGGACTCGTTCTCTATGTCGTCATTGTTCCCCTCCCCGCTATGCTTCCAGTCGGTTCACAATACGTGTCGTTCCTGATGAATGAAGGCCGGATCGAGAAGGCCACGCGCGCGAGCTGGGCGTTCAAGGCCGGTGCCTACTGCGGCTTCTTCGGGATGATGTACGGAGGATTGGGCTGCGGAACGGGCACGTTTGAAGAGCGGCAGAGTGTCGCGACCCACTAAGCAGTTTCCACAAAAAGGCCGGGCTGCGGCTTTCCGCAGCCCGGTTTCCACTTCACTAATTCTGTCACCCACGCATCAATGAGCGCCGGATTTTTCCGGATGCACATCGATGATGTGACCGGCTTCGTTCAGCTCCGCCCGTACCCGCGCGCCATCCTTGATGGAGGCTGAGAGCACCTGTTTCTCCAGCGGAAACTTCTGCTCCCCCTTCGCGGTCTTTAATGTCATCTCATTTTGCATTGTGCCGATTGACACAACTTCACCGGTGACAAACCGATGTTTGCCTTCCGTGCCCTTGGGATGCACTTCCAGCACCATGTTGTTTTCATCAATGACCACGGTGACTTCGTCGCCAGCTCTGGGCAATTCATGACCATGACGCTCGGCACGGTTCTCATTGAGCTGATACGTTGCGCCGTTGGGAACCTTCACCGCAAGCGCGCCGCCCTTCTCCACCACCACCCCTTGCAGCTCCTGGTGGTGACTATTGCGAGAGCCTTTGTGGGAGCCTTCGCCGGCCCTTCCAACCTGACTCGTCACTCCAACCACAGCCAATACCACGCACACATATGTGAACAATTTTGACATGTCCCACCCTCCGTTAGCGAGTCGTCTGTAAACTCTCCCTACGACATACTCAGTAGAGTGGAGAATAGCGGTTTTCCGCGTAGTGAAGGACTAGGAGAAGCCCTGGCAAAAACTCAGAGGAAAGAAGAGTCTGATGAGTGCGGTCTTCTGCTATGGAGCGGTATCTGGACGGACTGCCGTTGATCCTGGTCGATCAAGGCCGGCCGTTGAAGGAACTCATGCACCGGGCGCGCGTGGATGAACGGGATATCCTCGCGGCTGCGCGGGAAAAGCATGGTTTGGAGCGGATGGACCAAATCAAGTATGCGATCCTTGAAACGAACGGCATGATTTCCATCGTACCGAAGACGGGATAGCCGAGGTGAACCCTCCGTTCAAGCGACAATGAACGGCGGGGAAAGCCTGGGGCCATGGCTAGAATCCGAGTTCTTTTTCGAGATCCGCTTTCTTTTTGTCGAATTGCTTCTGCTCCGCCTGACTCTGCTCCGCGAAGGCCCCCTTCACTTTCTCACCGGACTTTTCCAACGCACGGCTGGACGCTTCCATCTTCTTCTTCATCTGCGCGACTTTGTCTTTTGACTTGGGCGACCCGGCGAACTCGAAGTACATCAGGGCATTCGCCTGGGTGAACGTCGAATCGGAACGCGCCGTGATCGTATCGCCCCGCTGCTCGGCCCGCTCCCGCGCCGCCTTGTCGCCGGCCGACAAGAACTTCATCCACCCGGCTGCGGTTCTGAGCTTCTCAAGAGACATGGTGGTGGCCGCAGCCACTTCGATCGCACTGCCGGAAAGCCCCTTTGCAGCCTGCTCTTCCACTTTCATCAGGCGATCGGCCGTGGAGGACGCTATCTTCTGCAAGTCCTGACGATAGGCCTGCGGCGAGACATAGGGCTGACGCGCTCCTGTTTTCGGATCCGGCACCACCCAACGACCTTCATCCACACCCCAGGCCGTCGTGAAGAGCGCGAGATCGTCCGGTTTCGCCTGCAGCGCTTTCATCATCACACGATTCGCATCGGCATAATCCCCGATGGTCTCGAAATAGCGAAACGCCGAGGTCTGCCCATCGCTCCGCACCGGATCGGCAGAATACAAAAGGCCCTTCGCCTCAGCCGCCTTGGCCAAATCCCGGCCCAGTTTCGGCACACCGGTTTTGGCGCGGGACAAGGCGGTCTTGTCGTAACGATCGAGACACTCGTTGCCGAGGATGAATCGATAGGCCATGAACAGCTCGGCCGGCCGCCCGGCCTGTTCGGCCTTCGTCAGAGCAGCGACCGCCGCCTTGGCGCTCTTCTCCTCCTCATCTCCCGAACAGGGATCGTCGGCGCGAACCGGGGACACCGTCACGGCAAGCATCAGCAGGCCACAGCCCAGGATTCTGACCGTACGCATCGCGCACCTCCCCTATCGGCCGAAGAGACCTTTGAGCATTTTGTTCACTTCGGCAGCAGGCGTCTCGCTCTCCTGGCTCTTGCTCCCGCTGTTGCTCCTGGACGAGCGTTTCTCCTTCGCCCGCTCCTGCCCGGCGTTCTTCATCATCTCTTCCATGTTCGGCATGCCGCCCTGCCCCATCATGGCGCCCATATCGTTTTTTGTCGCACCGGCGGGGACTTCGAACAGCGCAGGGTTCTGCTTCTCGATTTTCACATTCGTCAACTCGCTGGCCATGCGCATCTTCTTGTCACCCTCCTTCGACAGCAGATCCATTTTCACCGTGACACCCTCTTTGGTGGTCCAAAAGAAACCGCCGAACTTCGACCCGTCCGGCTTGGTTGCGATGATTTTTGTTTTCGTGGTCTTCAAACCGTTGATGGTCTCTTCGCCGACCTCGGTCTGCTCCTGAATATCGAAGCCACCCATGTCGGGCGCGTTCGATTGATCCAGCGGCATCTCCATATACATATCGCCCATCACCTGCCAGACGACCTTCTTGTCCTTGCGGATGATGGTCACGCTGCCGTCCGCCCCGCCCATTTCCATTCGCTGCTTCGTGGGCGTGTGATAGACGCGGGACTTCATCGTCATACCACCCTCGGTTTCCATCGTGCTGTCCGCCGAATACTCCACCGTCGGCTCCGGCGGCGGCGCAGCCGCGACCGTCAGAGGCACAAGGACCAACGAGATCAACATTGCGACAGATCGACACAGCGTCATGGCCTAACCTCCTGGTGAACCGGGTGATTGTCTGGCGGGGCAGAGGCTAGCGGGGATTCAGGGGGGAGTCAATATGGGGGGCAGGGTCAGTCGAAGCTTACCATTTACGCCCGCCAATACGTTGAAATGCCCTGCACTACATTCCTACATCACTCGCATCAATCATCTGACAGGATTCGCAGACATATCCACAATCGGATAGACCAGATGCGAGAAGTAGGTCGGCAATTTCTCCAACATTAGAAGAGCACTACCCTGCCTTCGGCATCCGTTTGTAGCTGATCCATCCCCCGCTGCGCACGCCTAGATACATAAGTCCAGCCGTCAATCGCCACACACCACGAGCACGCATGCCCCAGTAAAAAACTCGATCCACAGTTTCGCGTGGTAGACTGCGTGCGAACTCGTCTGCAGGATCCCTGTAAAGGTAATCATGCAAAATCGCAGCGTAAATCGTGTTATTGAGGGGAGAAATGAGTGAATGCAAAATCCGCGGGATGCTGGCAAAGTCCGTAGTAGCAAGTTTCGGAATGATGAGTTTGTGCTCCACACCGTCAATCACGATGGGCACATGCCAATCAAACACCATCACGAAATGGCCTCGGACGCAAGCAGGGATTTGATATGTATCTCCAGTTGGAAGACTGATGACTCGTTGGTCATCAGTGGCGTTCTTCGACGGAGCGTTGACCCGAGCGACAACCGGTGGCGTCCGAGAAAATCGAATTCCTACATGCCTTGGCTCGATCAAATATGCGCTTAGGAAAAGGAGGCTAAACACTCCCCAGAACTCAATGCTTGTGCCCATTTATTGGCTTCCCCCGCAGCTGCATGATAGTAACGGCGCTTCGATGGCCATGAGGTCCGCCGAGACAAACTGGCAAAAGTCTGCCATGAACTCATCCCTACCAAGCGCAAGTTGCAACAGTCACGCTGTAGACAGGCAAGCCCTTCCTTGCCATAGAGGGCGCTGGGGCACAATGGTCGTAGCGCTATATCCAGGAATGCGTAGGGTCAGGGACGAATGTAACTCCACTTGCCACACCGGTTTCAATTTCCACAGCTCCACCAGGAGGCGCAGCTTGCTCGCGGTGTAGGACCAGAATTCTAACCAGCCAGCCGCCAGGAATTCTCGCACGATCCGTGCGCAGCATTGACACTAGACCAGGGGCTGGACCTGTCGCTTGTTGCTGCTGATCGATTGTTTGCCAAAACAAACTATCCATTGCGCCTCCTCTCGTAGCAATCAGGCATTCTTCAACACTACCCCAAGCAAAACTCAAAATACTCATCAATGGGGCTGAGCGAAATGGAGGTTAATCTATTCATGTCTCAGTGTTAACAATAGACCTACCTGAGACAAATACCTATCGGTCCAGCCTTGCCATCAACAAAACGGGTCACCGGAATGAGGGCATCTTGCATTTGGCTTTCGATGACTTGTCGATATCGATTATGTCTAGTGACAATATCACCCATCGGCCGAACGCTATCTGAGCCAAAGAACCAGCGGAGTTGCGTGGCGTAGTAACTTCCCAAATCTCTATATGCTCCAAACAGAAACGGCGATGAGTCTGCTGTGATTGCTGCAGTCCCGTTTTGAGGAACGTACGGGCATAGGTCCTCGTCGTCGAACCCTCCCTTGTTGAACGCATTGATCATCATAAAACTGATCAACTCGCAACTCACATCATTTTCAAGGGGCCAGGACTCAGGTCGACTAGCCACTCCCACAATATGGCGAGAATGACTATCTCCAGCCAGAAACTGATGACAATGTCCCACAACCGCAGCTTTGCACGAGGCTGTGTTCGTGCCGCTTCGGCAGTCTCGTCCCACAGCTTCCAACTTACGTCCAAGCGCGTCATGACTTTGCGCACTAGGTAGGGCGGGCTTGATGAGATAAAGTCTTTGAAAGTGAGGGCGTTCCGCGTTGAGTGCGCCAGAACAGATCACATCCCGTGGGTTGGATGTAATGCATCCCAGTACGATTGGGTGATCCCATCTAAAAATATCGTATCCCAACTCCAAGTCCTGATTACAGACCTGGTCAAGGTTGGCTAAGCCTGGGAAATAGACGTACAAAGGTTCAGGCCCTTGATCTCTTAATAGACCGTACTTTAGTCGGCAGAGATCAGCCATTGATCCACTCCGATCCGCAGAATGATCTGAAACGATAACGTCCTCCAACTTGCGCTGAACAAGCGCATACACTCCCAGGTTTTCCGACTGCCCACCATCGGAAAGGCGGATATTCACAAAATCGTCCGCGGAATCTCCAGCTCGCCCATGGAGAAGATACAGTGGAAAAGGCAGAAGCTTGTGGAAGATGTTTTCAGCCAGAGAAATATGAGGGTTTGGAACACTTCTCCCCCAATCAAGCGTAGTCAGCTTCAAAGCAGGGTTAGCAATCGCAAGCCATTTCTTAAGAACCTTTTGCTGAGAGTCGAGAAATGCGGCGGAAGAAGTTACGGCCTGCCACGGACGCAAATCGTCCAATTGATTCGTCGAGTATCTGAAGAGACCAGATCCAGATCCGTATGGAGAAAATTCAAAAGCTGTAAGTTGAAAGCGTTTCTGCTCTGGAGTGCCATCAAAATATAACCAACTTCGATTTTCGCCTGCCGTGGCATTGATGACCCACAGTGGCACGGCACCTTTTTCATATTGTTGCCGCAGCAGGCTAAACGTGAGGTCATTGCGGACCCAGGCTTCGTCCCCCAGCGGACGGGTATCTTCGCTGCAGGCAACAGAAAGCTTGTTGCAATTATGTGGTGTGGCTCCAAACGTTCGAACTATTCCTGCCTCATAACGCCGTCGAGAGGGAGAAAGTGGAATTTCCCAGTCGAAAACAAGGTTCGGCACCACATTGATCGCCATGGCCCCTAGGGTCAACGCACTAAGTCCTGCGTAATCCAAATAGACCTGTAACTTCTTTCTGGTCGTCTCGTTATAACGGAATGGTGCGTTCGACCCGAAAAGGTCCTGGTACCCACGCAGATGATTCTGGTAGCGAACTGGATCACTGTGAAATCTGGAGTTGGAATTCACGTCATAGTTGGTAGCGGATCGAGGGCAACCCGACCAAATTGGATTTGTAGAACTGTAACTCTCCCTGCTTCCTACTGAGCTGATATTTGCAGAGTCAGCGTAATACTCCACATACTTGATAGGGAGGCAGTCCTGGAAGAATTTACTGGCCAGGAACCCTGAAGAAAGAGGCACGCTTGCCGTTTGTGGATTACCCTCCGGATTCAGCAACCGCGAAAAATACCAGAGCGCACCATACCCGCCTCCAGAAACGGTTGAAATCACATCGACACGCTCCATAACTCCGGTTTCTGTCAATCCCTGAAGAACACCGATGGAAAAATTTGCAGCCTTGGTGCCTCCTCCAGCCAATGCCAAGCCAACTGTAGGGGGAATTCCGTTATTGCCGCGGATCCGTGCTTCAACACCCTGCGCGAAATAGGAGTTGCTATCTATTGCCCCAGGCAGTGGCTGTGTTGTACATCCCGCGAATAGCAGCATGATACCTACCAACATAACGCTCATACTCTGCTTCCATATTTTCAAGAGACCAAACAAATCTTCACGCCTAGATGACGAAGGTTTGTTGAAGTTGCTGCCGGTAAGGATTCCTTCTAATTTTGGACAATTCACCAGCTTCCTCTCGTTCGCACAGCTGTTGGTTCGGGCACATCTGGAGATATGCGGGCTGGACCTGTAACCCTGCCCTATGGCGTAGGATCAGGGAAAAACCTCTTTTTGATGGTGTCGAGAATGCCGATAGTACGACGAATGGCGAAGCCAAAGATGAAAGCCACGCCGATGTTCATCGTGATCGAGGATTGGCTGGGGACAAACTCTGCCATCCCGCTCAAGGTGAACAGAAAAAAGATCACGGGGACGACGACCGGGGCCATGAGCAACTCGGCCCAAAACATTGGCCCCTCCTCAGAACGGAACACACCTTGCCCAAGAAGACCGGCGATATAGAAGAGCAGGCCGACCAGGCAACCCATGCTCGCCCACAGCGAGAGTTCAAGCCAGCGCCAGGGATGACTGGTCCAAAAATATGACGTACTGAGGCTTTCGAGGTCTGCGTGGAGATGTTTTAAGAAAGCTTGGTATGTGACAAAGAGGCTGCTGTCTTTCGCTTCAGACTCTGCCGAGAACATGCCCATCAACCGCATGGTTTCATAGGGCAGCGCGATACCATACAGCACGTGCTTCGCAGACACCCACTGATCTTGAATGGCCTTCCACTCAACGGCGAGTTCCTGTTCTAGCGATGCAGCAGGCGCGCCCGAGAGTTTCCTATTCTGCCGATCCTTCAACGCGGCAAGCTTCAGCTCAATCAATCGTGCCTGATTCAGAGTCTCAACGATTTTTACAGACGGAAGGCCCGCCCCTACCTGAGAACTGCCTGCCTGTCGATGCACACACAGATAGCCTGAGACGACCAGAAGGAACAGTATGGAGAACAGCGCAAAATACCGCCTTCCACTGACAAGCGAGGCGGCATTTAGGGAACGCAGTTCATCATGGATGGCAGAGACCTTCTCCCAGACCGCTCGTCGGTCGGCTTCAGGTTTCGCATCCCAACCAACGCGGTCTAGCGCACCATCCTTCATTGGAAGCTCCGCAACGGCCTGTCCAACCTTGGCACTTTTCAACTCGGTCATAGACCGCTTGATCCGCTCCAGTCGAACAGTATGGGTGGACGTGGGGTCGAGCTGCGCGAGCATCACATCAATCTTGCCAAGGATCTGCCCCACCGCTTGGCCGTCTGGTGTATAGGGCAACGGTGCGGTGCCGCAGCTTAGAACCATTGTCAACCACCTTTCGACCGTTGTGACGCTACTCATTGCTTTGTGACCGTCGAACTGAGCAGATCGACCAACTGGCTATGGTCATCGATGAGTGCAGCCCATTTCTCGATGACAGTTTTTCGGTGAGCGGCCAGGTCCTTCTGTGCGTTCGCAAGCGCGGTCCCGGCAGTCTTTTCCTCCTCAGCCAGGATCTGTGTGTTTAACGTCGAATCTTGTTTGGCTTTTTCAAGCGAGGCTTTGACTTCATCGCTGGCTTCTTTTGCTATTTTGACTTTATCGATTAGCTCTTTGTCTTTGTTCAGGTCAGTTCGTACATGTGTGGATTTCAGTTGTCCGTCGATACGGGCGCGGAGATGATTCAATGACAAGGCACCGCCAGACGGTGTGGCCTGCAGGGGTTTATCAGGGTCAGTTTGACGGGCAATGGCAAGGAGCTCATCCGCAGCCTTCTTGAACCCGGCATCGGCGCCGCCGCTGGCAATCTCACCGGCGATTTCGACGACACCTTCGAGAGCTGATTTTGTAACCTTGGTATAGGCATCCAGCAATTCAGTGGGGTCATTGTCGAAACTCTTGAGATTCCAGTTGCCAGTTTCATCCTTGATGAATGCCATCTGAGCCTTGCCACGGCCACTGGCATACACCGTGTTGATCTTCGACCAAAAATGATCGGCGTAGAGTCGATCGACGATCTTGATACGCTCTTCGAGATTAGGTGAAAAATTGAAGTGGACATAATCGTAGAGCCGAGGTAAATGGCCGTCCGTCCAGTCAAAGAGGTGCATAAAGTCTGTTGGTTCCGCTTCCCGGAGATGCGCACTCAGTGGAAGTTCCCGTCGATCCCGCCCCTCAGTCCCAAGCTGCTTCAATAGGGAATCGGCCCGAGCTTGAATCTGGTTCCCATACTCCGATGTCGCCGCGATAAAGTAGGCAGTCGCAATGCGTACTACAGGATCAGCAGATTGCCCCGCTGTGCTGGCTGTAGCATAGTAAAATGCCTTTGCCTGCATCGCTGCTGCTATACGGGTGGATTCTAATAGGGCCTGCCGGTAGTCAACCGCTCCGCCGGTGGCGATGGACGACGCTGATTTCCTATTAGGGGAGGAAAGGGGCAGTTCGGATAGCTGCTTGTTCACTGCACTGAGTATTTCCGTCCATTGCACACCAGTAAAATTTTCACCATTTGGAAGTTTAAGATTTGCATATTGAAATATACCTTCCGGTAGGCACTTCTTATGGTCAGACTCGCCTCGCAGGGCGCAGAGTGGTACGGCCAGCCTGAGTTCCAAGCTCGCAGCATCATTGGTAAGGGCTGTAAGCAGGGAGCAATTGAGTTGCTGAGAGATGCTCGCGTTACTCGCTCCACATAAGTCATTCAGAGAGGCCTCCAAACCCACAAGCTTAAGCACTCTACTAATGAACTTGCTTGTGTTGATCAAGCCATTCTGTGCCTCGGTTAGATAGCCGTATAGCTCTCCGAGTTGAATCTCCGGTTCAAGCGACAGCGGGCCCTTGTAGACCTCCACCTCAATGCGCATCGCCGCTGAGTCATTGACTATTCCACAGCCAGGCAGGCTGATGAGAAAAAGGATGGCCGCCATGGCGCATTTGCGAATGACCATTGACAAAAGCATATTCTGGCACTCCGTTACTTGTCGGTGGTTGTGTACGGCTTGCGAAGTGTGTCGAGCAAAGTCTCCAGTTCTGACTGATCGGTAGGCCCGGTTTCACGTTGCAGATCGCCTGTCGCTCTAAGCAAAGCCTTCTGCGCGTCGAAGATTCGTCCACGTTCTTCCAGCATACGTTCCATCGTCTTGAGGTCCGGATCAGCCGCCTCGAATTTTCTGGCAGATAGCTGCTGAAGCGCGCCGATCAGTGGCTTACTGTCGAGGGAGAGGGCGAGAAGGAGGCGATCATTCGGGTCGAGTTCCTTGGCACCTTCCGGCCCAAGGAGATAATATTTTGTCTCCGATGGCCTTCCCGAACAGGAAGCATTCTTTTGGACCTCGCTCCTGCTCTTGGCCGCCTCCAGCTCTTCGAGGCGGCCTTCGATCGTGTTTGAGAGCGCTTGCAGAGTGGCCTCTTCTTTTGTTTTCTGATTTGCCAGAGCATCGTTGGCCTCATTCAACTTTGTCTGCAACTCTGTCGCCTGCTCGCCAGTCTTAAGATCCGACTGTGCAGAAGGTTTATCGCTAGCCTCTGCAGATTCTTTGGGCTTCTCTATCACTACGGCTCGCGGGGGTAGGCTGACCGCCCGCAACGGCTTCAATTGCTCTAGACGGTCCTCGATGATCGACACCACCTTCGCCAACAGAGCTTCCCTGGCTGTCGATTCGAGGAATTTATCATCTCTAATCTCTTGGTAAAGCACCCGCAGGTCGTGGATCTCCCCTCTCGCGATCTGGCGTTTGGCGTCTGCTCGCAGGTCATCCGCAGAAACAGGAAGAAATGAATTGGTCTGTTCGTTGTAACGGATCGCGCTGCCGAAGGGGTCGATCTGACTTTTCTTGAGTACGCCGGACTCGAAGTGCACCTTGCTGTACAAGGCCGCTGCCTGCCCAGTCATACGAAAGCGATACAGGGAATCACTCAGTGGCTTGAACTCGCCTCGGACGCGCTTCATAAATGGCAACGAATCCGCTGAATACTCATCCTTAGGAGTTGTGTCGATCCGGCATCCACTCAACACACGGAAGTAGTACGTGGTGCGGAACCGGACTTGATCATCAATGTGCTGCGGTTCAAGACCCGAGTCCACGCGAAGGGCAGCGGGGACATCCCCCCAGCTTGTGCAACCGGATAGCGCTATTGCGGCCAGGCAGATCAGTGGAATGAGGCATAGTTGGTGTGTCATTAGGTTGATCCCTCTGGAAGTATTTGTCTCAGCGTTCCGATGGGCAGCTACGTCTAACCATTTTGGGCAAGGCATCAAAACGAATCCCCCCTCATCTCAGGCGGCTGGTTGTAGACGAACTACTACGCAGTAGCAATACGGCCAAATGGCCCTATTAGTGCTGAAATGGAACCATTTTTACGGAGAATATTAAGGAACTACCGCACCCTAGTATCTCTACTAGCGGCAAGCATCACTACGTATTAGGAAGGAAGAAATTGAAACATATTGTCCAACCGTGAGACTGCACACCCAAATTCACACGCCATACCCCGCCAGCAACAAAGGTGACTCGACCGGAGCGACACACTCCGCATCCCGTCCACTCACTCCAACCGCATCCAAACAGATACTCCCCTTCTCAAGTTGCCGATCTCGCTCGGGTCCGACCGTCATATCCCTGTAATTTTCGTCATGCGAACCACTCAGCAGTGCCAATTCCCGCCGGCTGCCCCGGTAAACCACCAGGGTAGAAAGATGCCGTTCCTAGGGTCATGGCGAGCCACATTCCCGCGCTAACTGTATGAAAATATGTTCATGGTAGGATGAATCATGAGCCCTGAATTCCCTGTTGAGCATTCCGCCGAAGAAACCTTCGTGACACAGAGGGCAGAAGCCCTGAACTGGCACTAAGTTTGCTCACTTATTCGAGTAGCGAGTATCAAAAGGGCGAATCACCCAAGGAGGACACCATGCGAGAACGCACCCTCACCTATGACGAGACGAAGGCCGCCGAAGCGGCATTCAAAGGCGAGCCCTTCAATCCAGCTTGGTCTGCCGCTGCTGCCACCGTGTATGCTGGAATTACGGAAGCCATAGAGAAGCGACTGATGACTGGGGCTGTTGAGTCTGAAGTAGCTGAAGAATGCCTTGCCGGGCGATAAGACCGGCAATTTCCGAGAATTAAGATGCACCGGCTGAGGCGATCATGATTTGGACACGCCGATGAGATAGCAAGAAGACCTGCCGGCTGTCCGGCAGCCTAGAAGCGGAACATGCCATGATTGGTGAGAGTGGAAATCGGTTAGTTGGTTGGTCTTTGCTTCTCGCCCGGTATAGGCGTCACGGTTTCTTCGCCACCACCTTGCCGTTCTCCCACACATAGACGGGTGTGCCGTACATGCGAGCGGTCTTCCTGGCAACCTTGGCGGCCCGGCGCAGCGCGGCGCCGACCTGTTCAGCACCAACACTCGGCTTCACTTTCCTTCGAGTTATTTTCACGGCCCCTCCTTCTGGAGTCTCGGCACTGGTTCTGAATTATCGTAGAGGTACCACTTGTCTGCCAGATCCTGATACAGCAACTGAAAATTCTTCAAACTCCGACGAAATCGACGCAGGACATCGGCTCTGGGTACATCATGCCCTCCCTGACGCACCCGCACGGCGATCCGCTGGAGAGCCAGCGCGACAGAAGGCAGGGAGAGGAACACGATTTCAATCCGATAGCCATCAGTCTTCCACTGTTTTAATAGTTTGAGGTAGGTCCGTCCGCTCAAGGTTGTCTCAAAAGCAAAGTCTGCCCGAGCACCAGCCAATCGATTCAACTCCATCAGCAACAGGCGTCCTCCCTGCCGGGTTGCCAGTTCCGGCTTGAGTGGCGACAACCCGCTCGCAATGAGATCGGCATTCACGAAATGGATGACTCCGCCCTCACGCGGAAGAAACTCCCGAGCGAATGTGGTTTTCCCAGCGCCGTTCGGCCCGGCAATCACAATACATCGAGGAGTGCGGCTCGATCGACCTCGTACGCGTGGCATCGGCGCATTGTCTCTTTTTTTCATGCATGTGACAAGCCGGCAACTGCACGTCACACATCTGCTTTCTCGATTTTGGCCACACCAACCTTCTTCCCAAACCAGGCACTCCCCCCTGCCAAGACACACATCACTCCGCCGATCCCGATGATGCTGGCGACAGAGCCGAACGACTCCGCTACCCAGCCGAACGCACTCATGCCGAGCATGGATGTCGCGGTGGCACTCGCCGTGTAGACCGCCATGACGCGGCCGACCATTCCCGCCGGAGCCACTTCCTGAATGATGCCCCAGGCGATGGGGGTCCACGCGCCGAAGCCGATGCCGATGCAACCCACGAGTACAGCAGCCAGGCGCAAATCATCCGTCCACGTCAGGCCCAACAAGGCCAACCCCGCGAGTGCGCAGGAGAGAGTGATTACCGAGAGCCGCTGCGAAAGGTCCCACCCGCTCATCAGGATCAGCCCGACCGAAGAGAGCAGCAACCCCACCCCAAGCCAGGACCAGAGATACCCGACCTCCACCGGCCCGAGCCCGAGCAGGTGGCGCCCAAAGACAGGGAACAGTGTCGTGAACGCGCCGCTGCCGAACGTATAGATCGACGCGAGGACAATCAGAATCAGCACGGTGCGGTGGGTGAGAAACGCATAGCGGATGCCTTCGAGCAGGTTTCGGATGAACGGTCTCCATCCCTCTCCATCGACCGTTGTAGGCTCCGTCACTCGCAGCCGGATCGGCAGCAGGCATGCGGCTGACGCGAAATAGGTCATGGCGTTCAGGCAGAGCACGTCCTGAGAACCGGCGAACGCAATACCAAGTCCGCTGACCGCCGGCCCGATGATGATCCCGAGACTGGTCGTACTTTGGAGCAGCGCATTCGCCGCCGTGAATTGAGGGCGAGCGACCATGAAGGGAACGGCCGATGACAGCGTGGGCACAAATACCGCCGTGGCGACGCCATACAGAAAGGTAAGAAGGTAGAGCGACCCGACGGTAAAATGTTCCACCGAGACCAGGCAGGGGATGAGTCCGATGAGGACGCCTCTGGCGATATCGCTTCCGATGAGGATGGTTTTCTTGGGGAAGCGATCGACGATTACGCCGATGAACGGGCCAAACAGAATCGGCGGGAGCGTCTGGAGAAGCCCGATGACGGTCGTCTTGAGCGGTGAGCCCGTCACCGCATAGACGAACCAGAGCAAGGCCAGCTTGCTGATACCTTCGGCAACTTGGGACAGCACCTGACTCCACCACATCAGACTGAAGTCGCGTGTGAGCAGCCACCGATGGGCTTGGGCCATACCGCCAGTATAAACGTTTACCGCAGGAGTGGAATCAGTAGGAATGGGTGGCGCTGAGAAATGTCTCGCGCATGGTCCTTCCGCTCACGAGGGCTCGCTTGCCACATATCATCGCGTTCGTTCCATGCAGACAGTTAGGTGTTCGCCATC
>Ga0209582_1000868_pt1 | contig 16194 bp, 16 predicted proteins | sample KloWWTmetKNB5Kit_FD_187176 | JGI IMG/M metagenome (GOLD analysis project Ga0209582, IMG submission 187176) | Active sludge microbial communities from Klosterneuburg, Austria, studying microevolution and ecology of nitrifiers - Klosterneuburg... | ecosystem: Engineered > WWTP > Aerobic digester >...
CTATTGCGAATAGTATTGTACGAACCGTATGTGCCATTTCTCATTGCAACTTGGACACCACTTAAGCCGCTGTGATGAACGTGAACGCCATCAACTACGTTTCTATTACCATAGACCAATAACCCCTGTTTCGGCATGCCATTTATTTCGATTCCTCGAATATGCGTATAATGACCTGTTACCGCGATAATTACTAACGTTCCTTTAGCGTGTTGACTGCCATCGAATACAACTTTTTCACCAGGGTAATTTTCAAAAATGATAGGAGCGCTCGATGTCCCCGCATTACTAAACAATATACTTTTAGAAATACTATATTTTCCACCTCTTAAAAAAACCACATCACCGGCTTTAGACTTATTAACCGCATACCAAATATCGCAGGGAAGTGTGTTGGAGCAAGCTGTACCCGTTCCATTGGGTTTGACAAACAAGGTTCCTTTTGCCAAATCTGTGCTTACTATTGGATTAGGGCCAATAGTTTTTGCATGAGCTGACGTTGCAATAATTAAAAAACCACCTATCCACCCTGCTACTGAAAATAAAAAATTCTTTTTCATCATTCCGCAATTCATAAAATAACCCGAATTAACAAATCACTATTTATTGAGCACGTTTCATCTCTGTTAAACAGAATAAAACGTGCCCGTTCAAAATAGACAACTTCAAATAGAAATAGTGAAGATATTAATTTATTAACTTCATTAGAGAGGAGCAAGTCTATCACTTCAGTAAGTTTCTATTTTTGTCATTCGCGTACAGGTCGTTTGGCCAATTTGCGTTGTAGGGTACGACGGTGCATATTGAGTATTCGGGCCGTGACTGAAATATTGTTATCATTTTCACTCAGAATGCGTTGTATATATTCCCATTCCAAGCGATTGACTGATAAAGGGCTTCCATTGATCGGCATATCAGAATCGCCATGGGTACGTTCAAAGGCTGACATGATTTCGTCCGCATCCACCGGTTTTGCTAAATAATGTGTAGCGCCTAATTTAATCGCTTCGACAGCGGTGGCAATACTTGCGTAGCCTGTAAGCATGACGATACGAGTACCTGAGTCTAAGTTTTTCAATTTTTCAACAAGAACGAGCCCGGATTCATTGGATAACTTCAAATCAACGATCGCATATTCAGCAATTATCGTTTCGCATAAATTCAGTGCTTCCTCGATAGTGTGGGCACAAGTAACTTGAAAGCCTCGTTTGGTCATGGCTTTAGCAAGGACATCACAAAATACCGTATCGTCGTCAACGATTAATAAGCTGGGTTTTTCTTCAGGAGGATCTTCTAAAAGCTGATTCATGGTTTGGGTGTGATTAAAGGGAGGACAACTTGCGTACAAGCGCCACCTTGCTCAAGATTAAATAAACGGACACTTCCACCAAAACGTTCAATATTCGCATTGGCAAGAAAAAGACCAATGCCAAATCCTTGACCAGGTTTTTTCGTAGAAAAGAAAGCTTCTCCTGCACGTTCCATGACTTCGGCGGACAAGCCTTCGCCGTCGTCGATGATTTCGAGTTGAAGTTTTTCAGCCGTCCAACTACTTTTGATATCGATGCACTTGATTGAAGCATCCGCAGCATTATTCAATAAATTCAGCAGCGATTGACTCAATAATTGATTATCCATAATTCTCGGTATCGGTTGTATTCCTTCACTGTGATATGTAAATTGGATTGATGGGCGTATCAATTTCCATTTATCCAAAATTTGATCTAAAAATTCATTGACGAGTAATTCGTTACCTTGCTCAATTCTGGCTTGACCGGCTTTGGCCAACAATTGTGTGAGTGTTTGTTTACAATGAACAATCTGGTCTTTGAGAATATGAATATTATTTTGAAATTCGCTATCTTCTGTATATTCTTGTTGCAATTCGCCTGTAATAACTGCCATCGTGGAAAGCGGTGTGCCTAATTCATGCGCTGCACCAGCGGCTAATGTTCCTAATGCAATAATTTGTTCGTTGCGTAAAGCATGCTCGCGTGCTTTGGCCAGATCACGGTCACGGTCACGAATAGAACTACTCATGCGTACTACAAACCAAGCAATGATGACAGTACTAAGAACAAAAGCTAACCACATTCCTGATACATGCAAGGTAAACTCGATTAAGTGATTCTCGTGATTATGTGGTAATGGAATGTAGGCAAACAAAAGAATTGAATAACAAGCGATGGTAACAATGGCCATTACCCAGGTATAGCGCCAAGGCAAAGCTGCTGCTGCAATCGTGAGCGGTAGCAAATACAATGAAATAAATGGATTAGTAGAGCCGCCACTAAAATAAAGCAAGCAACTCAATGCTAGGACATCCACTAATAATTGCAAAAAAAATTCGATATTGGTGACAGGTAATTTTTTGTTTAAGCGAAACCACGTCAGAAAATTTATCAACGCAAGTAATACGATGACTGCAATCATTTCTTTCCACGGTAAAGCAATATCGATACTCCAGTAGACAATAGCCACTGTCAAACTCTGTACAACAATAGCGATATTGCGGAGTAAAAAAAGACGCTGCAGATTTTTGCCGAGAGGAGATTTGCTCAGTTCACGAAACATGAAATACAGAAAATAAGAATGAAACGTACCTTAAAAATACGAAACATTAACTCAATTTCGTAAAAATAACTATGTGACAAATTGTCACATAGCAATTAGCTTGCAGTAGTTTAGTCGTTTTTTTTATTATTTTATTGAACAGATAATAAGCCTTATAGAACTATTTGATTCTACCGTGACATTGCTTGTATTTCTTTCCTGACCCACAAGGACAAGGTTCATTACGACCGACTTTATCATTGTGACGTACAAACGGTTTGACTTTTGATTGATTTTCGTCCATCTCATCGGAAGCTTTTTCTCCCTCCAATGTTTCATAGCTGGCATGATGATATTCAACGTTTTCAGGTGCATGTAATGTTTCCGTGACCGCTTCCACCTGTTGTTCATTTTTGATCTGCACAGTTAGAAGAATTTTTGTTACTTCATTTTTTACTTCTTCCAACATATTCGTAAACAGCTCAAAAGCTTCGCGCTTGTATTCTTGTTTGGGGTTTTTTTGTGCATAACCACGTAAGTGGATACCTTGTCGCAAATGATCCAAAGCCCCTAAATGCTCGCGCCAATGAGAGTCCAAAGTTTGGAGCATCACCGCACGTTCATAATGATGCATGATATCTGCGCCGACTTGCTCGACTTTGCTTTGATAAGATTCGCTGGCAAGATCAAGGATGCGCTGCAATAAATTTTCTTCATGCAAATTTTGATTTTGTTCGAGCCATTTTTGCAATGGAAAATGCAGTTGATATTCGGAGGCCAGTGTGCGTTCTAAGCCGGGAACATCCCACTGTTCTTCAACGCTTTGTGGTGGTATGTAGGTGTAAAACAAATTAGTCAGAACGCTTTCGCGCATAACGATAATGGTATCGGTGATATCCGAACCAGCTTCTAATAGCTCATTACGTTGTTGATAAATGACATTACGTTGATCGTTAGCAACGTCGTCATATTCAAGCAATTGTTTACGCATATCAAAGTTTCGTGCTTCCACTTTGCGTTGCGCGTTCTCAATAGCGCGAGTTACCCAAGGATGCTCAATTGCCTCTCCTTCAGGCATTTTTAGACGTGTCATGATATTGGCAACACGATCAGATGCGAAAATACGTAACAGTGGGTCTTCTAATGAAAGATAGAAACGACTTGAACCCGGATCGCCTTGCCTGCCTGAACGACCGCGCAATTGATTATCGACACGGCGAGATTCGTGTCGCTCGGTACCAATAATATGCAAGCCGCCTAAGCGCAATATTTCATCGTGAACCGTTTGCCATTGCGACTGTATTGCTTCGGTTTTTTGTTTTTTAGCCTCATCGCTAAGCTGAGCGTCATTACGAATGCGTTCAAGCTCCGGTTCTGGATTGCCCCCCAATACGATGTCAGTGCCGCGTCCAGCCATATTGGTTGCAATAGTTATCATTTTAGGACGCCCCGCTTGTGCAACAATATTGGCTTCACTGGCGTGTTGCTTCGCATTTAAAACTTGATGCGGCAATTTTTCACGTTCGAGTAACTTTGAAAGCAACTCATTATTTTCAATCGATGTCGTACCGACCAAAACCGGCTGACCTTTTTCGTAACATTCCTTAATACCTTCAACAATCGCGTTATTTTTTTCTTTGGTGGTTTTGAAAACGAGATCCATACGGTCATCTCGTATCATAGGTCGATGCGTTGGAATAATGACGGTTTCTAAACCATAAATTTGTTGAAATTCCGCGGCTTCGGTATCTGCTGTACCGGTCATGCCAGATAATTTGTGGTACATACGGAAATAATTCTGAAACGTAATGGAAGCCAGCGTTTGGTTTTCTTTCTGAATCGCAACGCCTTCTTTGGCTTCCACAGCCTGATGCAATCCATCAGACCAACGGCGTCCTGACATCAGCCGCCCGGTGAATTCATCCACGATAACAACTTCGCCGTCTTGTACGACGTAATGTTGATCTAGAAAATATAAATGATGTGCGCGCAAACCAGCGTTCAGATGATGAATCAACGTAATATTAGCCGGATCATAAAGACTTGAACCGGCTTTCAACAATCCTGCCTGAGTTAATAATTTCTCTGAATGCTCAAAACCAGCTTCGCTCAGTGTTACTTGATGCGATTTTTCGTCGACGCTAAAGTCACCAGGACTTTCTTCACTTTCTTGGCGTTGCAGTTTTGGAATAAGTTTGTTTATTTGAATATAAACATCGGTATCTCCTTCAGCCTGGCCAGAAATAATTAACGGTGTTCGCGCCTCATCAATCAAAATAGAATCGACTTCATCCACGATAGCAAAGTTGAGTATCCGTTGTACACGTTCGCTGGGATGTGTCACCATGTTGTCGCGCAAATAATCAAACCCGTATTCATTGTTCGTTCCATACGTGATATCTGCGGCATAGGCAGCTTGTTTATCTTCATGCGGCATGTGAGAGTAAATGACGCCTACACTAATGCCAAGAAACTGATAAATTTTCCCCATCCAACCAGCATCACGCTTCGCCAAATAATCATTGACCGTGACAATATGCACACCATTGCCAGACAATGCGTTTAAATAGGCCGGCAAGGTTGCCATTAACGTTTTACCTTCACCGGTACGCATTTCTGAGATTTTTCCACCGTGCAGCACCATTCCGCCGATCAGTTGCACATCAAAGTGGCGCATTCCTAAGGTACGCTTTGAAGTCTCCCGAACGACTGCAAAAGCTTCCGGCAATAAAGTATCGAGTGTTTCTCCATTATTTATTCGTTGCTTGAACTCGTCGGTTTTATTCCGTAGCTCGGTATCGGATAGCTGTGCAATCGATGACTCCATGTCATTGATAACGCGCACAGACTGAAAATACTGTTTGATCATTCGATCATTTCGACTACCAAAAATCTTTTTAAGTAGATTGGTTAGCATAGAGTCTTTAATTTTTTACTGAATGAAATAAGTGGAAAACAAAAATCCTAGAATATTCTTCTAGGATTGCTTAGTCGAGTGGAATAGAGACATTGAAAACAAAGAACATTATTAATGTGTTAAATAATCGTTAAAACCAAATGACTACATGAGTCTTTCCCGGATATTGATTACCCTGGTTTTTTAAGAAACTTTGCTGGATTAAGTGATTTGTCATTGTGCCTGATTTCAAAATGAAGATGCGCTCCCGTTGAACGCCCGGTGCTGCCAACTTCCGCTATTTTTTGTCCCTGTAATACAACCTGTCCAAGTTCGACTAATCTTTTCGATGCATGCGCATAACGACTGACTAAATCATTTCCATGATCGATTTCGATCATATTACCATAATCAGGATGCCGATCAGAGTAAACCACCACTCCGGCTGCTGCTGCTTTAATAGCTGTCCCAACCGACGCTGGGAAATCTACTCCTTCGTGGAATGCTTTTTTCCCGGTAAATGGATCAATTCGATATCCATATCCTGAAGAAAACCAATCAGTGTCAATAGGCATTTCCGAAGGTGCGATTAATTTTAGTAGCCGATCATTTCGCAACAATAAATCCAACGCTCCTAATTTATCACTTCTTTCGCTTAATACGTTAGATAGCTCCTCAACTTTATGACTGAATTCACTCATGGTAAATTCGTTATCGGGTAGCGCATGATAGACTCCGCCTTGACCAGCAGACTCTATAAAAAGATCTTCAGATTTAATTCCAGAGGTTTCAGCCAGGCGCTGACCGAGTGCACCCAATTGCATTAACTGCGCTTGCATTTGGCCAAGCTTACTCGCCATGCTGTTAAGATTTTCTTGCAAATGTGTTTGTATTTTTTGATGTCGCTCTTCTTGGGGATTAACTAATACAGCTCTTACTGCGGGAAGATCGATTTGATGCGCATAACGAAGTGAAAAGAAATTTAAAATTAACGCGAGGGTCAAAACCACGCATAGCACTGCACCAGATATTAATATAACATTTGTTTTAGTAAGTGCTATTTTCTTAGTTCGGTTTGAATTATTAGAAATAAAAATGATGTTCATATAAAAATGATGCCCTATATAATTATTTTCGAATAAAAAGATGACATCGCAAAAAATCAATGCTTATCTTGATATCCTCAGTGAAACGCCACAGTATAAAAATCTCTTTTCTCGAGCAAACACCCTCTACGAAAGCCAATTAATATTGGCGAAATTTATTCCAGAAAAACTGTCACCTTATTGTTATCTCAGTAAAACTAACGATGGTGAGTTTACGATCATTGTCAAAAATGGTGCTGTGGCAGCAAAGCTCAAGCAACTTTCTCCTTCATTGCTTTGTAAATTGCAAAAGATAGGATGGAAAATTACTTCAATTCACGTATTGGTGCAAGGGGATTTCTTTAAGGAAAATGTGTATCCTCATGAAAAACAAACGACTACAAAAAAACAAATTTTCAATCGGGTGGCATACAAGAGCTTTGATGAGTTGATCAACAACTCAAATGATAGTCCAATGATAAGCACGATCCGGTCTTTTTTGCACAAACATAAAAGTAATTAATATGAATCGGGATATTCATAACGCTATTTTTAATAGGAATTTGATTCCTGAGTTTTTTAAGCTTTACTATTTAACAGTGCTGCACAATTTATGTGTATTCATATAGGGGTGATTTAATGAAATCTATTGCAACGTTAGGGATGTCGATAATGTTTTTATTATGGTTATCGGGTTGTGCAAGCACAAAACCGATTCTGTACCCGAATAAACATTACAATTCTGTTGGACAAACGGCAGCAGAGGCTGATGTGGAAGCTTGTAGGCAGCTCGCAGAATCTGCTGGCGCTAAAGAAGGCAGTGAATCGACGGCAGGTAGAGTCGCGACTAGCACTGCAATGGGAGCGGGAATGGGAGCAGCAGGTGGCGCAGTAGGAGGCGCTATTTCTGGCGCTGCAGGACATGGCTCTTTAATTGGCGCTGCAAGTGGCGCAGCGATTGGGTTATTACGTGGAATATTTTATGCGGCGAGACCCACTTCACCGAATCAAGCCTATGTCAATTTTGTATATCGATGCTTACAAGAAAAAGGGTATGAAGTCACGGGCTGGCAGTGATTGATTTTTTCATCGTATATCACTCACCATTTAGCAATTTTTTGTAAATCTATTTTTTGTTTTTACAATTCCAAGAAATAGGGGGTTAATCTTTCCGGTGAGAGTAATATCTTTGCCACTTTTCCTCGTAGTTAGTTCGCCTTCAAGTACCTAAGCATAAATTGCAGGTAAAAAATGCAATTTATTGTTGATTGCCGCTATATTGGCATATGATATCAATATACTACCTTAAAAAATACTCTCTAGGAGGTAGATCATGATGAACAAGGAACTTTCTTTCGAAGATGATAATGATGATGGCGATGATGTTTATTCTGTAGAAGATTTCACCGACGATAACGATCTCTTGATCGATAGTCAAATTTCTGAAAATAGATTTGCAGAAATCATCGATGAATTCGAAGTATCTAATGATTTTTATGATAATGAAGAAGTGAATGATTTTCCTATAGACTTAGATTCTGATGTCTATGATCCACTCGATTTGCATTAATAAATTTGCATTAAAATCATACTTCCTTCAAATCATAAGAAGCTAACCATAAGCAGTTTTTTGCACAGCAATTCCGCATCAAGATGCGGAATTTGCGGAACTGCTTTTTCTGCATTAGTTAATTCCACCTCTTCATAGCAAAAGCTGTTTAATATAGCTTTTACGTCGTAATGGTTATGATATACTTCAGGCCTTTATAGTTGTCTGGGATGAATTCTATCGAACCGCAAAAAATGTCCCATACAGATAATAATATTTTTCAATAACATTTAGGGATAAGGTAGATATCTGTTTTTGACAGAACTTTCCTGAGACATCATTAATGGGGGATGGTTGAACATGGCGGATAGTTTTAGTATAAACGAGAGAATGAGTGGCAGACGGAAGTTTCTGGTCGCTGTCACTTCTGTAGCAGGAGGGGTCGCAGGGGCTGCAATTGCAACCCCTTTTTTATTGAGCATGATGCCTAGCGAGCGAGCAAAAGCTGCTGGTGCTCCAGTTGAAGTAGATATTTCTAAGCTTGAACCTGGAATGTTATTAATGGTTGAATGGCGCGGAAAAGTTGTCTGGGTTTTGAAGCGAACTCCGGAAATGCTAGCGAGTTTGACAAAGATTGAAGGTGAATTGGCAGATCCGGCTTCAGAAAAGAAACAGCAACCAGAATACGCAAAAAATGCCACACGCTCGATTAAGTCAGAAATTCTGGTAGTTGAAGGCGTATGTACCCATTTAGGATGCTCGCCAGTTTTCAGAAAAGATATCGCTCCGGCGGATCTTGGTCCCGATTGGCAAGGCGGTTTTTTCTGTCCATGCCATGGCTCAAAATTTGATTTGGCTGGTCGTGTCTACAAAAGCGTTCCTGCACCAACAAATATGGTTGTTCCTCCTCATACCTATCTTACTGACAGTCAACTTTTAATTGGATCCGAAAGTGAAGGGGCGGCATAAATGAGTATATATAATTCTATGATTGCATGGATCGATAAACGTTTTCCTTTAACATCTAATTGGAAAGCACATCTATCAGAATACTATGCGCCAAAAAATTTCAATTTCTGGTATTACTTTGGTTCATTAGCTCTTCTAGTTCTGGTAAATCAAATAATAACCGGTATTTTTCTGACGATGAATTACAAGCCTGACGCGAGTTTGGCATTTTCATCAGTTGAATATATTATGCGCGACGTGGAATATGGCTGGTTAATCCGGTATATGCATTCTACCGGCGCATCGATGTTTTTTATCGTAGTCTATCTGCACATGTTTCGCGGCATGATGTATGGTTCATACCGAAAACCTAGGGAACTACTATGGCTTGTCGGGATGGGAATTTTCTTTATTCTCATGAGCTTGGCATTCACGGGGTATATTTTACCTTGGGGACAAATGTCTTACTGGGGTGCTCAAGTTATCGTCAGTATGTTTGGCGCGATTCCAGTGATCGGCGAAACACTACAACAATGGCTGTTGGGTGATTTTACTTTATCAGATGCGGCGCTTAATCGTTTCTTTGCTTACCATGTTGTAACATTACCGGGTTTATTAATCGTTTTGGTTTTTGTGCATATTTTGGCATTGCATGAAACAGGTTCCAATAATCCAGATGGCATCGAAATCAAAGCTAACAAAAACCCAAAAACAGGAATCCCTGTCGATGGAATTCCGTTTCATCCCTATTACTCCGTAAAAGATATCGTGGGTGTTGTCGTATTCTTGATCGTTTTCTGTGGCATTATTTTCTTCGCTCCAGAGATGGGAGGATATTTCCTCGAGTATAATAATTTTGTACCTGCGAATACGTTACAAACCCCTGATCACATCGCGCCAGTCTGGTACTTCACGCCTTATTACTCTATGTTGCGTGCAGTTACTGTAAATTTTTTAGGCATAGATGCGAAGCTTTGGGGAGTGATTTTGATGGCAGGATCTGTGGTTATTTTTTGCTTCCTGCCATGGTTAGATAGAAGTCCTGTGAAATCAATACGGTATAAAGGCCCATACTTCAAAACGGCTTTGACACTTTTTGTGATCAGTTTCTTTGTATTAGGATGGTTAGGTACAAAATCACCAACACCTATGTACACATTATTAGCACAAATTTTTACGGTCGTTTATTTTGCATTTTTTATACTGATGCCTTGGTATAGCAAAATAGATAAAGTTAAACCTGAGCCAAAAAGATTGGTGAAAGAGTAAAAAAATGAAGAAAATAACAATTACCAGTTTCATATTTATTTTTTGCTTGGCTTCATTCGAATTGTTTGCTGCAGAGTCAAGCATCCCATTGGACAAGGCTCCGGTAGATATTAAGGATAATGCTTCTTTACAAAGAGGTGCTGAGAGCTTCGTAAATTATTGCTTGACTTGTCATGGCGCTAACTTTATGCGTTATAACCGTCATCGAGATATCGGTTTTACCAATGAACAGATTCTCGATAAGTTAGTGCATACAGGTCAAAAAGTCGGTGATTTGATGCAATCCGCAATGAGAAAAAAAGAGGGTGAAGAGTGGTTTGGGGTTATTCCTCCTGATTTATCAGTAATTGCTCGCTCAAGAGGTGCGGATTGGCTGTATAGTTACTTAAGAGCATTTTATCGCGATGAATCTACTGCAACAGGATGGAATAATTTGGTTTTTGATCGCGCAGCAATGCCTCATGTGCTTTATCAATTACAAGGCGAGCAAAAATTAATTGTAAAAACGAGCGATAAAGGAGAACAAAAAACTCTATCGTTAGATAAACCGGGTAAGTTATCAACCGCAGAATTTGATAAATTCGTCGGTGATTTGGTAAATTACTTAGTTTATCTCGGTGAACCGCATGCAAATTCTCGTATAGATTTAGGAATAAAAGTAATGATTTTCCTGTTAGTCATGTTAATCTTAGCCTATGCACTAAAACGAGAATATTGGAGAGACATTCACTAGAAGTTTCTTATTGCAATTTTAATGTCGATCAAATGAAATAGTTTTAAGAGAATAGAAGCTATGATGACGTTGTATTCAACGGTTACTTGTCCATATAGTCATCGTTGCAGGATTGTTTTGCACGAAAAAGATATGGATTTTCAGGTAATCGATGTTGATCCTAATAGTAAGTCAGAGGATCTGGCTTTAATTAGCCCACATGGAAAGGCGCCCGTTCTTGTTGAAAGAGATTTAGTCTTGTATCAATCAAATATCATTAATGAATATATTGATGATCGCTTTCCCCATCCGCAATTAATGCCAGCAGATCCTGTAATGCGTGCACGCGCACGATTAATGTTGTATCGTTTTGAGCAAGAGTTGTTTTGTCATATTGCAGCATTCGATGGTGTAGATCAGAAAAAAATTAGTGAAGCACGTACTACCTTGGCTAATAATCTAACTATGCTATCTCCAATTTTTGACAAACAAAAATTCATGCTGGGAGATGAGTTTTCTATGTTAGATGTTGCGATTGCACCTCTGCTGTGGCGTTTAGAACACTTCGAAATCCGCCTGCCTAAACAAGCGGTTTCCTTGTTAAAATACTCGGAACGACTGTTTAGTCGACCTCTGTTTATTGATGCTTTATCAGCATCAGAAAAAATAATGCGTAAATGAGATTAAAGAATAGTTCAAATAAGCCCTATTTAATTCGTTCGATCTATGATTGGTGCGTTGATAGTAATTTTACCCCTTATATTTCTGTTATAGCTTTTCCAGAATTAGATATACCTGAAAAATATTTGAAGAATGATGAAATAATTTTTAATATCAGTCATAAGGCAGTCAATAGTTTAAATATTGATAATGACTTTCTATGTTTTATTGCACGTTTTAATGGTATACAAAAAGAACTGGAAATTCCTATGAAAGCAATAAAAGGAATATTTGCTAAAGAAGTGAATCAAGGAATACTGTTTTCTTTAGAAACACAAAATGAAGAATTATCACTGACATTAGAAGATGAGAGTATCCCAGCAACTACTTATACCCAATCAAGAAAAGCTTATAAAAAACCGCATTTACGTGTTGTCAAATGATAGGTTTTATTAAATCTTAAATGGTACGTGCCGGCATAGCTCAGATGGTAGAGCAGCTGATTTGTAATCAGAAGGTCCCGAGTTCGATTCTTGGTGTCGGCACCACAAAATCAATGAGTTAGATTGATTTTGTCATCTTCTAATTTTCCGCTTGTGTCAAAATTGTGTCATTCAGAATTTCATCTACAACCATTGCATGTTTTCTGAATTGTTCGGGTGCTAAATGAGCATAACGTTTCACCATCTCAGTGGACTCCCAAGCCCCCATTTCTTGAATTACATTTAGCGGCACACCTTTTTGAGTTAACCAACTAGCCCAAGTATGGCGCAAATCATGCCAACGGAAATCTTCTATACCTGCTCTTCTTAATGCTTTTCGCCATGCCCTGGTATTGACCTGAATAATTGGTTTTCCTTGGTAAGTAAACACTCTTAGCGAATGTTTGCCAACCTGCTTTCTCAGAACTCCCATAGCCGTTGCATTCAGTGAAACATGAATGCTTTTTCTTGCTTTGGCTTGATCCGCATGAATCCATGCAACATTTCTCTGCAAATCAACCTGAGACCATTCCAGATCGGTAACATTGCGTTTGCGCAATCCTGTTGAAAGTGAAAACTTTACCAAATCAACCAAATGCTCAGGTAATTCATTTAGCAATATTTGTACTTGTTCAGGTGCAATCCAGCGAATCCGCCGTTTGGGTTCCCTATATAGCCGGATAAAGGGTGCTTTCTCAATCCATTCCCAATCTAAAGCCGCTCTTCGTAGAATGGCCCTGATAGTTGCCAAGTAACGATTGGCTGTCGAAGGTGAAGTTTCTTTACATTTTATTTCACCCACTTCAGCAATCACTTCCCGAGTTAATTCAGAAAGTAATTGGCCTCTAAAAAACTGTTGAAACCACGCAACTTGCTTCATGTCCTGTTTATGTGAGGCCTTATGTTGTGTTTCCATCAGCCATTTATAAGCCGCTTCATCCCAAGTCCGCTTTGGCTTATCTCCCAGTCTTGCAACACGCCAGGATTCCGCTTTCAGCTTATCGTGGAATTCTTGCGCCTGGGTTTTATCTTCAGTTGCAGCAGAGCATCTAACTCGCTCGCCGCTTGGTGTGGTGATACTAATCCACCACGTCTTACCACGTTTACAGAGTGACATAATTGTTTCTCCTCATGTCCCACTTGCAACGCTTGCCGAGTGCAAGCATATAACGAGCGAATATGATCAGCAAGGTCATCTTCAATAAATGCCCACCGTTTACCTAATTTTGCACCCGGAATAATTCCAGCCTTAGCACGACGACGCACTTCTTCAGGGTGCAACTTCAAAAATTGGGCGGCTTCATTTAAATTTAATGTTCTCATGGACTATCCAATTTATTTTTTCGAAAATCTGGCTATAACAAAATCATAAATATCAGGCTTTAATACAATGAATGTCGGTAAATATTGCTTAGCAGGACTTTTGTTTTTATCCGCATAAAGTGCGATTCGATCGGATAAGGATTTGGTCATCACACAATTTCCACAAAAATAATTATTTTGGCGTACAAACAGTTTTTTAATTTCTTGCTTTCTTTTTTGTTTCTTTTTGTTGCTTTTAATTTCTTTCAGATTCTTTGAATTTCTTATCCTTTCTTTTTGTTGCTAAGCGACTGTTATTTAGTTGAAAGAAGCTTCTTTAAAGTATTTTTATACTGTTTGAAATGATGATATAACGAAAATAATCTATTTGCAATCATCGATTATAGTGTTAGTATACTTTATGAAACTCACGCAACCGGGCAAGATATGTGGAGATGGCCATCTCCACCACAGCTTATTCGCACTTTGTGCTCAACATTGATCTTGCTCTTCGAGGAAAACTGACATGAATGATAGAAAGAACCTCACGACAATCAAAAAAGAAAGAAGAGATAAGAAGCTCAGGGTTCCTGTTTTGCCAATCGAGGAAGCTGAAATAAAGAGCAAAGCAACGAATGCTGGATTGCCTGTTGCCGAGTATCTGCGCAATCTGGGCCTGGGTTATCAAGTGCCTAGTTTTATAGATAACCGGAAAGTGGATGCTTTGTTAAAAATCAACGCGGATCTTGGCAGGCTGGGTGGCTTGATCAAGCTGTGGCTCACCAACGACAAGCGAACAAGATTAATTGGCAAACCACAATTACAGTTGACCCTGGACAGTATTCGAAATACCCAAAGCACGATGTTGGATGTCATTATGAAGTTTAAAAAATAATATTCAGATATTAAAAATAACTTTCGAAATAGTCCTTTTGACTTAAGCAGCTTAAATACGATGATCGCTAAAATCATACCCATCAAATCAGTGCGCAAAAGCAGCTTCTCTGCGCTGATAAAGTACTTAACCGATCCTCAAGACAAGAGTGAGCGTGTCAGTCAGATTAAGGTCTCGAATTGTTATTCAGACGATCAGACAGCAGCATTGATAGAGATACAAAACACTCAGGAAATGAACACGCGTGCCAAATCAGATAAAACCTGTCATTTGGTGTTGAGCTTCCCGGAAGGAGAGCGTTTATCCTTTATGAGTCTTAATGCCATTGAAGAGCGGTTTTGTGAGACTCTTGGTTTTGCCGGTCATCAACGCATCAGTGTAGTCCACGATGACACCAATAATCTGCACGTGCATATCGCAATCAATAAAATACATCCTAAAAAACTTACGATACACAACCCTTACTATGATTACAAAAAGGTAGCAAAGCTTTGTGAACAGATCGAACAAGAATATGGCTTAACAACAGTTAATCATGAAACCCAACGCGATAAAGCATCCAGAGTGGCACAAGAAATTGAAGCCAGAACCGGTGTGGAGAGTTTGCTGGGCTGGATCAAGCGCGAGGCACTCACTGAAATCAAAGGTGCGGATAAATGGCAGGGTTTGCATCAGGTTCTTGAAAGACACGGACTTGAAATCAAGGAACGTGGCAACGGGTTTGTATTGGTTGCCAACAATGGTGTGGCTGTTAAAGCCAGTTCAGTGGATCGGTCTCTATCCAAGGGAAATTTAACTCAAAAACTGGGTGCTTTTGTAGATAACCAACATTCTACACAATCGTCACAACAAAACACCAAACAATATCAACCCAAGCCACTTCAGAATCAAATTGATACCTCAAAGCTTTACGCGCGATACCAGCAAGAACAGAATGATTCCGCCAGACAGCGAACTACTCAGTGGGCCATGCTGCGACACACAAGGGATCAACTCATTGAACGCGCCAAGCAGGAAGCAAAGCTCAAGCGCAACCTCATTAAAAGCATTAAAGCCGGAAGACTCGCTCAAAAAGCATTGTATGCAACCGCACACCAGCAATTCAAAACAACGATAGCAGTCATTAAAAGCGATTATCAGAAAGCCTATCAGCATTCTAAAACCCATCATTCCAGAATGGGGTGGCTGGATTGGTTAGCTAAAGAAGCAAAGAATTGTAATTCTGAAGCAATGGCTATTTTACGATCCAGAAGATCCTGTCAATTTAAAGGCAACCAGATATCGGCTAAGCTAAACGGTGATGGCTCCGGCGCTAATAGTCACTTTAAGGATGGATTCATTAAAGACAGTTCTATTGAATCGATCACCAAAATCGGCACAGTCACTTATAAAACAGGATCAACCACCATCCGCGATGACGGCAAACGGCTCATCGTCTTGCCGGATACATCGCGCGAAGCCATGGTGGATATTTTACAAGTGGCCATGAAGAAGTACGGCAGTCACCTGGCCATCAATGGGACAGAATCGTTTCGTCTTCAGATTGCTGAAGTGGTTGCGCGAAACCAAATGCGCATCACTTTTGATGATAAGCATCTTGAACAATACCGGCAGCAGTTAACGAAACAGCATGTTTTATGTAGAACGCAATCGGTAGATCAAAAACAATCCACCACCTCCAACACCAGAAGGAGCCTCTGATGAATAACATCAATCTGAGTTCTAAAGAGAGCAGAAATATCAAAAAAGATAAGATTATCGTTCGCTCATTATCCATTATCTGTCTTGCTGGCGGATTCCAAGTCGCCACCCAGTATTTTGCCCACCAATTCAACTATCAGCC
>Ga0209582_1000869_pt1 | contig 16181 bp, 13 predicted proteins | sample KloWWTmetKNB5Kit_FD_187176 | JGI IMG/M metagenome (GOLD analysis project Ga0209582, IMG submission 187176) | Active sludge microbial communities from Klosterneuburg, Austria, studying microevolution and ecology of nitrifiers - Klosterneuburg... | ecosystem: Engineered > WWTP > Aerobic digester >...
CCACCAGGTGAAAAAATTGCCTTGTTTGCTCGGAATATTCCAAGCAGCACAACCGTCTATTTGACTGTAAAAGATTTCTCCACCCAACTCAATGGACCGGTATCATACTATGCCTTACATAATGGCTTAAATGTATTTGACGGCGCGAATAGTGGCCTGGGATACATTAATTATTTCAATAATGACACCAGTCTATTGGATGTAGAAATAAATATCGCATCGGGCAAAATCAATGGATATTTTGATCGGGAAACATCTACTAATGCGGAATGGCCTGATTTACTGGTCGGCACTGCCTATCCGGTGATAGATATTCGAGGTAAGTACGCTCATTTGGTACAAGAGAAGGCGGCTCTGAGAGGTGGCTCACCGTTCGATGCTCAGAAGTTGATAGGCAAGTACGATACAATCATACAGCATGAACGGATGCTAATGGGCCTCTTCAAGTATAATAAGTCTCCTAAAAACCGACAATTGGCCTATGGAAGTCATGGTGGAGGCTATTACGCAGGTGGGCTTGGAGTTAATCTGGATCTGGATTGGGGTGAAGAGAATCTCGTTGACCCGGAGCGCTTAGATCTCTGGGGCATCCCACATGAATTTGGACATATAAATCAAATCAGACCGGACCTCTATTGGATAGGAACGACTGAAGTTACGAATAATATTTATTCGGTCTGGGTTCAGTATAATATGAATCCGGCTCATGTGCCCTACGCACGCTTAGAGGCAGAACGAGAAGCACCTACAGCAGGAATGGCTGCAATCGAAGGTGGCCGCATCAATGGAACTATTTATAATACCCACATAAAGGGTGAGCCGATACAGGGAAGTAGCGACTATGATGTGTTTAAAGTGTTGGTTCCATTCTGGCAATTGGAACTATACTATCAATTGGCAGGTGCAGCACGCGATGCTCCTGTCTTGTCTTTTGATTACCCTACGGATTACACAGGTGTAGACTATGCGCACTGGTACGGAATAGTGGCTGAGACGTCCAGAAATAGCAATTCAGAAGGCTTAACAGATGGAGAATTACTGTTGAATTTTGTAAAAAATACCTGTGATGCTGTACAAGAAGATCTTACTACTTTTTTCCAAGAAACAGGCTTTCTGAAACCCGTTGATGTAGAGATAGATGACTATGGAATCGGACAATTAACCATCACACAGGCACAGGTTGATGCTGCGATTGCTTATATAAAAAGCAAAAACTATGACACTCCGGTATCTCCGGTGATGAATTATATTTCTGCACATAGTGTGAATATGTTCAAGAACCGTTTGCCATTAAGTGGAGAAACAGGACTTGGTGTATCTCTTAAAAATAACTACTTGACTGTGCAACACAGTGATTGGAAAAATGCAGTAGCATATGAAACTTATGATACCAGTGGTAGTCTATTATTTGTCTCAATTTCTGGTACGGGAGATCTTTCAAATCAGACAACGACTGTATACTACCCTTCAGCGGCCAAGGAAGTATACGCTGTTGGATTCGACGGTAAGAAGATCTTGGTATATCCTGTGCGTAGCGTATCAGTAGATAATCAAATGGCTAATTCTGCTCTGATTGTATATCCGAATCCGGTGAGTCAGAGCACGCCCATTCACTTAGTAATAAAAAATGATGTGGATCATTATATAGCACAAATAATTAGATCGGATGGACAGGTTGTATTTTATTCAAGTGGTACTATTCAGGATATTGAAACTCTTATCAATAAGCATTTGGTTATTTATCCCACCGGAAATTATTTACTCTATTTGAAAGATATAGTAGGTAGAGAATTTAGAGTGAAATTTATTAAAATTTAAAAGGATCAGACCCCTGGATTTTGAATGTATAAGGGTTAAGCAAATTTAATATCCAGACTCAAAGGAAATAGGTTTAACCATTTTATTAAATTATTTTATTGACAAAAACCAAACAACAAACCTTTTCGGAAATACTTTTCAACATGTACATTTCCTTTTGCACTTGCTAGGAATTTCCTGGGATAGACAGTCTTATGAAAATAAATTATCTTTGTCGAAATGATTACCAATCAAATTGTAATTATTAAATAGAAAAAATAATGTCAGAAGAAATGAAACCTTGTCCTAAGTGTCAGTCACCCTACGGATATTCACTGGGAAATGACCTTTATTCCTGTTCAGAGTGTGGTCACGAGTGGAATCCCAACGAAAGTAATGTTGAGAGTGCCATAAAAGTGCTTGATTCAAATGGAAACGAGCTAAATAATGGCGATTCTGTGATCATCATAAAGAACCTACCAGTAAAGGGGGCTCCCAAACCCATCAAAGCCGGAACCAAGGTGAAAAACATTCGTCTGACAGAGGGTGATCACAACATAGATTGTAAGATAGACGGATTTGGCCCCATGGCACTGAAATCTGAGTTTGTCAAGAAGGCATAGATTTTCCGCCCAGACGCAGATAGAAAATAAGAGCTATGACTAAAAATATTAAATTAAAAGCAGTAAACAGTTATAGTACCAATAATTAAGGCTGTCCCCCTTTTGAGGAGCTTGCCACGCAAGGAATGAGGTGTGGGGAAGGGAGGCGGCAAGTGTTAAAAATCACTTGTAGCCCAAGAGGGTTTAACCAAAAAACATACTCTACATTTAGATTGGGCAATAAATAATAAAGCTAATATAATAGTATATTTTACGATTTTGAGATAGCGACCATACAGGTCCAAACGCGATATTAAACATATAAAAAATAAAAACGAACTATAACATAGCTATGATACGTTTACTAGCAAAACTAAACTAGATGGATGTAGTCTTTGAATCGATTAAGCACCTTTTAGATCCTGATTGGATAATGAGTCATGGTGGTCTATACTTGGTTCTGTTGATTTTGTTTATTGAGACCGGCCTGTTTTTTGGTTTCTTTCTGCCTGGCGACCCTTTGTTATTTGTGTCTGGGATGGTCATTGCTTCCTCCAATGGAACTTTTCCTTTTAGTACCGACTTTTTAAATTTGCCCTTTTGGATGCTACTATTTATATTTTCAGCAGTTGCCGGCAATTTCTTTGGTTATTGGTTTGGAGATAAATTCGCACATATATTTAATCATCACGAAGACACCTGGTTTCTGAAAAAACGTCATATGAATGCGGCTCATGACTTTTATGCTGACAAGGGTGGGTTTGCAATTGCGATAGCGCGGTTTTTGCCCATTGTGAGGACATTCGCACCTATAGTTGCAGGTACGGTCAAAATGGATTTTAAGAAATTTACTTATTATAATATTGTTGGCGCCATTATTTGGGTAGGCAGCCTTACTTCCTTAGGCTACATTCTGGGAGATAATCCTTGGGTGAAAAGTAATTTGGAATATATTATTTTGGGTATAATTTTAATCGTGACGCTACCCGTAGTTTTCAAGTTAGTGTTCAAGAAGAAGTGATTCCTTTATAGGGAGCCGATATAAAGCAACCTAAAGACTAAAGAACTCACTATAAATGCACAGACATAAAAGGCTACAATATTGTTGCTGTTATAAAAAGTCAGGATGACATTACTCTTGTCATAATGAAAAATAAAGAAGGTGTTTCAGTTTATCCACACTCTTTTCATATTGGCTTTATGCTGGATAGTGTAGAAAAAGTGAATGAAATATTTCAGAAGTTAAATGCTGTGGGTATTGTTGGAGGGCAAGAACCAAAAAAATAAGAGATAGTTTTGGGTTCTATTTTAATTTTGAAAACATAATGATTGAAGTTGGACATTATTACCAATGACAATGCTGACAAGAAACATCAAACCGATGAGTTGCGCCTTTCTCACAACCTTGCGCACAAGAGTTGAGTTTCTCCCCTTCGAAAAATGCATTTCCCAAATCTAATTTGTCTCAGGGACATACAGGGCGGTTCATTAACTTGACCGTATTTGTAGATATTACTCAAGTATTGAAATATACCCACGAGACTTTAAGGGATTTACGGTTATTGTAGCGCCGAGTATAGGACTTTGCACTATGCACCAACCACCCTTCCTCGTCTTACTAAGCATGAGCCTAGTCCTAATTGGCACCCAGCCAAATCATAGCTTCATTTCTGGTTCGTGTTCCTCTGTACCCACTTTTCCAGTCGCCTTTACTTCAGATCGAACCTCACTATTCAAACCCTTGGGGCTTGCTAGTGCTACTGGTCGTTACCCCGCACACAGGAGACTTTCACTCCCTTGTTAATAAATGTCCTTTCGGACATCTATACTCTCTGCTTTTAGCTACTTTTACAGAGTAGTTTGCCATTCATTGCACACACAGCACATTTGCAATAGGCGGGAGTTACTCTCGGTGCTGCTCCGCGGTCGAGTTCCAAAGACAATTTTGTGGGTAATCAAAGTTTAGTTTTTCAAATCAAGTCTTGTGGTGAAAGTCCCGCCCTTCGGGTAGCTGCAAACCATTAGGCAACATTCAAAAAAATCCACTAAAGTTTGAATATTTTACTTATCTTTGACGTTAGTAACGCAATAGATATGATTTTGGCCTTTGGCACAAAAGAAACCGAACAGATTTGGGAAGGAATCCGAGTTAAGAAAATGCCGATTGATAATCAAAATGCTGGGAGGCGGAAATTGAGAATGCTGAACAACTCACAAGACATTGCCGATTTGCGAATTCCACCATCAAACAGACTTGAAAAACTAACCGGAAAATTAAACGATTTTTACAGTATTCGAATTAATAAACAATGGAGAATTATATTCATTTGGGACAAAGGAAACGCAAGTGAAGTAGAAATAATTAATTATCATTAAAAAAGAAATAATGGATAAATTAGCAAATGTACATCCTGGAGAAATCTTGAATTATGAATTTCTCGAGCCTTTCAATATTACTGCTTACCGACTTTCAAAGGACTTGAAAATACCGCAGACGAGAATTTCGGAAATTATAAAAGGAAACCGCCGAATTACGGCCGATACGGCTTTGAGGTTGAGTAAATATTTTGGAAATTCCACAAAATTCTGGCTTGGAATTCAAGATGATTATGATATCGAAGAGGAAAAAGAAAATAAACACGCGGAACTGAACGAAATAATCCAGTTCGCGGACAAGAACGTTGCCAAATCGAGTATACGAGCTCTCCGATAAGGTACGCAGCTCACTAATTACCAAGCCCGGCGAGGCCACCCTGCGTACGCGAGCTGCGCTCCTCCCCTTCGAAAAATGCATTTCCCAAAACTATTTTATCTCGGGGACATACAAGGCGGTTCAATAACTTGACCGTATTAGTTGATCCTATTGAAGTATTGAGATATACCCACTAGATTTCAAGTGATTTACGGTCACTGTAGTGCCGAGTATTTGCTATGCGCCAATCTTCATACCTAGTCCTAGTCCTAGCCTAGTCCCGATCGGCATCCAATCAAATTCATAGCCTCTTATCAGGTTCGTGTTCTTGAGTACCCACCTTTACAGTCCACCTTTCTTCAGATCGAACCTCACGGTTCACACCCTTGGGGCTTGCCAGTGCTTCGGGTCGTTACCCCGCACACAGGAGACTTTCACTCCCTTGTTAATAAATGTCCTTTTGATATCCCTACTCTCTATGCATTTAGATACTTTTACAAAGGAGTCTGCCATTCGTAGCAAACAGCGGTTTGGCAATATGGCGGTAGTCAGTGCTTCGTAGAAACACCACGCTTACCTTTTTCCCTTGTAGAAGATGTATTATTTTGTTTTTAATAATTTCAGTATTTTTCCCATTTAGTTTATCGAGGGTTGTTCCTAATGTTCTCCTTTCAAAGATTACTAGCAATGCCGACTTATGATTCTTGCCTACTAGTAAATCTACTTCATAATCACCAATCCTTTTTTCTTGTCTCTACAATTTTAGGTCTTTGCTCTATTGAGACCCGATTTGGTATTTGTCCTCTTGAATCTCTTGTATTCCGCCGCTTACGATGTCTCTTATAATATTTAAGTAACTTATAACTCTCCATATATGGACGATTTCAGCCCGATTGGAGTGCTTCCCCTCTTCAATGCATCAGTAAAGTAGGTCTGCTTTTTCTTACCCCTAGCCTTAACCTGGAAATTGATTGCAATTATAACAATTAGCACCTGGCCCTCTCTTGGGAACATTACGCTTCAACTCCTACTAATAGTGCTCCGATGAACTCCTATCCGTTGAGCTATCTGCGATTGATTCATACCTGCTTCTAGGAAAGCTTCTATTTTGTATATTTGCTCCGCTGAGAGCTGATTATATTTTTTCGTCATATGGTAATGCGAAAATATGTTTTCAGCTCTTTTCTCCTAGATTTTTCATTATGCTACGCTTTAATACGCATCTAATAACATTTTACAGTGTTGCACTTATCGGTTGAACTTACAGTTTGTAGCTATGAAGATAATAGTCGCCTTTATCCTTTTCTTACTAATACCATGTATCAGTTATTCGCAGAAAATAAACACTGATGCTATCACCAAATTTTGGCAAGTGGTAGATTATTTGAAAACGGACAAACCATTAAATGACAAGGTTTGGAATGATTACTTTAGTCTGACTGGAAATAAAGAGTACATGGAGGCCAATAGAAGTGAAGAAAACATGAAGGCGCATCGAAAGTATCTGGAACTGCTCTTCAGACCATCTTTTGCAGACTCAGTTAAAACTATTGAAGCACATCTTAAAGACTATGAAAATGATGAGATTTTCCAGAACCTCTATTTTATTAAGTTAAATGAACTAAGGTTAAGACCTTTCTCAAAGGAGATCCAACAACATGCTTATTTCGAAAATAGCATTAAACTAGCGAAAGAGTATTTACCGACAGAGAAATTTGATAATATTCCAGCCAGCTTAACTATATATATTATGGCTATGACATATGATGCTGCAGTTCAAGACAGTGTTATGTATCTGGGGATATCCTGTGTCTTTGATTTAGATAGATTTCAAAAAGGTTCAATATTAGCCCACGAACTTCATCACATTTTAAGAATAAATAAAACTTCTAATATAGAATTATCACCTAGAGATTCCGCAACTGTGGATATAATAAATCAGATAAATAATGAAGGTTGTGCAGACTTAATAGATAAGCACATTTTTCTAGATCATAAGTCAGAAATAACAATGGCACCAGTGGTCAAGAATTGGTTACTAAGTACCGCTGACAATACAATAAGGAAATTAGACTCTTGTTTTATTCTTAACTCTTCTTCAAACAATACCTTTATAACTTCCGATGATTTTAGAATACTTACCGGTAGATCGAGTGGACATGTACCCGGCTTCTATATGGTTGACATAATCACACGAAATGGATATATGAAAGAGTTAATAAGCAATAATGACGATCCATTTAACTTCTTCTTTCTATACAATGAAGCTGCCGGTAAAGACAAAAGTAAGCCTTCAATGTTTAGTAGAAAGACGATTAAATATTTAAAGCGGCTGGATAAAAAGTTAGTAAAAAGATGAAAATAAATTAACAAGACTTGCTTTAGACTATCTAAATATAGTATGAATATGGACACATTTGAAACATCGGTAAGAAGATTTGACGAATTCGCTTCTGAATATGCGAAGAGATTTATGAACATTGATTCTTATCGCCCGCATTTCGAAAAATTTTGTGATCTGATAGCGAATGAACATCCCAAGATTTTAGAACTTGCCTGTGGACCTGGTAATGTAACCAGATATCTAAAAGAGAAGCTTCCAAATTCAGAAATAATCGCTATTGACTTAGCACCAAAGATGATTGATTTCGCAAGGTCGACCGTAAGTGGGGTGGATTTTAGAGTAATGGACGTCAGAGAGATAAGTAAGTTGAATGGACTGTTTGATTCAATAATGTGCGCATTCTGTTTACCTTTTTTGTCAGATGAGGATACAAATAAATTAATTTCCGATTGTGCAGACAGATTAGTAAATAATGGGGTTCTCTACCTCAGCACGATGGAAGGTGAAGAGTCTAAGGCCGGATTTGAAAGTACTAGTTTCTCAGGCGACTCTAAAATTTACTTTAACTACCATATGCAAGTTAACCTGGAAAGATATTTGGTAGATAATGGATTTCAGATAGAATATAGCATTCGCCAAAATTATCAAGAATACAGTGGTGATGTTTCGATTGACTTGATATTGATTGGAATAAAGATTAAAGACAAGGCGTCCACTCCCAAACATTCAAAATCAATTAACTTATGAGTAACAAACTACTTAGTTCACGAAAGGTAAGACCTTATTTTGATCGGTCAAAGCATATACCAATAAGAATTGATAACTTACAAAATGGAGCAATCCCTGAATGTTGAAGAATTCATACAGTTTATTTGCTCATCTTACCGCCATAACCTCTCACTAATCTCTGGTAAGATATCCTAAAATCTGACATGTCCTTTTGACTCATCCCTTCCAGGTTTTCGAGCTGAATCTGGTTTATCCATTCCGGAATAGCACTTCCACACTTAAGTAATCTTACACTACCTCGCCTGAAGGTGAGTATAATAGTAGTGCTATTGCTCGAACCTGTGCGGGTAGTACTGAACTTAATATCCAAAGCATATCTCGGCTCGAAGTAATAATTAATATCAACTAAGGATAGTGCATTGTGCACGATGGAAGTTATCTGCAAAATAAATTCTTTGTCCGTGACTTTTAACCGGTGCCTGAGCTCTTTGTGAAAATGACGATGTAGTGAATTATCGATTTGTATTATCTCACCTTGTCGTGCATTGATCCTCAATGACAATAGTGGTGCGGTAAGATTGTAAATAGTTTTTATAAATTTTGAAAGAATATGAGTACTCTGCATTAGATCTTCCTTTATATTATTACTCGTGATCAATGGATATCTATCAACCTCTGATTTAATACCAGTGTAATTGAAAAAGTATAGTGTATGAAAATCTTTAAAATTATAATAAAGAGTCATAAACAATTTACTTTTACTTCAAGTATTAATGAGGTGTAGAATTGCAGAACAGAGTGGACAAATATTTACATTTTGATGAACTTACCACTGAGCATATCACCTCCTTTTTCATCCGATATTTTATAAAAAGGTGGATTTGAACTGAAGGAGTATCAGTGGTAAGATTCATCTGTGTCAGGTAATACCTGTTTATCCATAAGGTCGCCTAAGCAAATACTTATTCAAATTCACACTATCATTCTTTTTTAGTGAACTTGATGGCGTGGATAAGCCTACCATCCTTTTGATAAATGTTGAAAATATAAGCACCTGCCGCAAACTGATCGATCGAAAACGTCTCCTTATATTGCGGATATATATTTACAACTTTACTTTGCATATAAAGCTGTTGGCCTAGCATATTTACTATGCTAATAAGCACCTCACCTCTAGCATCGCTATTCAGCTCCAACGTAATGTATTCTGCCGCAGGATTGGGATAGAGACTATACTCGACGGTTATTTTAGGAATAACTTTACCTACGACACCACCACTTTCGGGTTGTTGGAAACCTTGTGAGAGCACAAAGGTACCTTTTATAAGCGTAGTCGTAATAGCTTCTCCCACCGTATGGTCAGATTGAATTGTACTGCTTTTGAAATTTCCACCGCCGGTGCCTATTACTTGCCGATCTATGGATTGTGCTTGGATATATTGAATTGGTAAAGCTGCAATCAAAAGGGTTATGCTAACTTTTATAAAATTTTTCATTATTCTGGAATTTTTTTAATTGCGTTAAAAAGTATTTATTTTTTTGCTTCCAGTTTTTCAAGACGTTCCAGCAAATTCTTATTCGTATTTTTTAAATCTTCGATCATTACCTGTTGCTCTTGTACTGCTTTGACGAGAGGTACTACAAATTCAGAATAGCGAAGACCATATAAATCTTTTTCATTAGAAGGTAAACTAATTCCGCTAAAATCATAGCCAATTTCTTTAGCAACCATTTCTACTTCTTGTGCGATAAATCCGGTTTGAGTAATTTTCTCGATCTCATATTTTTCCGGATAATCGGACTCGTCATTCACGCCCATTATCCTGTTTTGAGTATGTATGTCAAACCTATAAGTAACAGGTCGAAGTTTAGTGACAAAATCAAGGCCTGGCACATTGGCTTGTACATTGGTCTTGATGCGGGCATCACTATAGGAAGTCCAGCCTATTTGAGCTCCTACTCCTACGGTAGAGGCATTGCCCATACGTATTCTGTTGTTGTTTACTGTAGGCGCATAATATCCAATTGAAGTGGAGTTAGTAAAATTACCTTCACCCGCATAGAATCCCACAGCGGTATTGTAACTACTATTACTATAATACAAAGTTCTATTTCCTAGAGCAGTATTGTAGTTACCACTAACATTAGAATATAAGGAGCGGTAGCCCACAGCAGTGTTGTCAGAACCAGCTACATTTGAAATTAGAGAAGAGGTACCAAATCCATTATTGTAGGAACCGCTATTGGTACTTTCGCATGCATATACACCAAATGCTGTATTAAATGAACCCGTGGTAGTATTTCCTAATGCCAAATAACCAAGTGCTGTTCTATCTTTTGCGACTATACCAGCCTTATCGTTGTTAATGCGGAATGACAGTGGCTGGTCATTTAGGGTACCTAGAAAATGAGTTGATACTATATTATTTCCGTTTCGTTTCCATCCTACCTCCTCTGTACTTGGAGCCCATGCTGTACCGTTAAATGTAAGTGTTTGTCCTACGGTAGCACCCATAGCATTGAGTTTGGTGGCTGTGACTGCACCGTCTGCAAGTTTAGGAGTTGAGATTGCATTATCCGCAATAGTAGGATTGGGGTAAGTGCCGGAGAGACTTCCACCTGCTGCACCTGTAGGCGAGGTAGAATTATTGTCTGTTGGAGCCCATTCAGATCCGTTAAACCTCAATACCTGACCACTGGTAGCACCCATAGCATTGAGTTTGGTAGCGCTGACTGAACCGTCGGCAAGCTTAGGACTAGTAACTGCATTATCGGCTATATGAGTTGTGGTGACCGAATTATCAGCGATAGAAGGATTGGGATAATTGCCGGAGAGACTTCCACCTGCTGAACCTGTAGGTGAGGTAGAATTATTGTCTGTTGGAGCCCATTCAGATCCGTTAAACCTCAATACCTGATTGTTTGTGGGGGGAATAGTAGATATTTTGGTATCTCCTATTGCATCTGTATTAGAAGCGTGAAGTGCAAAAGGCACACTGCCAAATTGTTGTGATCCCAAATTTACAAAAGGAGCTGCACCAAGCTGTACTTCTACTTCGAGCATCATGTTGCCCTTACTCCAGGGAATACTAGATAAATTTGAATATGGAGTACCTCCCAATGGAGTACCGTTTCCCAGCTTAATATTTACTATTCCTTGAGCAGTAGTGGTGGTAGTATGAGTCTCAATGTAATAATTTTCAGGTGTACCTTCATCATGAATAATAGTGAACCTAAGATTCACCTCTGTAGATGCCATAATGCTTCCATCTGCATTTCGCAGTGCTGCTTGATAATTAATTGCTTGAGGCAATTGCGCAAAAATTGTACTTATAGTACAAGCAAATATTAGGCAGAATGCGAGGAAGTTTTGTAAATAATTTTTCATGCTGTTTATATTTATTTTTACCAAATATCATTCTAGTTTGAATACCATAATATAGGTACTTCATTAACGGTGGAAAGTTTTATAGGAACGGTTAGTAATTGCTTCTGAGTGGTGGATTTGGCTTTTGGCTATAAGGATTAATATATGTATAACCCAAAATGAAAGGAAATAAATACTTCTTCCCTAATGTATAAACGGTGATAATATTCAGTTGAACGGATATTTATACCGTATATTCGGTTTTATGAATATTAAAGGATGTAAATACATGAGAAATCCTAGGTATAAATACTAATTTTGAAAAATGAAGCCTACCGTAATGATTCCAAGATTAGATTCGCTGTTCATTATCCTGTTTTGCCTAATTTATAGTCTTACTCCATGTCCTGCTCAAGAGAATAAAACCATAGATTCCTTGCTACGATCGGAGCACAAGCATATCAAGGAGGACAGTTTTAAAATAAAATTATGGCTTAAAGTTGCAGATGAATATGTATTTAGCAATCCTAAAGAAGGATTAAAGTATGCTGAAAATGCTATAAACCTTTCCAGAAAATTAAACCTTCCGATGCTGGAAGCTAATGCCCTATTACGGCAAGGCTATTTGCTTAGTAAGCTGGGAAAGATATCAGATGCAGAAAAAGTAACTAATAAATCGCTTGAAATATTTTTAAAATATAAAAATAATTTGGGGCTAGGAATAGCCTATCATCAATTAGGGATCTTTTATAATCTAAAGGGAGAGCCCTACAAAGCATTGGATTATTTTACACGAAGTATTAATAAGTTTAATTTAGTCAAAGAATATAAAGAATTAGCAGGTGTTTATGGCAATATCAGCTCACTTTACGTGGGGCTTGGAAATTATAGTAAAGCCTTAGAATTTAATGAAAAGGCACTTAAAGGTCATCGGAAACTTGGCAATAAGCGAGGTGAGGCATCTAATATTTTAAATAGAGGCATAATTTACTATACTCAATCGGACTATCTGCATGCCATAGAATGCTATAATGAAGCATTGAAAATCAATAAAGGCTCTGGCAACAAAGCAAGCTTAGCACGCATATATCTAAATCTGGGAATGACTTATGAAGATCTTAGAGATATTCCCAGAGCGCTCAAAAATTACAAAATAGCCATGAACCTTTGTGAAGAAATAGGTGAGAAGAACGGTTTAAGTTTTTGCTATATATACATTGCCGGAATTCATTATACACAGAAGAATATTGATTCTGCCTTGTACTATGAAACAAATGCTTTAAAACTGGCGCAGTCAATTGGAAATAAAACTAATATCACCGCAAGCTATGGGAATATGGCTACCTATTATATTTTCCAGAAAAAATTTGACAGAGCAATAGATTATAATAGGAAAAGCAGACAATTGCTTCGGACTACTGAAAATAAAAGATCCCTTGCATACAGTTTAGAGCAGTTTGGCAGGATTCTACTGGAAGCAGATAATCTGGCTTTAGTTAAAAATGGAATACCGATTGAATTGAAATTAGATTCAGTATTTATAAGTTTAAGCCAAGCAATGAGCCTAGCGAATGAATTAGGAGAAAAAGTAAAACAGCGTGATATTTGGGAATTATTTTCTGAATATTACGCTCAACGTAAAGATTTTCCCAACTCACTAAGTGCATATAAAAAGTATATCTCCACTCGTGACAGTATTGATAATCTGAACATGCGTACTGAAGTAGCCAGAAAGGATATTCAATTTCAGTTTGACCGTAGAGGAGACTCTTTAGTATTTGAAAATAAATTGGCGCATTCCAAACTGCAACACCAGGTTTTGCTGGGTAGAGAGCAAAATAATAAACTGCAAATAGCCAATCAGGATAAAGAATTAAAGCAGTTGGAGTGGCTGGGGGTACAATCCGATTTGCAACAGGAGCAACTATTGAGAGAAAACAAAGAGAGACTATTGCTGCTATCAGAGAAAGAACAGGAATTACAAAAAATAGACCTGGATAAAGTAACCAGTGAAAACGAGCTCCACAAGTTACGGCTACATCAGCAGCAGCTGCTGGGGTTAGCCTTGTTGCTTTCATTGATGGGTATTGCAGCCTTCCTGTTTTCTAAGTATAAAATCAAGAAGGAAAGGGAAAAATCTGACTTGGAGCGCCGAATGAGTGAAGCTACCTTAAGTTCTTTACACTCCCAGATGAATCCACATTTCATTTTCAATTGTCTGGGTAGCATCAAGCAGATGATACAACTCAATGAGCAGGACAACGCTAATACCTATCTGAATAAATTCGCCAAACTAATCCGACTCTCACTCGAGCATTCGCGCCGACCTGAAATCACACTACGCGAAAAAAATACCTATTTGATTAATTATTTGGATATGGCACAACTGCGCTTTGATAAAGCATTTGAATATAGAATAGAAGTAGCCGAAGATCTAGATATAGACGAAGTGACAATACCCCCTATGATGATACAGCCTCTGGTGGAAAATGCCTTGTGGCATGGCCTGATGAATAAAGAAGCTGATCGAAAACTACTTATAGGGTACCAGATTCAAGACGATAAGCTTATTTGTACTATTGAAGACAATGGTGTAGGCATAAACCATTCTAAAAGCCATAAAGAAATAACTCACAACTCAATAGGTATAAAGAATATTATAGAAAGATTAGCGATACTAAATCGAAAGTATAAGCTCAATTACACACTAAGCATAGTAGACAAGAGTGAAGAAAATAAAAATTTAACCGGAACCCTTGTAACGTTGACCCTGCCTGCAGTAGGTTTCAGAGATTAAATATCAAATTTTAAAAATACTCTTTGCCTTCTCTAGGAACAAATCTTTCTTGCGCCTGCTCACATCTATTTCTTCACCGGAGTACATAATCACCGTGCCTCCATCGCCTCGTCTATATTCTTTGATGTGATGTAGGTTGACCATATAAGATTTGTGAATTCTTAAGAAATCATTTTCAGAAAGCATGTTATCAAAGTCAATAATAGGCCGAGATACCAAAATATTTTTTTTGTCAGTGAGATAAAAATTGGTGTAATTACCCTCTGCCTTACAATATACTATATCTGATACTAGTACAACTTGAAAACCGGTAAGTGTTCCCAGGCAGATTTTGTTATTTTGATTAGAAATACCAGGTGTTATATTATGCAGCAGGGCACTTAGATCCATATGTTTCGGTTCTTCTCCTATTGACTTTTCTACTTTGTTTACTGCCAGGATTAGTTCTTCCTCATCCACTGGTTTGAGCAAGTAATCTACCGCACTGTATTTGAATGCTCTAATCGAAAATTCATTATGAGCGGTCACAAAAATAATTTTAAAGTCAAGACCCTTTAGTTCGTTTAACACCTCAAAACCATTTTTCCCCGGCATGGAGATATCCATAAACACCAGTTGAGGCTTCATTTTCTTGATTTGTATGATTGCTTCCTCGGAATGCTGGCAACAAGCTATAATGTCAAGCTCTGGACAATGCTTCTCCAACATCATTTTCAGGCTATCCAGCAGGCGACGCTCATCATCAACAAGTATTGTTTTAATCAAAATATAATATTTTTCAATAGTTAGAATAGAAACCTGTGCCTCTATCACTGTCAGAGATAATCAGATACACAAGTGCTCCCTTACAAATATAGAATAAAAAATTCCTTTATTGTCCTGCTCTTGGGAGAAAACTAAATATAATACCTATATTTTTATATTATGCTCGAATCAGATTCCTAAAATCAGGAAATAAAGCACTTATAGTATAAATAACTTTAATTCAAATAAAATTGGGATAGTAAAAATGGGTAAATTCTAGTTTTAATTTCCATAAAGTCAAATCATAAAATATTAGTTAGATATATTAAATTTGTATTTAACTCAAATAAAGATGATAACTTACGAAATAGAAGAGAACCTGAATGTTGAAGAATTCATACAGGTATTAGTCAATTCCACCTTGGGAGAGAGAAGACCTATAGATGAGCGCGATAGAATTTCAAAAATGCTTCAACACGGGAACTTAATAATCACAGCAAGACATAATGGAAAGCTGGTGGGCGTAGCCAGGTCATTAACAGACTTTTCATTCTGTACCTATTTATCCGACTTAGCAGTGGACGATGCTTACCAAAAAAGGGGAATAGGAAAAGAATTAATCCGGCTTACAAAGAAAGAAACCCCAAAAGCAAAGTTAATCTTGCTCGCGGCACCTAAGGCAGTTAACTATTACCCGAAAGTAGGAATGACGCAATGGGCACAGTGCTACGTGCTCGACAATATCAACGACCTCAAATAAATGGCCGGATATTAGTGCTGGTATAGAATCACATTCTTATAGCCAGTATCCTTTTCTACAGGTGTAGTTCAAATAAACAAGAGGCTAACCTGGACGCTAATCGTGTTGTTGTAAAAAATATCATCAAGTATCGAATAACGGATAAGTCATAGAGATATACCCAGGAGACTTCAAGCGATTTACGGTTACTGTAGTGCCGAATATGGAGCTTTGCGATATGGACCCATCTTCATTCTTTGTCCTACTAAGCATAAGTCTAGTCCCGATCGGCACCCAGTCAAATTCATAGCCTCATATCAGGTTCGTGTTCCTTTTTCCCACCCACGCAGTCACCCTTACTTCAGATCGA
>Ga0209582_1000871_pt1 | contig 16152 bp, 9 predicted proteins | sample KloWWTmetKNB5Kit_FD_187176 | JGI IMG/M metagenome (GOLD analysis project Ga0209582, IMG submission 187176) | Active sludge microbial communities from Klosterneuburg, Austria, studying microevolution and ecology of nitrifiers - Klosterneuburg... | ecosystem: Engineered > WWTP > Aerobic digester >...
GCCGAAGCACACCGCGCCTGTCGCCATCGATTGGTTGATCGCCTCATTGGAAAGTGAGCAACAAGGCACCGCCACGTACCAGAACGATCCGCCGGAGATCATCTACACGGAGAAGCCCAGCGTGCTGGTCTATATAGATGGTGAGCCACAATACTCTGCCGTTACCGCGAATACGAAAACGGACGATCGATCGGCCGACCCCAATTATCCGGTTGCGGCCCCGCGCGATGTTGAGCGCGTAGTGAACACGCCTTTCTTGCTAGTGCGACCCAAGAACGGCGCCCATTACCTGTATGGATCGGGCATGTGGTTCACCTCGAAGGAGATCACTGGTAAGTGGGTGCGTACCTACGATGTGCCCAAGGACATCAGCGCGATCGCTGCGCAGGTGGACAGCACCTCCGCCATTGCAGCTACCAAGGCCGACGGTTCAACGACGACACCCGAGATCGTGGTGCGTACAAAACCAGCAGTGCTGCTGGACCTTGACGGCGCGCCGAATTTCCAACCACTGCCGAACACCGCTCTGCTCTACGCCACCAACACGGATGACGACCTGTTCCTGGACGTGGCCTCGCAGGACAATTACCTTCTGGCCAGTGGCCGTTGGTTCGCCACACGCACATTGAAGACCGGTCCTTGGCGCTTTGTACCCGCCGACCAACTTCCTGCGGAATTCGCCAAGATCCCCGAAGGTTCTGCCAAGGATGGCGCATTGGCACACGTTCCAGGAACGGCCGCTGCGAGAGAAGCCGTGCGTGATGCAAGCATACCGCAAACCGCCAAGATCGATCGCCGGACCGCAGCTCTCACTGTCACCTACGATGGCGACCCACAGTTCGAACGGATCACCGGAACGCAAGTTGAAAATGCACTGAATGCCAGCACTACGGTGTTGCGCATCAACGGTACCTACCACGCGTTGGACAATGCAGTTTGGTTCGAAGGCCCTTCACCAGATGGGCCTTGGACCGTAAGCACGGAAGTGCCCGCCGAGGTGAACACCATTCCACCAAGCAGCTCCGCTTACAACACCCGCTACGTTTACATCTATGACTCCACTCCGGACGTGGTCTACATGGGCTATACACCAGGGTACTACGGCACCTATGTGCAAGCCGGCATCGTGATCTATGGTACAGGCTTCTACTACAATGCGTGGCCTAACCGCTGGTACCCGCGTCCTTTCACCTATGGTTTCGGTATGCATTACAACCCATGGGCGGGCTGGGGATACGGTGGTGGTTGGGGTTGGAATTGGTACTACCCGAGCTGGTATGGCTATGGTGCTTATGGTGGTTATGGTGGCTACTACCATCCATACGGCTACGGGAACGGGTACAACAACTACTACGGCTGCGGAAATGGATGGTGGGGACCACAGGGCTACTACCCACCGGTGGTGAACGATCGTAGTGCGCATTACGGGCATCGTCCTTCTCTTGGTTCCACTGCACGTGCCGGAGTTGAACGGACCGGTGCAACCGTGCGGCGACCCGCAAGCGATCTGTATGCGAACCGCGCTGAACAAGGTGTGCGTTCCACCACCGTGGGCCGTACCCCCAGCAAACCCACTGAACGTCCGATCACGAAAACGGATGTGGGCCGCATGCAACCCAGCAGCAACGACCACTTTACGGACCGCGCAGGCAACGTGTACAGGAAAGATGAAAGCGGAAACACGGATAAATACACCAACGGTCGCTGGGAGAAATTGCCTGCCGACAAACCTTCGATGACAACGCCCGCAACCCGTGACGACCGGACAACTTCTCCTAGGCCACAACAACCGGAAAAACCCACGACCAAACCAACGCGTCCGGTGGACCCGCGCACAACAACACCACAACAGCCCGTGCGACCGACAACACCTGCACGCACCCCAGAGGTGGATCCGCGCACCACGCAACCACAACAACCGGAGCGGCCGATCCTGCCTGCTCGCGTGCCGGAGGTGGACCCGCGTACCATACAAGAACAACGCTCCCGCGGTGATCAACGGGTGATCGATTTCAACCGGTCACGGAATGAGCAACAACAAACGCGTCCCAGCACACCGCCTTCGCGCACAGGGACTCCCGGCAAGCCTGCCCCAACACGGAACGTCTCTCCATCCAAAAGCTCACCCTCGCGGACCAGTCCTTCACGACCTTCTCCCTCGCGACCCGCTCCTGCACCCAGGTCGCCCGCACCTACTCCAAGGCGGAAGTAACAGCGGTTTTCTGATCAATGGAAAAGACGGGGTGCTCTTTGCACCCCGTCTTTCGTTTTGTCGACATGCACCAGATCGATCATGAAATTCTGGCGGACACTGGTGGTCCACCACCACTTGGAATGATCGACGCCACATCCTAATCTTGTTGGCGCTGCCGATCCACGGCGGAACCATAAAACCTCACTTCCGATGGTAAAACGTTACACCTCTCTTCCTTTCGCCTTGATCGTATGCTCCCATTTGTATGCCCAAACCTATTGCGCGCCAACATTCCTCAATGGTTGTTTCGGTTGGCACAGCATGGAGATCGGTATAGGAACCACCAATTGGAGCAGCGATGGAACCTGTACCAATTCCGATCATATGGCAACAACGGCGATCATGGAAGCCGGTGTTGCTGTACCTGTAACCGTAACGAACGGGGTTTGGTGCGGGGTTGTCGTTTGGGTGGACCTGGACAACAACATGGCCTTCGAGGATAACGAGCGGCTCTTCAGCCAATACACTGGTGGTGACCCCAATTACACCTACCTTTTCGAGATCACCATTCCCATCGGTACCGCTCCCGGTAATTACCGCATGCGCATCATAAGCCCATGGGGCAGCGATGGGGTGGCCTCCACGAACGGTTTTGGACCTTGTGGGGAATACCAGTACGGCAACTTCGATGATTTCACAGCAACCGTAACGGCACCGATCGGGATCGAGGAGAACAATGCAACGTCATTGGTCGTTGGACCCAACCCTACCGCAGGACAGTTCAACATACGGACCAGCGGGCAGATCCAACGGATCACCGTTTCCAGTGTTGACGGGCGCATTGTATGGAACGAACGGAACCTGAACACCAATAGCGCGAGCATTGACCTTGACGCACAGCCTTCGGGCCTATACACTGTGCGTTGCGAAAGCGGGAACACATCGAACGTAGTGCGGGTGGTGAAGGAGTGATCCGGTCGCTCGTGGAAAAGCCGAACGTAGAAGCCTACGTTCGGCTTTTCCTTTTCCACAAACCTGCCATTGCACAAAAGCCCTGCCACTGGTCTGGAACGAAGAACGCCCCCGGCAAAGGCCGGGGGCGTTCTTCGTCTAGGTGGGCGCCTGCTTATTTCTGGATCACCAGACGTTCGTTATAGGTCTTCTCACCTGCGGTGATATTCACCATGTAGAGACCATTCGCGAGTTCGTCGTGCAAGTCAATGTTCGTCTTCACAAAGCCATCGTTCACCACAACGGTGCGCGCAGTGACCCGCTTGCCCATCAAGTCGAAGAGGTCCACGCTCACCGTGCGCACGTCAGGTGCCACTTCGCTCAGTTGCACGAACAACTGCTCACCATTGTTCGGGTTCGGGTACATCGTCAATGCTCCATTGCCGTATGACATGTTGCTTGATCCGCCTTGTGCGTTCACCACGCCACTGATCGTCACATTACATGCCTTGCCCCATGAAGTAACAGGGCTTGGGTCGCATGCAGGGCTTGGTTGATCGATGCACCACGTAGCACCCAGATCCTTGCTCACACGCACTTCCACCTCGTAGGTCTTGGTGGCCTGCAACAATGGGCCGTCGCTCCAGTTCATGTACAACACTGCGCTATACTGTGCTGGGCGAACGATGCACACGTTCTCCGCAGGGATCCGGAAACGGAACTGGTAACGCACCCCCGTGCCACCACCGTAGGGTACTGGTGAGAATTGCGGTGGTAATGCCGTGATCTTGTTCGCACCACTGTTGGTCCCACCGAAGGTGCGCGTTACTCCACAGCTATAATCGCTCGGGTTGGCTGGATCGTCTTGCAATTTCACCAGCGGACATGCTGCACGCGTGGCGTCCATCATCATGGTGCACGCCGGACCGAAGGCTTGGTTCACTCCGTTCACACGACCACGCACCCGTACGTTCATCAATACGTTCTCTGGAATGTGCGGGGTGAGCGCGGTGTTGTACCAGTTGTGGATCTTCATGCGGCACGCGCGGTTCGCGTTGGCCGGTGAGAATCCATCGCTCACATTGTGTGCATGGAATTTCCGGAAGCTGTAGCTGCCGTTCGGATCGAAGATCCAGAACTCATAACCGCTGTTCGCATCCTGCACGTTGTTCGCGCCGTTCGGGATCCACTCTGCTGCAACTGCTGCATCGGCGTGGCACACCAAGTACTTGTATTGCACCCAGTCCAACTTGTCGCAGTTGCTGTGGATCAGGTCCACATCACCGATCGGTACACAGAAGGTGCCGCTGCTCGAAATGGCGCTGGTGCCCGTGATCATGTTGCTACTGTTATCAATGATCCTACGGCCGTTCGCTCCGTTCTCCCGCAAGGCATAACCCAAGAGGCCATCACCAGCATTGTCCGACACGCGCAATTGATAGCAGCCGTCAGCTAGGCAAATGTTTTGTGTGCCGATGCTGTTCGTGGGGAACACGTCGGTGCCGCTATCGATCGTTGTCATACCGGTTTGATCCAACACTTCCCAGGTTACTCCGCCGGGGTTGGCATCGTTCTGGAGTTCGAGGATGTAGTCGGTGCAGCTCTCATCCGGTGTGCATTCAATGGCGCCCACGCCACTGGTCTCCCCATTGGGGCAGGCCAAGCATTCGGTCTGTGCCACATCCGGGTTGTAGGTGTTCGCCGGGCATGCCTGGCAACTCTGCGCGCCGAACTGGTCGTTGAACTCGCCGGCCTCACAAGGCTGGCAGGAGGTGGCCCCGTCAATGGGATTGTAGAAACCGGGGACACACAGTTGACATTCCGTTGCACCCGTGATCGCACTGAATGTTCCTGCAAGACAGGTCGAACACTCTGTTTGGCCTTCCAGTGCTTGGAAGCGGCCAGCAGGGCATTCGATCGCAACGATGCCATCGGGGCAATAGCTACCTACTGGGCAAGCTTGGCAGACCCGGTCGGTGGTCGCGCTGCACTCCACGAGGATAAAGGTGCCCGGAGGGCAGACCGAACACGGTTGACATTGTGCTTGCGACCCATCGTTGTAGGTCTCTGCAGGGCAGGCTGCACAGACCACATCCGAGGTGGACGAGCATGGGACGGCAGCCTCTTGGCCTGCCGCACAGGACCCACAGGACTGACAAGCCGTAGCGCCCACATTGCCGTTGTACGTGCCCGCATCACATGCCAAGCAGGAGGTCGCACCTTCGACGGGATTGTAGGTCCCGGCCGTGCATGGGAGGCAAGCGGTCTGACCTTCCACAGCTTGGAAGGCCCCTGCAGCGCACAGCAACACGGCGATGCCATCCGGACAATATCTGCCTGGTGGGCAAACGGTGCAGGCGGTGATCACTTGATCGGGACCTACCGTCTCCAAGGTAGCGAAGTAGCCGAGTTCGCACGCACAGGTGTTCTCATCGAAGTTGGCGATACCGTCATCCGCCAAGGGGCAGGGATCCACCTGGCATCCGGCGAACGAGCTACCGTCGTTCCGCGTCCCAGGTGAGAACAATGTACCTCCTGCATTTGTGGCCGCTGAATGCAGAACGAAGCTTCCTGTAATGTCCGGATCCCGCGTCAAAGATGCATTGTTGCCTCCTTCAGCGCCATAGGTATAGGAGGCAATGACAGTGGATGATCCGTCACGCAGCGTGATATCATCACCTCCATTGTTCAATCCAAGTTGTCCACTGCTTGCGGTTTGTACGACGGCCAGGCCGAATAGACCTGTGGGCGTACCGCCACTGAAAACAACGATCGCACACCCCGCAGGAATGTTCGATCCCACCGGGAACGTATGGCGCACTCCAAAACCATCGCTGAGGGACCAGCTGGAAACATCGACCGCTGATGCACCGGTGTTCACGATCTCCACGAATTCGTCCTGCGTGGTACTCGAAATACCATCTCCATTCGCATCGCCAGCGGGGGCATCCGGATCCGCGAGCACCTCATTGATCACGATATCGGGCAGAGGCCCACAGTTGGGCGAAGGACCGGTCAGCGCAAGTGATGCACAGGGGGCACTGAAGCCGATGGCATAAGGCGTTCCCTCGGTGATGCCAACGAACTCCATTGTACCATTGGACTGAATGGCCGGGTCATTCCCGGAGTTGCCCGCACCGGACCCACTGTTGTTGGTAACGATAAGGCCCGGCTGTGAACCTGTGTACGGTACGCTCAAGGTGTACGAATCGACCCCATTGGTACTGGTGATGCAACTGGTGGTCTCTGGACCCAAGTTGATCCCACAACCACCAGCTGACGTGCCCGTTAGGAGGATGTCATCCAGGCGTGGTTGCTCGCAACAGTCGTTATTGGTCCAACGGAGGCTCAAGGTCGAGGTTGCTGGAATGGTGCCTCCCGTGATCGTGATCCGGCGCCAGCCCGCGGTTCCCATGCCTGTTGCTTGGAGCGGAAACGTCAACGTGGTCCAATTGGTCCCATCGGAGCTTGCCTCCACGAGCAAATTGGCCATGTCCGAAGCGCTCTGGGTTTTGCGCAAACCAAAAGAGAGGGACAATCCCGTATAGCCCGTAGTGTTGATACCACTGACCGTAAAGAAGCGAATAGCACCATTGGTGGACAAGAACACGTTCCCACCACCAGAAGCTCCCGCATAGATCGAAGAAGGGGAAGTGGGTCGTACATCGGCGTTCCCGCCATAGGTATACACGCCAGAATTCTGGAATCCGTTGTTGGCATCATGTGCAGCGATCTCCGTGATGTCGCTGGGCGTTCCCATATCCTCTGAGAAGATCGTCGTCTGTGCGATGGATGCTGTTCCGGTCAGCAAGAGCATGGCTGAAAGCAGGGCTTTGGAGGTGGCTCCTGCCCTGGTCTTCTTGCCTTGGAATAGAGGCTGGTCTTGTTCGTTCATCGGTCAAGTGGTTTCTAACTGTTCGTAAATGCGGCGTGGGTATTCTTGGCTCGGAAATTCAACATCGTTGTCCACACGTCTTCGGGCCAATGTGCTTTTTATTTGGAGTTCGACGAAGTGCCAGGGGCCAAGCCGAACAGCTGGCAGCTTCATCATGTTAGCTATTGGTTGATAGTATGAACGTTGATGCATCGCTCGAACCAGTGCGATGACGGTTGGCCAAAAGTGTGAAAATTCGACCCCCTGTTCGGGGTGAATGAGCCAGCGTGACCGCTCAGAGGATGGACCACTGCTCACAATGATCTTACGTCAGACCCTGTATCGCTTTCAAGAGCGCGTCAACTTCATGATCATCCAAGCCGTGCGCGCCGTAACGCTTGCACAGGAAGGATAGGCCAAGTCCAAAAGGACACAGCAAAGTGGAGTGATCCCTGATCAACTCTTGGTGCCCCTACGGCCCAGTGCTTCCACCACATCGTTGCGGCGTCGGTGGCTTACCGGAACCTCTTGTCCGTTGGCAAGTAAGAGCGTACCGCCCTCTCGATGCAGGTACATCTTCACCTGCGCCATGTTCACAAGATGCGACAGATGCACCCGCATGAAACCATGTGGTTCGAGCATCGCATCGAACTCCTTCATCGTTCGTGAAGCAAGCACTTTGTCGCCATTAGCGAGATGGAAGCGTGTATAGTTGCCATCGCTCTCGCACCGAACGATCTCCGCGGGCGACAACACATGGAAGCCCTCTGAAGTGGGCACCGTGATACGGTCCAGCAGCATGCGCCGCACATGATCCACTTGCTCCGGTCCAGCAACGGGGACTGCGGTGGCACGCTCTAGCGCCTCCTGCAATTCTGCTCGAGGAACGGGCTTCAATAGGTAATGCACGGCCCCACTCTTGAACGCCCTCACCGCGTAGTGGTCGAACGCTGTAACGAAGATCACGCGGGTATCATCGTGTGTAAGTCTTTCCAGCACATCGAAGCAGGTGCCATCGCCCAGCCAGATATCGAGGAGCACCACATCGGGGCGCATGGCGTTCAACATTTCCACTGCCGAATCCACGTCCTGCGCCTCACCCACAACTTCGAGTTCCATGGCAATGGAGCCAAGGACAGCTCGGAGGCTGGAGCGCGCAGGCGCTTCGTCATCAACGATCACCAATCGCAACATGCTCAGTCAAATGTTGAACCCTTAACCGAATAGTCACCACGGTGCCGCTTACATCGCCATCGGCCGTCGTACTCCCACGGATCTCGACGGCTTGCGTCGCGGAGGTGTGCCGATCGAAAAGGGCGATCCGTTTGCGCACAAGATCCATCCCCATGGACGCTTTGTTTCGACGCGCGGTGCGTTGCGCGGCAACTTCCGGCCCAACGCCATTGTCCTTCACATCGATGTTAAGGAAACTTCCTACCAGACCCACGAGCACGGATATCTGCCCGTCCTTGACCCCGTTCAATCCATGCTCTATGGCGTTCTCCACGATCGGTTGGATCAACATGGGTGGGATCGCCACCCGATCGGCCTGCACTTGAGGCATCACCTTCACCGACCACGAGAACGTACCTGGTCTTCGATTCGCACTGATGCGCAAGTAGCGTTCAACCAGTTCGACCTCTTCGGAAAGTGGGATCGTGCGACGACGACTTGTCTCCAGCACCAACCGAAGGAAGCGCGAAAGATCGGCCACATGATCGTTCGCCAACACCTGATCACCATCGGCATACATGCCCGGGATAGCATTCAGCGCGTTGAACAGGAAGTGCGGGTCCATCTGGAGCCGCATGGTTTGTTGCTCCAATTCAGCCACTCGTTCACGCGAACGATGGCGATTGCGCTGCACGATGGCCCACGCGAACACGGCGATGGCCACCGCCAATACACCGATGCCGATGGCGATCCACCGGTTGCGCGCGGCGCGTAACTCGGCCAACTCCTGTGTGATGCGCAACTCGTTGTTCTCCCGATCCTTCTTCTCGGTATCGTATTGAAGGCGCAATTCCTGCATGCCCATCTCCGTTCCCTCGTTCATCAACGAATCACTCAAAGCTTGGTAAAGGTTCTGGTTCTCGAACGCAGCTTTGTAGTCACCCATCGCTTCGTAAAGCAGTACGAGGGATCCACGCGCCTCTTTCCTGTCCTCCATGGAACCGATCCGTATGGCGATGGCTAAACTGCTGTCCAGATGGACACGTGCCTCTTCATAGCGCCCCCTTTTGCGCGCGATATCACCAAGGCTATATAATGCGCGCAGTTCCAGATCTTGATGGCCCTCCTCCTTGGCCGCGGTCCGGCTGGCCTCGTAATAATGTGCAGCGCTATCCAATGAACCTGCCCCTTCAAAGGCGAGACCCATGTTCACGAGCACCATATCCCGTTGGGCACCTGCACTGTGCTTGTGATCCAGGACAAGACTTTCCCGAAGCACGGCGATCGCCGAATCATACTGCTGTGCCTCAATAAGCAACACACCAAGCCCGTTCAGGCCTGATGCGAGACGGAGGCTGTCCGATATACGTTTGATCGCGATGCTCCGCTGTAGCATCCGTATGGCCTGGTCTATGCTGTCCTGCCGCCAATAGAGCACGCTCAAATTGTGCAGTACATGGGCCAACGCCAAGCTGTCCGAGTCCAGTTCTTTCAATCGCAATGAGGTAAGCTCAGCCGACAGCGCCTCCACGTATTGACCCTTGATCTCCAGCGCCACGCCAATATTCAGCCACATAGAACCCATGCCAGCCTTGTCTCCTGCCAGTTCTGCATACCTGAGGCCTTCTCTATAGCAGATGAGTGCTGAATCGAGCTCGGCGCTTCGTTGGAGTATCCTGCCAAGAATGGAAAGTGCGCGAACCCGTTGTTTGTATAGCGTTGGATCGACAAGACTGGCTTGGTACACCTTTCGTGCTATGATCGCCGCCTCTACTCCTTCCCCCCTTCTCAGTAGGTCTTCGGCGGTTGTTAGATCATCCGTGTAGCGGAGGGTGTCCTGGACCACGTTTGCTCGCGCTCGCCCTTCGTGACTTTCACCACAGCTTACGAAAAGTAATGCTGTAACCGCTGCAGCGAGGAGGGTCCGCATGGGCCAAAGATGCACAACCGGACAACGATATGTGTTGCACTGTTCCACGCCTGGCTCAAGAAGCATAGCACATTCAATGATGACTACCTTTCTTACGGGAACAGCTCACGGGCACCGTGTCGGATACTTGTGCCCCAGAGAGGTTGTGGCGAAGCGCGCTTGAGACCTTGGTGTCACGCCGTGTGATCAGCGGCTCGGAATTCGGTTGCACCAACAATCCCAACTCGCATAGATACCCGAAGAGGAGCAAGGCATAGTATCTCATGTCGCGCTGCTTGATGGTGCAAGATGTCGCCGGGTGCCCACTTCTTCTTATCCGATCGAGCAAATGTTCCCTTTGGCTGATCCCGCGTCCACTACGGCCATTGTTCACTGGACCTATTGTTGATCAATGGAATGAAGTAGCCCCTGCTCCAAGTCGGAGCAGGGGCTACCCTATGAATACATTCTCAATTACTTCTGGATCACCAACCGCTCGGTATAGGTCTTCTCACCTGCAATGATGTTGACCATGTACAAGCCGTTGGAAAGCTCGTTGTTCAGATCGAGCACCGTGTTGATCATGCCATCGTTCACCACAATGGTGCGTGCGGCAACCCGCTTGCCCATCAGGTCGAAGAGGTCCACGTTTAACGTCTTCACTTCAGGGTCCACTTCGCTCAACTGCATGAAGAGTTGCTCACCGTTGTTCGGGTTCGGGTAGAGCGTCAAGGAGCCATCCGCAGAACTGCTCATGTTGCTGCTTCCACCTTGTACCGCAACTATGCCGCTGATCGTAACATTACAGGTCTTGCCCCAAGTGGTAACTGGGCTCGGATCACACGCCGGGCTTGGTTGATCGATGCACCAGGTGGCACCCAAGTCCTTGCTCACGCGCACTTCAACCTCATAGGTCTTGGTGGCTTGTAGTAAAGGCCCATCGATCCAATTCATGTATAGCACAGCGCTGGTTTGTGGTGGACGCACGATGCACACCCCTTCACCCGGGATACGGAAACGGAATTGGAAGCGGACACCGGTACCTCCGCCAAAAGGTGCTGGTGCGAACTGTGGAGGTAACGCGGTGATCTTGTTCGCACCGGTGCTCGGACCACCGAAGGTGCGCGTTACACCACAGCTGTAGTCGCCCGGGTCCGCAGGATCGTCCTGCAATTTTACAAGTGGACAAGCGGCACGGGTGGCATCCATTTTCATGGTGCATGCTGGACCAAATGCGAGGTTCGTGCCGTTCACCCGACCACGTACGCGCACGTTCAGCAACGCGTTCTGCGGGATCAATGGAGTAAGCACCGTGTTGTACCAATTGTTGATCTTCATGTGCGCAGCGCGGTTGGCCGTTGCAGGCGAGTACCCATCGCTCACGTTATGGCTCCGGAATTTGCGATAGCTGTACGTGCCGTTCGGATCGAAGATCCAGAACTCGTAGCCACTGTTCGCATCTTGCACATTGTTCGCTCCGTTCGGGACCCATTCGGCAGAAACCAATGGATCCACATGGCACACCAGGTACTTGTTGTTCACCCAATCCAACTTGTCGCAACTGGTCCAGATCAGGTCAACATCGCTGATCGGAACACAGAAGGTGCTGCCGTTGGAGATCTGGCTCACACCGTTCGACATGTTGCTCGCGTTGTCGATGATGCGTCGTCCGTTCGTTCCTGTTTCGCGAAGCACGTAACCCATTAAACCATCACCACCCGCATCGGTCACACGCAACTGGTAGCAGCCGTCGGCCAAGCAAAGGGCTTGTGTACCTGTACTGTTGGCCGGTACCGGGTTGTTGCCGCTCACGACGATGGTGTTGCCGGTTGCATCCAGCACTTCGTAGGTCACTGCGTTCGGGTTGGTGGCTCCGCTTTGGAATTCAAGCTCCAGACCATTGCTGCTTTCCACAACGGTAACTGTTGACGACGAGCTGGCACAGGGTGATGGACCCACAACAGTGTATGTATAGACGCCCGGCACGTCGACCCCAGCGGCGTAATTCGGTCCGTGCGCAACACCTCCGAATTTCCAGGTGCCCCCTACATCCGGCGTGCCTCCCAGGCCATTTGCAAGAGGTGTCGGAGGGCTGTTCGGACAAAGCGCCAAGGTGCCATTTGTTCCCGCATTCGGAAAGACGGTCGGTGCCGGGAGCACCGTGATCAGGATCGACTTCGATGCGACATTCGGGATCGGACATTCGTTGTCCGTTGCCTTGAAATGGACATTCGTTTTCGAGCGCGTAATGACCGGTGTCCAGCACAATACCCCCACAGCCGGGTTGGTACCGACCACGTTGAAGGTGGCGCCGGGCAACAAGGTGGTGGCGTTGGAAGTAAGCGTGAGCACCGCTCCCGGGTCGGCATCGGTGAAGGGGAATTCCAAACAGAACGGTACGCCATGGCAGACCTCAAGACCATTCGCCCCAACGATCGCACCTCCTGCTGCGATGGTGGCACCCGTCGTCCGTGGATTTGATCCCATACAGTTCATCACCACAACGATGAAGTCACGCATGACCGTACCGATCACCGCATTGGACGCATTGTAGGTGGTCACCTTCATTACCACCACGTAGTTGCCGGTAACGGTGGGCGTGAAGGAGAGTTGACCCGTAAGCGGATCCAGAACGATACCCGGAATAGGAGCTGTACCGGTGAACCCAACATTGTAAAGGACCGGTGTAGCGGGAGGGACGAAGTATCGCGCACTGATCAATTCGAAGGCCATCCTGTTCCTGTCCGGATCGTTGATGCCGGGATTGTACAAGACCGGTTGGTTCACACACACGAAGGGAAAAGTCTTGTCCGCGATCGCAGGGGACTGGTCGCATGCCCCACCAAAATTGTTCACGGTGGCACCCACGTACATCCCCGGAGTGCCGAACAGGTCAACCGAGGTACTGCGACAGCAGATGTCCCAGTCGATCGTCCAATCATTGCAGGGTGATAGGTACACCGTGGTCTGGAGCCTATGGTGCCTTAGCCCACGGAGCACGCCGCTATTGCAGGTGCTGTTCGGCAGGGATGCGGCACACAATTGCGATACCTCTTCGGTCAATACCACCGGAAGGTTGTTCACCGAGAAGACGGTCCCACAATCATTGGAGAAGTCCAAACCCTGTGGCGTGAGCGGCACACCAGTGCAATCCAAATACAGGTCGAGCGAGAAGCGATAGAAGTTATTTCCAAGGCATTCGTACGTGAGGCTACCTCCAGAATAATGTTCGGCTTTGACAAATGGCGCAGACCAGGCCAAGCTCACTAAAAGGAGAAATGTGGTAAGGGTACGTTTTGTGTTCATAGGACGGCACCCTGCCGCAATGCCGGTCGGGGCAAGCGATGGATGAACACCAAAACTACTCCGGAGCTTTTTGGGATGCAAGGAAGCATGGCGTTCCCACTGGGTCCTGCAGGCGATGTAGAGAAGGGTTCGGCGCCGGATGACCGAACAAGAATTGCTTGCCGAAGGGTTGGCCGAAAGGTCGATGCCGCCGGAGCGAAGTGCCTCGAGGCACCCTCTGTTTGCATTGCCTAAGTTCGCCCAATGCAGGAAGCGATCATCATGCTGGTGGCTATCGCGGCATCGTTGCTCACGCTGGTCAGCGGCTTCGGGTTGGGCACCTTGATGTTGCCGGTGTTCGCCCTTTTCTTTCCGCTGGAAGTGGCCGTGGGGATGACCGCTGTGGTACACCTGCTGAACAATGTTTTCAAGTTCGCGTTGATGTACCGCCATGTGGATACAAAGGTGCTCCTGTGGTTCGGCGTGCCGGGGATCTTGGGCGCGTGGGCGGGTGCCAAGTTGCTACTGGATCTCGGGCATGGCCGCACGTTGTACATGGGCGTTCGCGAAGGGGTCGATGGACTGGACCTGGTCATCGCCGTGCTGATGGTCCTCTTCTCCATTACCGAACTGCTCCCCCACTTGGCGCAGTTTTCCTTCAAGCCCAAGTACCTGTTGCCGGGCGGTGTGATCAGCGGGTTCTTCGGCGGACTCAGTGGTCACCAAGGTGCGTTGCGTACCATGTTCCTCCTGCGCGCCGGGCTGTCCAAGGAGAGCTTCATCGGTACCGGGATCGCTATCGCACTGTTGATCGATCTGACCCGGATCCCCATTTACATGCAAGGCCTTCCAGCGGGCATCTTGCAAGAGCGCGGCCTGTTCCTCGCACTGGTCACCATCGCCTCGTTCCTGGGTGCCTACCTCGGCAAACGGTGGATCACGAAGATCACCTTCCGCAGTGTGCAACTGATCGTGGGCGCCTTCATGTTGCTGATCGCCGTGCTGTTGGTAGCTGGTGTGATCTAAGAGGGTTCACGAATAACGTTCTACCGCCGCCCGCGACACCCTGTTCGCACACCCCACAACGAGACGACCCCGGCACTTTGCCGGGGTCGCCACTTTGGAGCAGTGATCAAGAACAGGGACCAGAAACCGGTACCCTAAACCACCATTGGACCGATCACTGCACCTTAACGAATTGCTCCGTGATCACCTCTCCATTTGTTACCATCCGAACCAGGTAGTTGCCATTGTCCAGATCGTTCACATCGATCGTGAAGTTGCGCACGCCGGCTTCCAGGTCATAGCTCTTGTTGGCGCGCACGATACGTCCGCTCATGTCCAACACGCTTACTTCCATGTTCATCGGCAAGCGGGTCTCCAAACTGATGTTCAGGATGTCCGTCGCAGGCACCGGATACAAGGTGGCTTTCACAGGGACCTCACTGGTCAAGCTATTCAGTTCCGCATCGCTCATCGAGCTTGCATCACGTCCAAGCGCGTCGCTCAATTGGTCCATCGGGTCCATGCCTTCGTTGATGAACAGCGGCTGGAAGAAGTTGCAGATCCAACCGTTCAACACCAAGAAGGGTGCGCCCGACACATCCAATGATGCGCAGATGGTTCCACCGCCTTGTACCAGCAAACTGTTCACATCAAACCCGGTCGTCGTACCAGGCACCACGATGCCAAGGTCCAGGGTGTTCGCATCATACACAAGTGTGTGGATACGGTACAGTCCGGTCTGCGTAACGGTGAATTCCGGCGTTGCGCCAGCGTTCACGATCACTAGTCCTTGACCGCGAGTAAGCACATACACGGTGCTGTATCCTGCAGGTACCTGCGCGTCTCCGGCAGGGTTGCCGTTCAGCGTGGTCGAGCCATTGCTCAAGCAGTTGAGGAAGTTGTCCGGGTCAATGTTCCCTGCAAAGGGACCGCTAACCTGAACTGGTGCACCGGCCACATCGAGGCTGGCACAGAGTTCACCACCACCTTGGATCAACAGGCCGTTCACATCGAAGCCGGTTGTTACGCCTGGCACAACGATGCTCAGGTCCAGGTTACTTGGGAAGACGAAGGAGTGAATGGTGTAAAGACCACCGCTCGTTACCGTGAACTCAGGTGTTGCACCGAGCTGCTCGATCACAAGACCGGTTCCGCTGGTGAGCACATACGCCTGGGAATATCCTGTAGGCACGTTCGCGTCACCATTTGCATTGGCGCTGATCGTCGCCTGTCCATTGATGAGACATGCTTCCGTCGTCGATGCGGTCAAGCTACCGGCATCCGCTATGCAACCGCAATCATCGGATACATTGAACTGTGCACCTGCTACATCCAAGGATGCACAGAGGCTACCGCCACCCTGCACGAGCAAACCGTTCACATCAAATCCAGTTGTCACACCAGGAACCACAACGCTCAGGTCGAGGTCACTTGGGAACACGAAGGAGTGGATGGTGTAGAGACCGCCAGTTGTTACAGTGAACTCCGGTGTTGCACCGAGCTGCTCGATCACGAGACCGGTACCGCTGGTCAACACATAGGCTTGGCTGTATCCTGCAGGGACGTTCGCATCACCATTTGCAGTTGCCATCAGCATAGCGCTGCCATCAACTAGGCATGCATCGCCACCACCGATCATGGTACCGGCAATTGGATCGGCAACATTGAACTGTGCACCTGCTACATCCAAGGATGCACAGAGGCTTCCGCCTCCTTGCACGAGCAAGCCGTTCACATCAAAACCAGTTGTCACTCCAGGTA
>Ga0209582_1000872_pt1 | contig 16138 bp, 14 predicted proteins | sample KloWWTmetKNB5Kit_FD_187176 | JGI IMG/M metagenome (GOLD analysis project Ga0209582, IMG submission 187176) | Active sludge microbial communities from Klosterneuburg, Austria, studying microevolution and ecology of nitrifiers - Klosterneuburg... | ecosystem: Engineered > WWTP > Aerobic digester >...
TTCCATGGGGCGTGTGGATAGTGGAAAAACTGACACAATTGCCACGTTTAATCCGTTTGCCGACCTTAAAGACCGACTCAAGAATAAATCCTGACCTAAGCCAACAGGATAGGTCTTTTTCCTTTGGGTAATGAACGAATACTTCACTTCGTTTCTTTCGCGAAAAAGACCGTTGCTTCCTTTAGTATTTCCCTCTCCAGCTTGAGTTGCTTGATTTGTGCTTTCAATTGCCGGATTTCTTCCTGCTCTGGCGTCAGCTTCCCATTACCCCGGAATGATTGATCAGATTATCTGCCTGGTATTCCCTGATCCACCTTCTCAATATATTGAGCGTGATCTCAAGGTTTCGTGATACTTCTGACGTCGTGTGACCCTGGTCCAATATCAGGCTGATCGCATCTAATTTAAATTCTTTTGTATATTGTTTTCTCGTTACCATCTCTTCCTCCAATTAAGCTATTTTCTCTTAACTGGAGTGTCCGGTTTCAGTAAACCACATCAACCCTTATCATTGTTGACATGACGGTTTTTTGTCAGAAATGAAGATCTAACGCATTTGCGATTCGCTGATCGTAATGTTCGACGAGGTGCGAGCGTGGGCGGTCGCTCGTACACGGGCATTTGGTTCGACGATGTTGATAAAGCAGGTGTGAACGCCCGAGCTCCCAGTTACCGAAACAAAATAATAGCATGCCTTAAAGGCAGATAAAGCGGAACCGCAGGTGTCGCCGTTGAACGACAGGTTCACACCTAATTTGTCGAATATCGACTTTGATGTGATATGGACAGGAGCATTGCTGACGTTGACAATCTCGCAGGCGACGATCGACTGATTACCGCTAAAGACAGGACCACCGAATAGATCGCCAGCCAGTGCATTACCCATCATTGCAACTAAGGCAATATGTACGCTCACTGCTTTCCAAAATAATATTAATGTTGAAGTTTCTCTCATGATGTTTCCTCCATATTTAAAATTTAAGTCTTTCCCCTGCACTACGGAATTAATTTAGCAACTTGCGCGTTACAGATCTGTTACAGATTGGCAAATACCGGCATTTATCTGGAGGAATAGCTAGGAGAACAAAATAAAAAATTTTAATTTCCATTTGAGAAAATAAACATTTAACTTCTGAGTTGTTTTATTCTAACAAATGCCTTTAATAGTATGAATTTAAATAGTAATATATAAATGATGAATTTTTCTGACGATAATGTGATGTTGTTAATACTGTGTCACAAAGAGTTTTCTCTCGAATATGGCATTACACCTGATCATGTATCAGCTGCAGGTTGCTATGCCTATGATTTGGCTGCTTTGTATATCGCTAAATCTCAAGAATGATCGAAGGGATATCTGGACAAGAGCGGCTAATTATCATTCACTTAATCCAAAGTTAAATAGAAGATCGTGATGATTTGATTTTGAGATCGATTAGTTGGGCTGAGTAACTTGAAAATGGCAATTTTTCATCAAATTTCCCAAATAATTAAAATATTCACGTATCAATTCGTAAGATGTACGGCAAGGTTTTAGTCCTAATTATCGATTTGAGACCTTTGCACGGCAATACTCCCAGGATAATGGCTCGAGTGATACAATTGTATTTTAAAACAATATGATTGAAGATCTGGACATGAGTTTTTCAGACTATGATGTAACGCGCCGTACCCGAAAAGGAAATTTCTTAAAGTAGATTGATCATTTGATTGACTGGAGCGCGATCGATTGCGCCATCGCGGGTCATTACGCACCGGTATCGGATGCGGCAGGCCGTCCTGCAAGACAAATGATGATCATGATGTCCACTGTTCACTCAAATGTTTTCGGGATGGAGTACGATAAACCTGAAATTCGTTGCTTTGCGTTGTATTAAGTTGACAGATCGATATAATGAGCTTTTCAAGCAAGCAGGAGTCTAGTCATGGTTAAGTTAACTGATGTCACTGGAATCGGCCCCGTTACAGCCAAGCTGTTATCTGAACACAATATCAAAACTGTTGAAGCGCTTGCTGCTCTCAGTCTGGCGGAATTACTCAAAATACCAGGGTTTAGCGATCTGCGCGCACGCGCGGTCAAGAAGGCAGCCACTGATGCTTTGCGCACCAAAGTCATCAAACCATTGACTGCGACTGTAACCGTGAGTCGTGCGCCAACGACAATTAAGAAAACGGTGGCTAAGAAGACTGCTGCTGTTATCCCTGTCGTGATTCCACCGGTGAAGCTGGCAGAAACTGAGATCGTCAAAGATAAAAAGAAAAGCAAGAAAGATGACAAGAAACAGGAAAAGGTAAAAGACAAGAAGAAAAAGGATAAGAAAAAAGATAAGAAGAAGGACAAAAGTAAAAAGAAAGGCAAAGACAAAAAGAAATCCTAATGTGTGGTAGAGGCTCTGTTCTTTACGAAAGCACCCAATGACAGCAGCTTGACTGCGGGGGATTAGTTAGAGTTCTTTGGGTCTGATCAAGTGTTTGAGGCTTGCATGGTGAGATTGGGTAGAGATCGGGCCGGTGCCGTAGTTCAGCACGGCCACTGCGCCGGTGGTCATTAACTTGCCAGCATGACTAAGCGGTAGCGGATCCTTGGACAGATGGCCGATTAATTGATCCAGTCCAGGATTGTGACCAATCAAGAACAACTTATGAACCCCTTGGCTGTATTGATCGACAACTGAGAGTAAATCACGCAATGATGCCTCATAGATTGCGGGCTCCCAGAGTATGTTTTTCCGAGAGACGTTCAATTCCTGTAAGACCCATTGACAGGTCTGCTTTGCCCTGAGTGCTGGCGAACATACGATCCGGTCCATGTTATATTGCTGCTTTGACAGCCATTTTCCCATCAATTTGGCGGCTTTGATTCCACGTGCTGTCAGCGGACGATCGAAATCAGGCAAATTGTCCTCAGACCAATCTGATTTGGCATGACGCATGACGATTAACTGATGCTCTAGCATGATATGCAGTAAATTAATAACCTTGCTAATTTATTATCACTTTTATGACACCCATTATGGATGAATCCTATGCTGCTGTCGATTTAGGTTCGAACAGCTTCCACATGATCGTTGCCAATTTGGTAGATGGTCGGCTGCAAATCATCGATCGGATGAAAGAGATGGTCCGATTGGCTTCAGGTTTAAATGACAAACACGAGCTGTCCAAAGAATCGATGCAACAAGCACTGGAGTGCTTGCAACGCTTTGGTCAGCGTATCAGGGAAATTCCTCATTTGAATGTGCGAGCAGTTGGTACCAATACCTTGCGCCAGGCGCGCAATGGTGAAGATTTTCTGGCGCACGCGCATCTTGCCTTGGGGCATCCGATTGAGATCATTGCGGGACGCGAAGAAGCGCGGCTGATTTATTCCGGAGTGGCGCACAGTTTGTATGATGAGGCGAGTAAGCGTCTGGTGATTGATATTGGCGGCGGTAGTACGGAATTGATTATCGGCCGTGGGTTTAATACCTACTATACTGAGAGCTTGTACATGGGCTGCGTGAACATGGGGCAGCGTTTCTTTGATGATGGCAAGATTAAAGCCAAAAAGATGCGCAAGGCTATACTGTTTGCGATGCAGGAATTGGAATCCCTCGAGACAGCGTATAAAAAAATGGGCTGGGATCAGGCGCTGGGATCTTCAGGCACGATTCTGAGCATACGTGATGTGGTGCAGGCACAAGGCTGGTGTGATGTGGGAATCACAGCCTCAGCGTTAAATCAGTTGATAGAAACCTTGATTGCCATCGGTGATACTGAATCCATCAATTTGATGGGTTTGTCGGAGCGCAGAAAGCCTGTCTTTGCCAGTGGTGTGGCGATATTGAGCGGTGTTTTTGAAGCCTTGAGCCTGGATCGGATCAATGTATCGGAAGGCGCCTTGCGAGAGGGTTTGCTATACGACCTGATAGGTCGGGTACATGATGAGGACATCAGGGACAAAACGATCCTGGATGTGTCGCAAAGATACAGTGTCGATATGGAGCAAGCCAATAAGGTCAGGCAAACGGCTGATTTATTTTTTCATCAAGTAAAAGCTGATTGGGCTCTGGATGAAAAAGCGGACTTGAAATTATTGCAGTGGGGCGCGTTAATTCATGAAATCGGGCTTTCGATTGCACATAACCAATATCATCGGCATGGTGCGTATTTGATGGCTAACTCCGATCTGGCGGGGTTTTCCCGGCAAGAGCAAATCAAACTGGCGATGCTTGTAAGAAGTCACCGCCGGAAATTTCCGGTGGAAGAATTCGAAGCCATTACTCAATCGCGCAGAATTTCAATCATTCGCTTGTGTGTGTTGCTAAGACTGGCGGTAGTTTTGCACAGGAGCCGATCCAACAATAGCTTGCCGGAAATGCAGCTCAGCGTGAACAAAAACCGGATTAATCTGAAATTCCCATCCGGCTGGCTGGATCAGCATCCTTTAACACTGGTTGATTTGAGTACTGAGCAAAGTTTCTTGGAAATCGCCGATATCAAATTGAATTTTGAATGAGAACATCTGTTCATTTAGAGTAATTCCTGCGCGCAAAAGTGCAGATCCATGTCTGTAGTAATCATTAAATCAACAAAGAATATTCATGAAATCATAAAGTGTGACGATAAGGTCGGACGGGAGGATACAAATTCTGCCGGAAATTTTTTGATCCAAATAAAAAAATCGACCAAACATGCTCACATTGCCGCTGCGATCTTACCTTCGACTCAGTATGGGGTTAATTGTCTTAGCTTTAAGTATTTTATTGATTGGAGAATCGCTGGGCATTGTGCCGGACAAGTCACAAATTATTTTTGATCATCGAAGGAATTTAACCGAAATTCTGGCTGAGCAATTTGCATTAACTGCAGAAAAAAAGGATCTTTCCCAGATAGAAGCCGCGTTGAATGCGTTGGTGAAAAAGAACTCGGAAGTACTTTCAGCGGCGATACGCCAAAGTGACGGAGCATTTTATGCAATGGCCGGTGATCATCAAACCATTTGGCAAACTCCAGACAGTACAAGTCCATCTTTGATGCATATTCAAGTGCCTATCTTGCAAGGCAATGAGACTTGGGGGGCAGTTGAATTGAGTTTCGCTCCTTTTGATAGCAATGACTTTTCTAACATCATCAAAAACTCGTTTTGGGGATTGCTGCTGTTTGTCGCCTGCTCAGGTTTCTTGGTTTATTTGTTGATGCTGAAGCGTGCTTTGACAGAATTGGATTCTTCCGCGGTTATTTCACCACGTGTCAAAGCAGCGTTTGATACCTTGACGGAAGGCATACTCATTCTTGATGAGCAAGGCCGGGTTGTATTAGCAAACAGTGCATTTTGCGATAAGTTTGGATTAACCTTTGATAGCTTGATGGGGAAGGAAGCATCAAATCTTGGCTGGGAGAAATCTTCCATAGAACAATTGAAGGAAGATTGGCAGTATCCCTGGATTGAATCCTTCAGGAATAAAAAAACACTGACTCGTATTCGGTTGAATTTTATTGCAGGCGATGACAGTAAAAGTGTTTTTATGGTGAATAGCGCACCTATCCTAGGTGAAAATAATCAATGTAAGGGAGCGCTGGTAACTTTTGATGATGTCACAGAAATAGAAGACAGCAATCTCAAGTTGGACATGATGCTAAAAAGACTTGAGTTGTCTCGTAATGAAATATCCCGTCAGAACAGTGAATTAAAGAAACTGGCGGAAATTGATCCGCTAACCGGGTTTTACAATCGCAGAGCATTGAATATCTATTTTAATGAAGTGTTCAATCAAACCTGTGAGCAAAGCACTGAACTGGTTTGTATTATGCTGGATATTGATCGTTTTAAATCTATTAACGATACCTATGGGCATCAGACGGGCGATGAAGTTATCAAGTTGGTTGCCGCGATCACCAAAGAAAATTTACGTGATACAGATATTGTTGGACGTTATGGAGGCGAAGAATTTTGCTTGGTATTGCCCTGTCTTGAGCTTGAGGCTGTGTTGAAAATCGCGGAGCGGATTCGCATCAATATCATGGATTCTACCGGCTACCATGCTTATGGCGTTGAGCGAGTGACCATTAGCTTAGGTGTTTCAACATTAGACGACGGTGTTCAGAATCCCAATGAAATGATCGATTTGGCAGATAAAGCACTGTATTTTGCTAAAAATAATGGTCGTAATCGTATTGCTGTGTGGCGTGAGATCTTTCAGGATAATTCGGGTGTGGTTGCGACAGAAAATATTGCTACCGACCGAAATAACACGGTGATTGCTGCCAACGATGCCGTGATTACCGATGTGCACCAATTGCATGCAAAGATTAGAGAATTAGAGCAACTAACTGAAAAACAACATAAAATAATCGCACATAAACTGAATTTCGATGCTGCAACCGGGCTGCCCAATCGTGTGGAATTGCATAATCGTCTTAAAACAGCCATTTCATATGCTGCCCGATCAAATAGTTGCGTTGCTGTGCTGTCTCTTTCATTAAGCAGCTATAAGCGCATTCACAGCACTTTGGGTTATGAAGCGGCAGAAAAATTGATTATCGAGATCTCGCATAGAGTCAGTAGTATTCTACGTACCACAGATACCATATCCTCTGATATTGGCATATCAAACTTTGATTCCATTTTGTCCAGAAAGAACGACAATGGTTTTTATATATTGCTTTCTGAATTAAAAAGAGATCAATCGATTACATGGATTATTAATCGTGTCCATGCAGCTTTAAATCAAACACTGATCATCGAAGATCTCAGCATTCAAACAGAAAGTGCCATTGGCGTCAGTATGTATCCGATTGATGGGCACAATCCGGAAGCTTTGTTAAATTTTGCAGACCAGGCTTTGCAAGATGCGGAATCTCAAGGCAAAGGATCTTGTCAGTTTTATTCCAATAAAATGGATAACGAGTATCTGACCCAAATCAAAGTAGAGTCGGGTCTTATACGTGCCATTGAACGCCATGAGTTTGAAATTTTCTATCAGCCGATAGTGAATATGCAGCATGGCCTGATAACCAGGCTTGAAGCGCTATTGCGTTGGAATCATCCGGATAAGGAGATCTTTGCCGCAATGAGTTTTATTGATGTTGCGGAACAAAGTGGGTTGATTGTACAAATAGGCGATTGGGTATTGCGTGAAGCGATCCAGCAGCTTGCGATTTGGCGTAGGGAAATATCACCAGAAATACAAATCTCAGTGAATATATCTAGTGTGCAGTTACACCAAGCAGATCTGGCGGAGAAGATTCTTGGTTACTTGCAGGACTATCAGGTTCCTGCAGAAAACCTTGTGCTTGAAATTACTGAAAGCATGATCATGCAATCGATTGAAAATGCGACTCGGATTCTCGGGCATTTGCATGATCGCGGAATCAAAATTGCACTGGATGATTTTGGCATGGGATATTCTTCCTTGCAGTATCTACAAAAATTTCCGATCGATATTATTAAAATCGATCGTTCATTCATCACAGATATCGAAGCAAATAACTGCAACGACAATATTGTTTCAGGAGTGATCGCTATGTCGAAAAACATGGGATTCATGACGATAGCTGAGGGCGTTGAAACCGAAGAGCAATTTAAACGATTGTACAAGCTGGAATGCGATGAGGTTCAAGGTTATCTAACCGGATATCCAATTCCTAAAGAACAGATGCGCAAGGTGTTGGAGCAGCAGAAATTAACTATGCATATTCAGTCTGTTGCTGTCAATCAATGATGCGGTAGACTGGTGCTTTATTCCACTTTCGTTTTTTCCTGAATTCATCATAAGTGTCCAATGCCACCCTCATTATCAGGTAAAGTGGTTTTTAGCAGCTTAGGTAAAACTGTGCTAAGGCAGATCGCAATAATGTTCCAATAGCAACTGCTGCGCTGAGCGAGGCTTCGACGTGCCGGGTTTTGAGCGCTTATACGAACCATCGCTTTGCAGTATCCAGGCCTGAGTGTTATCTGATAGATAGCTTAGCAAGCCATATTCAATCACGGTGTCGCTGGTGCGCTTTTCCTCGATCGGGAAACATACTTCAACCCGGTAATGTAAATTGCGTGTCATCCAATCTGCACTGGAACAAAATACCAGTTCGTCCCCTTCATTATGGAAATAATATACCCGGGTATGCTCCAGGAAACGTCCTACAATAGAACGCACGCTGATATTTTCCGATACATCCTTGATACCTGGGCGCAGGCAGCACACTCCACGGATGATTAAGTCGATTTTAACGCCAGCTTGCGAGGCCTTATACAAAGCCGCAATGATCTCGGGATCGACCAGCGCGTTCATCTTGGCAATAATCCAGGCCTTCTTGCCATGGCTGGCAGCACTGATTTCTTTTTCGATATGATTTAAGATGCCTTTGTGCAAAGTGAAAGGCGATTGCAGCAATTTCTTGAGCTTGCCGGCGCGACCCAGGCCAGTCAATTGATGGAAAAGCTTATTGACGTCCTCACCGATAGCCTTGTCACAACTCAACAGACCATAGTCAGTATATAGCCGCGCGGTGCGTGCATGATAATTGCCGGTTCCCAAATGCACATAGCGGCGTAAAGTGCGGCCTTCCCTTCTGACTACCAGAATCATTTTGGCATGGGTTTTAAAATTGACCACGCCATACACCACATGCGCCCCAGCTTGTTGTAATTCACTGGCCAATTCAATATTGGCTTCTTCATCGAATCTGGCCCGCAGTTCGATGACCACAGTCACTTCTTTGCCTGCACGTGCCGCGCCTTTCAATATTTCAACAACAGCCGAATCTACGCCTGTGCGATAAAGCGTCTGTTTAATCGACAGCACATTCGGATCGGCGGCTGCTTGGCGCAGAAAATCAATGACCGGAGCAAAAGATTGAAACGGATGATGCAGCAGAATATCGCCATTATGCAATGCATCAAAAATATTGGAATTCTTCTGCAAGCGCTTGGGGATATCGGGCGTGAAACCGGCGAATTTCAACTCCGGCCGATCAACCAAGTCGCAGATGGCGAGCAATCGGCTCAAATTGACCGGTCCGTTGACCTGATACAGATCATTTTGCTTTAAGCCGAATTTTTGTAGCAGAAAAAGACTCAGATTGTCCGGGCAATTATCAGCAACTTCCAGACGCACAGCATCGCTGAATCTGCGTGAAGGCAGTTCACCTTCCAGGGCGCGCAGCAGATCATCGATTTCTTCATCGTCGATAAACAGGTCGCTATCGCGAGTGACTTTGAATTGATAGCAACCCAACACACTCATGCCGGGAAACAGATCGCTGACATGCGCATGGATGATCGATGACAGCATGACAAAATCATGATTTCCGTCACTGTATTTTGCCGGAACCGGAATGACTCTGGGCAATGAACGCGGTGCTTGCACAATGGCGAGTCCTGAATCCCGACCAAAGGCATCCTTGCCATCCAGCGATATGATGAAATAGAGGTTTTTGTTCTGTACTTTGGGAAAAGGGTGTGCCGGATCCAGGCCAATCGGACTCAACACGGGCAATACTTCATCCTTAAAATAGCGGTGTATCCAGCGACTGGTTTGGGATTTCCATTGCGAGCGGCGTAACAAGCGAATATTGTCCTTAGCCATCGCTGGAATGATCAAGTCATTCCAGACGCTATATTGTTCTTCTACAAACTGATGCGCGGTTTCGCTGACCCGCGTCAGCACTTCGGTGGGCGACAAATTGTCGGGACCCGTTTGTGTCGAACCGTATTTGACCTGTTGTTTTAAACCGGCCACACGGATTTCAAAGAATTCATCCAGATTGGTGCTGGCGATACATAAAAAACGTAATCTTTCCAGTAGGGGTAAATTTTCATCTTTAGCCTGTTCGATGACCCGCCGGTTAAACTCAAGCAAACTCAGTTCGCGATTGATGTAAAGCGTGGGATTTTTAAGATCAATGGTGTCCATCGGTGATGATTACTTGAGTGATTTGCTTAAGAAAGTGACTGACCAGCCTTGATTCGGGTGCGACCAGTATAGGATTTATATTAAATTTATTTAATTCTAGCGTAGTTTGTGGCGGACCTCGGCCTTATTTGTTGCGATACATGATGAGTGTTGGTTTTAGCGCGAAATAGGATATTTCAGTGCTTGGGTGTGATTTTCAGGAGTTTGCCATTGTCTTCATCCGTCAATAAATACAACGCACCATCCGGGCCTTGTTCGATATCACGGAAACGTGCCATCTGTTTTACCAGTTGCTCTTCCCCGAGAATTTTTTTGTCATCTGCCGATAATCTGACGACATGCTGACCTGCTAATGCGCCGATAAACAAATTGCCGCGCCACGTTGGGAACTGATCGCCGGTATAAAACATCATGCCGGAAGGAGCGATCGAAGGCGTCCAAAAATAAATGGGTTCTTCAAAACCCTGTTCAGCATGTTCATCTTTGATGGGAATCCCGCTGTAATGACTGCCATAACTGGCTTTGGGCCAGCCGTAATTTTTGCCGGCTTGAGGAATGTTGATTTCATCGCCGCCTCGCGGGCCATGCTCATGAATCCATAGCGCGCCCGTTTTAGGATGAATGGCCGCACCTTGCACACTGCGATGGCCATAAGACCAGATTTCCGGTTTTGCCTTAGGGTTTTTGACAAAAGGATTATCAGCAGGCACCGAACCATCAGGTCGGATGCGGATGATCTTGCCGAAATGATTGTTTAACTGTTGGGCTTCATCCATGTGATTGCCGCGATCGCCCAATGTGATAAAAAGGTTGCCATCGGGAGAGAATGCCAGGCGCGAGCCAAAATGAACGCCCCCGTGCGCTTTAGGCAATTGGCGAAAGATGACTTGTAGTTTTTCTAAGCGACCGTCTTTTAATTCGGCTTTGGCAACGGCGGTGCCTGCTTTGCTGCCTTCAGGCTCAGCATAGGAGAGATAAATCAGGTGGTTTTTGGAAAACTCAGGGTCCAGTGCAACATCCAGTAAACCGCCTTGTTGCTGGGTAAATACGGCGGGAACGCCTTTGACAGGTTCCGATATGCGGCCATCCGGCGTGATGATGCGCAATTGACCAATGCGCTCAGTGACCAGTAGATTGCCATCCGGCATAAAAGCCATGCCCCAGGGAAACTGTAAGCCACCGGCGATTAATCGGATATCGAATTCTGCCTGAATGCGCTGGGCTTGTGCAGCAGAAGCAAAGAAAGCGTTACTGCTCAATGCCGTTAGCAAAATAAACATTAGGATGGGGAGTTTGCGCGTCATGGTATTGTTTCCTTTTTACTTCTGGCTGATTAATGATTGAGTTGCTGGATGTGCGTTGAGCGGCAGATTCATCGCCATCAATGTATCATTCCTGTTGATCGGCCTCAAGACTTGCTGCTTCAAAATGCGACGATGCGTACTCGCAATCCACCAAATACATTGAGCGGCGGGCCGGGTTCGTAATAACGGCCGAGCGCGGCATTGATGCGGGTATTGGCGTTATATTGTGCATCGAACAAGTTATTGATGCCCACGAACACGGAGCTCTCTATGCCGTTGCGTTTTACTTCCCATCCCAGTAGGAATTGCCCCAGATGGTAGGCATGATTGGTGGCCGTATTGGTGTCGTTGACAAAAAAATCCCCCACGCGCTGCACATGAATTTGTCCGAAAAAGCCCAGAGGATGCGCGTATCGCACCAATCCTTCCCAGCGGTGAGTGGGGATGCCGGGGAAACGATTGCCTTCTAGGTTGGTGTCGTTGACTACATATTTTTCAAATTCAAAGTTGGAGTAGGTGTAGCTGACTTCGCCGCGCAAACCTTTCCATTCCGGTGTGGCCAGCCGTGTTTCCACACCCAGCCGACGCGATTGCCCGGCATTGCGGAAAAACGCCCGCCCTGGTGAGGAAGGTAGCTCAAACGGGGTAATTTCATCCCAGGTGCGAATGAAGAATACCGCCGTGTCGTATTGGAATCCCGCCGTATTGCCGCGAATCCCCAGTTCATTGCTCAGTGATGTTTGTGCATTCAGGCGAGGATTGAATCCGCCTCTGCCCGCCGGATTGTTGAGTAGTTCGGTGGTGGTGGGTGCTTCGAACACAGAGGCGACATGAGTATAGATTTGCTGCTGCTCGGTCAGGTGATACACCAATCCAATGGAACCACTGGCCTGCGCTACTGTTCTGGAGCCGGATTGGTTGCCATCCGTTTTGAAAGCGTCTTTCACTTGATAATGCAACCAATCCCAGCGGCCACCCATGACCAGATCCAGCTTGTCCAGCATATTCCATTCATTGCGAAAGAACGGCCCGACACTTTGCACGCGCTCGATTTGGCTGAGGTTCAATGTGTCTCTTACGCCGAAGTTGTTATTAAAGCGCTGGCGATTGTCGTTCTGCATGCCGTAGTCGACACCGATCAGGAAACGGTTCGGCCGGTTGAATAACTGATGATCATTGACAAATTGCAACATGAGTCCGCCTACCCAGCGATCAAACTGTACCTGGCCGCCATCAAAGAATGCCTGGCGGCTTTGGAAATCACGGTGCAGCAAGTAGGTTGTGGCTGTGAACTCCTTGCCGGCGGAAAATCGATTACGAAACCGTAATCCCATTTCCTCCTGGCGAATTTCTTCGCCGGCATTGAACTGTACATTGCGAGCCGAAGCTTGTCTTGGGTTGGTGCGGACTTCGGCACTGGTCAAAGCGCCAGGGTCTTTGGAGAGCGGAGAATAAAATTCACGCAATACCAGCATCAAGTCAGAATTGTCACCGGTCTGGAAATTTAACTTGGCTTGAGAAAATGTGTTTTGCATCGCACTGTGATCGCGCCAGCCATCTTGCTGCAAGTGCGAGCCAAACAGGCTGTAGCCGAAATTGCCATTGCGCCCGCCCATAAACAGTTCGGATTTCAGGTAACCATATTGACCAAATACCTGGCGTGGCATGATGATAAGTTTTTCCGGAGGCGCTTCGCGCGTGGTGATGTCGATCATGCCGCCGGATGCATTGCCATACAGCGCAGCGGATGGGCCGCGCACAATATCCATGCGCTCGATCAAGGAAGGGTCGATTGAATCCAGTTGCGTTTGCCCGTCCGGCAACGTGGCCGGAATGCCATCCACGCGCATCTGAATGCCACGCACGCCAAACGGCGAACGCGCGCCAAAGCCGCGAATGGCAATGCGCAAATCCTGCGTAAAATTAAACTGATTCTGAAAGAAAACCCCCGGCGTGCCGCGCGCGAATTCATCCAGTGTTGCGCCCGGCTGATAGTGATGCTGCGGATTATGCGTGATTTGCGTGATGCTGTTGGGGATCTGCGCCGGTGAGCGCTCGCTGCGGGTTGCGGTGACGTTGATGGAATCCATGCTGACCGCTGGCATTGATTTAGGCTCTTGCGACCAAGCAGAAGATGCCATTAAGATGGCGCTGAGGATAAAAAGGACAAAATTCACAAGATATTGGGTTAGATTGGATAGCGTCAAAGTAGGTCATGCACAGGGCTTATACGATCGATGCATGCTCATATTCAGAGTTGGCAAGAGTATAAAGTACTATTAAGTCTTAATGTTTTCTAGCCAGTATTAAAACCGATGGGAAAACCTGCTGGTTTCCCCGGTTGCAAAAAATTCTAAAACAATTGGAAAAATACAAAATGAATCATCATACGCGTCACGATACTCAGCTACTGGCGCCCAAAAACCGCATCATCCTGCTCGGTGCCAGCAATCTGACTTTGTCCTTGCGCTGGGTGATTCATCTCATGCAGCAGCAGTTGGGAGGGGGCAACGAGATTCTGGTGGCAAACGGGCATGGTCGTGCGTATGGCATGTCCAGCCAAGTGCTGCTGCGCGGGTTGCCGGGAATTGTCGCTAGCGGTTTGTGGAATCAGTTGGCATCGTCCGGGCCGCGTCCGACCTATGCGTTATTGACCGATATCGGTAACGATATTTTGTATGGTTCCTCTCCCGAGCAAATTTTGCGCTGGGTGGAATGGTGTGTGGAACAGTTGCGGCAGCAGTCTGCGCAGATGGTGGTCACCAATTTGCCGATTGTGGCCATTGAAGATTTGTCCGAGCGGCGTTATGGCTTTTTTCGCAAGCTGTTTTATCCGAGCTGCCAGCTGCCCAGACATGAGACGGTGAGTCGGGTTCGCGCAGTGCATCGTGGGTTGATGGATATGGCTGCGCGCTGGAATTTTTCGTTATATGAACAGGATGCTGTTTGGTTTGGGCCAGATGGCATTCATGTCAATTACTGGCAGCGGAAAGCGTTTTATCAGGATGTGCTTAAACGATTTTCATCATCAGGTTTGAATGATCTGCAAGTTTCTGCAGAAAATAGCAGTGGATCGTGGCTAGCTTGGCAACGGCGTCCGCAGTTTGCTTATAAAACGGTATCGGGACGGGCGATTTATTGTCCACAGCCGAGCGGCTGGTTGGCGGATGGAGCGGCTATTTATAAGTACTGATCTATTGATCTTACATGCAGGTTTGACAGTCAATTCGGCTTTCAGTATATTCATCGGCGATAAAGAAATACGCTTATTTTTCCTATAGTCTGCATTAAAAATTCTGTTTGATTTGTTATTGATTTCTTATGCGCGTAGTGGTTACTGGAATGGGGATTATTTCACCGATCGGCACCGGTGCTGATCAGTTCTGGAATGCAGCCATTCAAGGCGTCAGTGGAATCAGTAACATTCAATGCTTCGATGCATCCGGCCAATATTCGCGGATCGCAGGTCAAATTAATGGATTTGATCTTTCCTCTTTTTTTATCCGCAAAACAGATCGATCAGACTGATCGATTTACGCAGCTAGCGCTATGTGCTGCCAATCTGGCACTGGAAGATGCCGGTGGGCTTGAAGGCTATGCGCCGCGCCGTTTAGCTGTCAGCCTGGGTTCTGGCATGGGTGGATTTTCAACCTTTGAATCGTCCGCTGCACGCAAACTGCAGAATAAATCCATGCCGCCTTTCACCGTTCCGCGCATCATGGCCAATTCCGCCGCTGCCTGGATAGCGACTAAACATGGATTGAAAGGAGCGAATCTGACGTGCAGCACGGCCTGTTCTTCCGGCGCCAATGCCATTGGCATGGGGCTTGATTTGTTGCGCACCGGGAAAGCGGATGCGGTTATTGCGGGCGGTGCCGAAGCCTGCGTATTGCCGCTGACCATGTCAGGATTTGAGGCGCTGCATGCTTTATCCACCGGCTTTAACGATGATCCTGCGCGTGCATCGCGGCCTTTTGCCAAAGGCCGGGACGGTTTTGTCATCGGCGAAGGTGTGGGTATCCTGATTCTGGAAAAAGAGGAGGCAGCGCAACGGCGCGGAGCCAAAATATATGCGCGGCTTGCGGCTGTGCTTGCGATGCAGCACATATCGTTGCGCCGGATATGGAAGGGCAAGTGGCGGCGATGCGGACGGCAATTGAAGATGCCGGTATGACGCCCGCGCAAGTGGATTACATCAATGCGCATGCCACGTCCACGCCTCTCGGCGACGTCGTGGAAACCAGAGCCATCAAGCAGCTTTTCGGTGAACGTGCTCAGGAAATCGCCATCAGTGCCTCCAAATCCATGATCGGACATAGTATTGGTGCATCGGCGGCCATCGGCAGCATTGCCACCATCATGACGCTGCATTCCGGCACGATACACCCAACCATCAATCTGGTTGAGGCAGATCCGGAATGTGATCTCAACTATACCCCTAATCACGCGATCCAGAAGAAAGTGCAAGCTGGTATATGCAACGCATTCGGGTTTGGCGGCAACAACGCCAGCATCGTCTTTACAATTATTTAACTATAGTAGGTATTTAGTTTAGCTATGAATACAACAGAACTTGAAGCAAAAGTAATAGAATTTATTGCCTCAAAAGTCGAAAACGTAGATGTTTTCCAGATCACGACGGCTTCACATTTCGAAGCACTTGGACTCGACTCACTCGATACTGTCCAGCTTTTGTTCGATGCGGAGGAAATCTTTGGCGTCAGCTTTGACGGCGAAGAAGTCAAAAGCCTGCGCAGTGTCGGAGATATCGTTGCTTATATCAGCAAGCATCCGCCTGCGGTTTAATCGTGAACATTGCAAGCTGTATGCATTCAAATTATTTTAATTGCTCAAAGCGGAACTTATCATGGGTTGATAAGCAGTTAGTTCCCCTGCTTGAGCCATTATCCATTGTCACTCCTAGGCGACACGCATCGCGCA
>Ga0209582_1000877_pt1 | contig 16115 bp, 12 predicted proteins | sample KloWWTmetKNB5Kit_FD_187176 | JGI IMG/M metagenome (GOLD analysis project Ga0209582, IMG submission 187176) | Active sludge microbial communities from Klosterneuburg, Austria, studying microevolution and ecology of nitrifiers - Klosterneuburg... | ecosystem: Engineered > WWTP > Aerobic digester >...
CACCTAAGGCGGCGATTATCGCTCCTGTAGTGCTTGTAATTGCCGTTGTTGCTTTTCTGTTTATGCGCCGACGTAAAAATGATGGATCAGCAGCTGCTTAAACAAACCAAGGTTGCTTAGGTTAAGGTTATCCTTACAAAAGCACAATAGTAATTTCTTGTGCTTTTGTATTTTAGATCAACACATTATTGTGGCCTGAATCCAAAGCTGTTGGATGATTAATGGTTCAAATAAAATATGTAGTATTCTGAAGATTCTCGTTTATCGATGCATATACATAACAATAGAAAGAATCTGAATCTCATAAGATATAAGAATTAGAATGTTGAGCAGAAAAAGCTATATATCTAGTTCTGTATGATTAATGAAACTTATTCTAGTTCTGGATTTTATACTACGGCACCATCATCTTGTAGAGGTTTCTTCTCTAATTTAACCAGATCCTCGCGTTTGACTCCCAATAGCATGATGATTGAACTGCCAACCATAATAGATGAATAAATTCCAAAAAGAATACCAATTGTTAATGCCAATGAGAAATAATGAAGTACTTCCCCACCAAATAAAAGCATTGCGATTACAACCATCTGAGTGCAGCCATGTGTGATGACGGTGCGGGACATCGTTTGAGTAATCGCATTATCGATTACTCGTGTTACAGATGCTCCTCGCATTTTGCGGAAATTTTCTCGGATCCGATCGAAAATAATGACGGACTCATTAACAGAATAGCCCAATATAGCCAATATGGCAGCTAAAACAGTTAGTGAGAATTCCCATTGAAAGAATGCAAAGCAACCAACAATAATAACTACGTCATGTAAATTAGCAATAATGCCAGCTATACCAAATTTCCATTCAAATCGCATCGCCAAGTAGGTAACAATTCCCAAAGACACAAATAATAGTGCTAATGCTCCATTTTCCAATAATTCTTCACCTACTTGAGGTCCCACAAATTCTACACGCTTCATTTCAACAGAAGAATCAGCTTGTTTGAGTGCATTTAAAACGGTTTCAGATAGCTGCGCACTAGAGATTCCAGGTTTAATGGGGAGGCGTATTAAAACATCGCGCGAAGTGCCAAAGTTTTGCACACTCGCGTCAGACATCTCAAGATCAGTTAAAACACTTCTGATTTTTGTAAGATCCGCAGTTTGACTGTAGGAGACTTCTAGTACAGTTCCACCAGTAAAATCTACGCCAAGATTTAATCCTTTTGTTGCAATAAAAAATACAGAAAGAATGAATGTTACGATCGAGATGACGGCCCCTGACCGTCTCCAGGCCATAAAAGGAATGTCACGATTAAATCTAAAAAATTCCATAATTACTTCCTTATTAACCGGTGATTATTATTGGGATTGCTTAATATCCGATGATTTGCGTTTATTTTTTGCTTTACTCACAGATTTCTCACTCGATTTAGATTGCGAGTTGTTATCAATCTTATATTTAACTTTAGTGATAACTTCTTGCGGATTGCTGACTGGAGATGTTTGACTTTCTTTTCTCAGCGGTTCCTTAGTATTTTTGGTAAGGATAGATGTGCCTTTATCAGTATCATCATGATCAGGCGTGATTGTTTTATTGCTTGATGGGTCTTTTGTCGGTATCCACAATTGCCCAATAGGTACACGATCAAGTCTGCGACGACTGCCATAGACTAGATTTACAATGCCTCTTACAACAAAGGTTGAAGTGAAGACAGAAGTTAAAATGCCGAGACAAAGCACGACGGCAAAACCTTTAACCGGTCCTGAGCCAAAAGCGAATAGAGCAATTCCGGCAATTAAGGTGGTGATATTGGAATCCACAATTGTGCCGAATGCTCGCTCAAATCCCGTATGTATAGCCAACTGAGGAGAAGCCCCAGAACGTAATTCATCACGAATACGCTCATTGATCAGAACGTTTGCGTCAATGGCCATGCCTACAGTCAGCGCCAGCGCCGCCATTCCCGGTAATGTTAACGTGGCCTGCAAAATGGATAATAAGCCCACCAGCAGCAATAGATTCATAGCGAGTGCTACGACTGAAATACCGCCGAATGCGGTGTAATAAATGATGATAAATATGGCAACAGCCAAGAATCCATACAATGTTGAATTAAAACCTCGGGCAATATTCTCAGCACCTAAACTTGGACCGACTGTACGTTCTTCTATGATATCCATTGGTGCGGCAAGTGCACCTGCACGAAGTAACAAAGCAACGTCGCGAGCTTCCATACTGGTCATGCGACCACTGATCTGCACGCGACCGCCACCAATTTCTTCGCGAATAACTGGCGCTGTGATCACTTCCGTTTGATTCTTTTCAATCAAAAGTATGGCCATTCTTTTGCCTACATTATCACGTGTTAATTGCTTGAAAACACGCGATCCGCTGTTATCTAAATTGATATGCACGGCGGGTTGATTGTCTTTGTCAAAGCCAGATTGGGCATCGGTGATATGTTCGCCTGTCAGCAGAATTTGTTTCTTGACCAGTAATGGGCTGCCGCCACGCTCTTGATGCAACTCGGTTCCAAAAGGAATTTTTCCGCGAATAGCGGCATCCAGGTCATGCTCATCATCGACCATGCGGATTTCTAATGTGGCGGTTCTGCCTAGGATGTCTTTGGCTTTAGCTGTGTCTTGCACGCCAGGTAATTGAACAATGACACGATCGACACCAGCTTTTTGAATAATAGGTTCAGCTACACCCAATTCGTTGATGCGATTACGCAGTGTGGTGATATTTTGTAGCACTGCCGAGTCTTGCATTCTTTTCTGAGCTTCGGGTTTAATCACAGCGATTAGGTGATAGCGGTTATCAATTTGCTCTTGACTCAGACCGAGATCAGGATAGTTTGATTTCAGCTCAGTTTCAGCTTTGGTAAGCGATTGGATATCACGAAATTTTATTATTAACTTGTTTGATTGTTTCTCAAGTCCGGCATAGGAAATTTTATGTTCGCGTAAGGTGCTGCGTATATCTGTACTGTAGCGGTCGAATGATTTCTCGAGCGCGCCATTCATATCCACTGCTAGCATAAAATGCACGCCACCACGTAAATCGAGCCCCAGATACATTGGTAGAGCACCCAGATTAGTCAGCCATTGAGGAGAGTTGGGTAGCAAATTCAGTGCAGTGATGTAATCATTGCCTAGTGTTGATTCGAGCAAATCTTTCGCTTTGATTTGCGTGTCGGTATCAATAAAACGTGCTTTGACACTGTTTCCTTCCAGGAGAATGCCATCAGTAGCGATGTTTGCTTGTTTTAATGCGTCTTCTACTCGTTGTAGCAAAGCGGTATCAGTGCTTGCAGATGCCCGTAATGGGGAAATCTGTACTGCTGGGGATTCACCATAAAAATTAGGTAAAGTGTAAAGCAGTCCGAGTGTAAGTGAAACCGCAATAATCAGATATTTCCAAAGTGCGTAGCGGTTCATGATTATTAGTTAAATGTTTAAAATAGGTAAAAAATATACAAAGTAAGGTTGTTGAGTACTGATATTTACCTGCTTTGCTGTGAGTGATGACTACTTTGTATTATTTCTTTTCAGTTTCATCGTCTTTGTTGCTAGCAGTTTCGCTTGATTCTTCAGCTTTTAAGTTATCGGCTACAGAGGTTGGTTTAATTGCTTTATTTTTATGTGATTTGCCGCCTTTGGGTTCAATGCTCTTTAGCGTTCCTTTGGGCAATAAGGTTTGCACAGAAGATTTAAGTAAGGTGATTTCTATAGTCGGTGCAATTTCGACAATGACATAGCTTTCGCTGACATTCAGAATCAGGCCAAGTACACCACCATTAGTGATAATCTCATCGCCTCGTTGTAATGATTCCACCATTTGCTTTTGCTCTTTAGCGCGCTTCGCTTGTGGTCGGAGGAGCAGGAAATAAAAAATGATAAATATACCGAACAAAGGTATTAGCGTCATTAAACTCTCTTCCGATTGTGCAGGCGCCGCTGCCGCTGCCTGAGCAAATGCATCACTAATCAGCATAGTATTCTCCAGAAACTTTTGTTAAAAAAGGCATATATTAGCATGATGACTGCTTATGCCAGAAATTCTTGTGCATATTCTTCAAATTGGTTGGTCTCAATAGCAGTACGAATCTCTTTCATTAATTGTTGATAATAGAATAGGTTGTGGACCGTATTGAGGTGCGCTCCCAACATTTCATTGATGCGTTGCAAATGATGCAAATAAGCACGACTGAAATGTTGGCAAGTATAACAACCGCATTGATCATCAGGGGGAGAGGTATCCAGGCGATACTGGCTATTTCGTAACTTGATAATGCCATGACGCGTATACAACCAACCATTGCGAGCATTGCGTGTGGGCAGTACACAATCAAACATGTCAACACCTTGTGCTACCGCATTGACAATATCTGCCGGTGTGCCGACACCCATCAAATAACGCGGTTTATCGACGGGAAGAAGTGGTGCCGTATGCTTAAGAATGCGCTGCATATCTGCTTTGGGCTCGCCTACTGATAACCCGCCAATGGCATAACCATCGAAACCGATGTTGTGTAATCCACTAAATGACTGATCGCGCAGATTCTCATACATGCCGCCTTGCACAATTCCAAATAAAGCATTGGGATTATTGCCATGCGCTTGTTTAGAGCGTTCTGCCCATCGTAAACTGAGTTCCATGGAAAGTCGCGCAGTTGCCTCATCTGCCGGATACGGGGTACATTCATCAAATATCATGACGATATCCGAATTGAGCGTACGCTGAATATGCATGGATTCTTCTGGTGACAAGAAACAACTATCACCATTAACCGGAGATCTAAATTGAACGCCCTGCTCGGTAATTTTGCGCAATTTACCCAAGCTATACACTTGAAATCCACCTGAATCAGTTAAGATGGGGCCATGCCACCCCATGAAGTCGTGTAATCCGCCATGGGCGTTAATGACATCCAGTCCAGGCCGTAACCATAAGTGGAAAGTATTCCCCAGGATAATTTGCGCATTGATTGCTTGAAGTGCGTCAGGAGACATACTTTTGACTGCGCCATAAGTGCCTACCGGCATAAAAACCGGTGTTTCGACTACGCCATGCGCTAGAGTTAAAGTTCCCCTGCGAGCCGCATGATCGGTCGAATGTAATTGAAACTTCATGATTTCCTCTCAATCAACATGGCATCGCCATAACTAAAAAAACGATAGCGCTCAGCGACAGCATGCTGATAAGCACGCTGAATATTTTCCATGCCTGCAAAAGCCGAAACCAACATCAATAAAGTAGAGCAGGGAAGATGGAAATTGGTTAATAATCTTTCCACAACTTGCAAGCGATAACCAGGTGTAATAAAAATATGAGTATCTCCAAATCCAGGAATTAATTGCCCCTGGTGCTGCAATGCACAGGCTTCCAGTGCTCTTAGTGAGGTGGTGCCTACCGCAAGAATACGCCCTCCCGAGGCTTTTGCTTGTTGAATCGCATCAATAGTATCTTGAGGAATATAGAATGTTTCGCGATGCATGCTGTGATCGGCAATATTTTCAACCCGTACGGGTTGAAACGTGCCAGCTCCGACATGCAAGGTCACGTAAGTGATGATGACGCCCAGAGCTTTCAATTGGTTCATCATGTCAATATCAAAATGTAAACCGGCGGTGGGTGCGGCTACAGCGCCGGTGTTTTTTGCATAAACAGTTTGATAACGCGCTTCATCCATAGGGTTGGCGGGACGATTGATGTAAGGAGGCAGGGGCAGTTGACCATAACACTCCAATAATTCAGCGATGGTTTTTTCATGCTCGAAACGCAGTGTATAGAATTCTTGTTCGCGTGTTATTACAGTAACTGGAATTGTCTCAGCCAATATCAATTTTGAATCTGGTTTAGGTGCATGACTGGCGCGGATCACTGCCAACACATGATGATCATCAAGTATTCGCTCAATCATGATTTCGACCTTGCCACCAGTTGCTTTTTTCCCAAATAACCGTGCTTTGATCACTTGAGTATCATTAAAGACCATGACATCGCCAGCGCGCAGGTAGCTTGGCAGGCTCGAGAACATGGCGTCTTGCAATATGCTTTGAGTGCTATCAAGATAGAGCAATCGGCTGCTGGTGCGCTGCTCAGTAGGATATTGTGCGATCAGTTCGGTCGGCAGATAAAAATTAAAATCCTGAGTTTTCATGGTGCGTATTATACTGCCCTGGCATGTTTTCGCCTAAGCTGCTTGCTGTGCTAGAGGTTTTCAGTGATAATTGCGCCTTCAGTTTATTTTGAAATAGATAAACACGGCCGGGATGGCGGAATTGGTAGACGCACGGGACTCAAAATCCCGCGATGGCGACATCATGGGGGTTCGATTCCCCCTCCCGGCACCAGTTGAGCACTCTTCTAGTTTTCCATAATTTATTTACTAGAAATACTTGTGTTTCTAGTCATGGAAAATACCACATCATCATACCGATCAATTGATTGTGATCGAATCATTTTCGGAACGTGTTTCTGCCTGTTCTTTTCAGAATATTGATTTTTTTATTTATGTTGTTGTGAGGATTGCACTCAATTTACTCTGTTGCAGAGTACTGAATACGTGCGTTTTCGCTAGATAATATTTAAAAGCCAATTTGGAATTAGCTTTTAATATGTTAATGATTATCTTAATTCATATGATGAGTCTAAATTATTCACATTTTCTGTGGATAAGTTTGTGGAAAAGACCAATATTCAAGGTTTAACTTATCGAGCGGAAAGGATATTTTTCGACTTGATTGATAACTTGGCAGTTGTGTTATGGCATATATATCATGTGCTTATTGCTGCACTCAATCTTTATTTAAATCGATATCGAGCGACATTTAAGTATAAGTCGCATTGTGGATTATTTATCAGAGCCAAGAGAGAAACTGTAAGTAACTGGTAAGAAACGATTTCAAGCTTTTGGTGGAAGCATCGACTAAATAGTGATTAAACAAAAAGCAGATACTTTGAGTGAATGAACCAATGTGCCTTGTTGTCGTATTAAACGCCAGATAGGTATGCGGGAATTCTATAATTAATTTTTATCAATAACGGCGGGAATTTTCGGTTGTCGATTTAACTGGTTTTTAAACAATCTGATCGACCAAACCAATATTTAAAATCCCGCCCTTTTATTGAGTCTTAAAACTGCTAGCACTAAGGAGGAAGTTCGATAATTTAAATGAATATCTTTCCATGCGTGCTGGAAATCAATCATTCGCAAAACCACCCTGTTGATTTTCCAACAGGGCAGCAAAGCTATTTCCAAATAAACAGACTAATCAGCTTGTCTTCTTAAGAAAGCTGGAATATCCATTGGATCAACACCCGATTGACGCATTGCTGCCACTGTCGCATTGCTTCTTCTGCCTGTGCGCATAACGGCTGGTTCCTCTGATGAATACACCGAATCCCTGTCGTCAGTTCCGGTGCGGCTGTGAATGACTGTCAGAGGAGTATTTTGACTCTGACCAACCAAGTTGCCGAGTCCGGTGGCGACCATAGTTACACGTAAATCATCACTCATGTTTTCGTCAATCACAGTGCCTACGATAATGGTGGCATCTTCAGCGGTTAAATTCTTGATTGCGCTCATTACTTCATGTACTTCGCGCATTTTTAATGATGAACTGGCTGTGATGTTGACCAGAATGCCGCGTGCTCCTGACAACGAAACATCTTCCAATAGTGGGCTTGAAACAGCGCGTTCTGCTGCAACACGGGCACGATCAACACCGGCGGCAATGGCGGAGCCCATCATTGCCATGCCCATTTCCGACATCACAGTTTTTACGTCTGCAAAGTCTACGTTAACCAGACCTGGGCAATTAATTACTTCGGCAATGCCGGCTACTGCACCGTAAAGAACATCATTGGCGGCTTTGAATGCATCAAGCATAGAAATGTCATGACCTAACACCATCATCAGCTTATCGTTGGGGATCACAATCAATGAATCGACATGTTGTGACAGTGCTTCCATGCCTGCCTTGGCGGCTGCAAGACGTTTGCCTTCGAATGCAAAAGGTTTGCTGACGACGGCAACGGTCAAAATGCCCATTTCTTTGGCGACTTGAGCCACCACAGGTGCGGCGCCTGTACCTGTTCCACCGCCCATGCCTGCAGTGATAAATAGCATATCTGCGCCTTGAATCAACTCTGCAATCCGATCACGGTCTTCCAATGCAGCCTCGCGTCCGATTTCAGGATTGGCCCCTGCGCCCAATCCTTTGGTAATACCTGTACCCAACTGCAATATCGTTGGTGCTTTGTTACTTTTCAATGCCTGAGCATCAGTATTCATACTGATGAACTCAACGCCGTGCATTCCATTCTGGATCATATGATCCACTGCATTGCTTCCGCAACCACCAACGCCAACGACTTTGATGACGGCTTCCTGAGTATCGTTATTCATGATTTCGAACATAGTGTTTCTCCTTTAGTACATTGAAATTAAAGCCTATTGACTGCTAACACAACTCTTGAAATATCTACTTTAAAAGTTTTTCTGAAACCATCCCTTCATTCTGGAGAAAATCTGCTTGGCAGACCCTCCTTGCAACCTTGAACCCTGCTGATGCTGCATTTGTTCGATACCCGCAAGTATCAAGCCGATACCTGTCGAATATCTTGGCGTATGAATCACTTCCTTAAGATTGCCATGGTAATTTGGCAAACCTAGCCGTACTGGCATGTGAAAAATTTCTTCGCCCAGTTCCACCATGCCGCGTAATGATGCTGATCCGCCTGTTATTACTATTCCCGATGAAAGCAATTCTTCAAAACCACTTCGGCGCAGCTCAGCTTGCACCATGCAATACAGTTCTTCCACTCGCGGTTCTATCACTTCCGCTAATGTTTGCTTGGAGAGCTGACGAGAGCCTCGATTGCCCACATCAGGAACTTCTACCATTTCGTGAGTATCCGCTAAACTTCTGAGTGCGCATCCATAACGGCATTTGATGTCTTCTGCGCTTTTAGTTGGAGTACGTAATGCCATTGCAATATCATTGGTCACTTGATCGCCGGCGATCGGGATGACGGCTGTATGCCGAATGGCGCCATTGGTGAATACGGCAATATCCGTTGTACCTCCGCCGATATCCACCAAACAGACACCGAGATCCTTTTCGTCTTCAGAAAGCACGGCCATCGCAGATGCCAATGGTTGCAAAATTAAATCTCTGACCTCCAAGCCACAACGATGCACACATTTCATAATGTTCTGCGCGGCTGAAACTGCGCCTGTCACAATGTGCACTTTAACTTCCAGCCGAATGCCGCTCATACCCACGGGTTCGCGCACATCTTCTTGACCGTCTATGATGAATTCCTGATTCAGGATGTGCAGGATCTGCTGGTCGGCTGGTATATTCACGGCCTTTGCTGCTTCCATTACTCGCTCGACATCCTTCTCAGTGACTTCTTTATCTTTGATTGGCACCATGCCATCCGAATTGAAGCCTTTGATATGACTGCCTGCAATGCCCGTATAAACTTCATTGATCTTGCAATCGGCCATCAATTCGGCTTCTTCCAGCGCTCGCTGAATAGCGTTGACGGTGGTTTCAATATTGGCCACCACCCCTTTTTTCAATCCGCGCGAAGGATGGCTGCCTAAGCCAATGACCTCAAAGCCGCCTTCAGGAATGACTTCTGCGACGATAGCGACGATCTTGGATGTGCCGATATCCAGACCCACTATCAGATTTCTATTTTCTCTGGCTTTATTCATTTAGTTACATCTCCCTGGTCTCACGTTTCTCTCCTCGGACCGGATTTATGGGGTACATGCTTGGTTGTTTCAGGCATGCGGATAGCAAAACCGTTTGGATAACGCAAATCAACATAAGCCAGCGGCTCTTGCTGATTTAATCGGGCAATACTGTGGTTGTAAACTGAAACATAACGAATAAGCCGCTCTTCAATTTCACTACGTCCCAATTCCAATATCGTTCCTGTATTTAATTGAATGCGCCATGCGTATCGCGGAGTGAGTGTAATTTCCGTTATTGATTGCTGCAATGGTGCCAATATTTGATTAAACCGCTGATATCGCTGCGCTACCTCTTGTGCACTTGCTTCTTTAGGTCCGGTAAAAACAGGTAAATCTCTGTCAACTGTGACTCGGAATACTTCGCCATATATGTTAACTAAAGCATGACTCCCCCAATAAGCTAATGCCTGATGCTCTTCAAGCGTTACATTCAAACCATGAGGCCATTTTCTGTTGACTTTGGCATCACGCACCCAAGGTAATTTGATAAAAGCTTCGCGCACTTCGGTCAAATTGACCGAAATAAAATTTCCCTTAATCTCATCTCTGGCAAGCTGTTCAATCTGCTCCAGGGTAACATTCTGCAGCTCGTCATCCTCAGTCTGGGGATCCTTGACAATCTGAATATTGATCTCTTTGATCGGAAATAATGGCGGTTTGATGAGCCGTAGGCCAATGGCATAAAGCGTCGCTATTGTCACCAGGGTGATCAATATTTTGGATAGTAAATTAAGTGCCTGATGGTTATTCCACATGTGACATCGCCAAAATTTTTATGACCAGATCTTCAAATGAAATTCCTGCGGTTTTGGCCGCCATCGGTACCAAGCTGTGGTTGGTCATTCCGGGGGAAGTATTTGCTTCAAGAAAGTAAAATTGTCCTGTCTGATTCAGAATTAAATCGATTCTTCCCCAGCCTTCGCATCCCAGCACTTGATAAGCTTTTAATGCTTGATCTTGAATGATCAATTCCAGTTCATCGGATAAGCCGCTGGGACAGAAATAACGCGTGTCATCGGACAAATACTTGGCCTGATAATCGTATAGCTCACCGGCAATCTCGATTCTGACTAAGGGAAGCGGCGTATTTCCCAGAATCGCAACGGTCAATTCCTGGCCTGCGATAAATTCTTCAGCCAATACCAAGGCATCATGTTGGGCCGCTAATCGATAGGCTTCTGCCAAATCCTGTTTGCGTTGTACCTTACTTAATCCGATGGTGGATCCTTCGCGTGCGGGCTTCACAATCAATGGCAATCCCAATGTTTCGGCTATTTGTTCAAAATTGCTGTCAGCTTGTAATAGGGCATAGCGAGGAGAATGGATGCCAACTGCTTGCCACACTAATTTCGTGCGCCACTTATCCATAGCCAATGCGCTGGCCAGAACACCGCTGCCGGTATAAGGCAGCCCCATCAATTCGAGTGCGCCTTGGATGGTGCCATCTTCACCAAAACGCCCATGCAACGCGATGAAAACTCTGTCAAAACCTTGGTGCACTAAGGCTTCCAGAGGCTGTTCCGCCGGATCAAATGGATGAGCGTCAATACCGCTTTTACACAACGCAGCCAGCACGGCTTGTCCACTTTGCAGTGAAATCTCACGTTCTGCCGATCGACCGCCCAACAGCACGGCGACTTTGCCAAAGTTATGCGCCATCATCATGCATTCCTCCTGGCATCACCAATAATTCGAACTTCCCGGATTAATTCGATACCGGTTTCTTGTTTTACTTTGTTTTGTACTTGCATCATCAACGCTTCAATGTCGGCAGCACTGGCATTGCCTGTATTGACAATAAAATTGGCATGTTTGGGTGAAATCATGGCACCACCAATGCTATGTCCTTTTAAACCACAAGCTTCAATCAAGCGAGCAGCATAGTCACCGGGCGGATTACGGAATACTGAACCCGCATTCGGTAGATTGAGTGGTTGACTATCAATGCGTTTCGCTAATAATTGTTTGATTTTCTCGCGGGATTCGGTTTGATTGCCGTGCGGTAATCTTAAGTATCCCCCCGCAAACCATTCTGTTGCTCTCGGATTCGCCAATTCTGGTCGAAGGTTGGTGCTGCGATAGCCAATCGTGTAATCACTATTTTGTCGAACAAGCACTTGACCACTGTGGTTGACAATCTGCACTTTCTCAACGACGTCCCAGGTCTCTGATCCAAAACATCCTGCATTCATTGCCAGTGCACCACCCATCGTACCCGGAATGCCTGCCAGAAATTCAGCGCCGGTTAAATGGTGCTTGGCTGCAAATCGTGCAACTTTTGCACAAGCAATACCGGCGCTTGCAAAAATGAGACCGCCAGATTGGTTCTGTTCAACTAATTGCAATTCATTTAATTGGGCATGAACTGCAACTACGGTGCCTCGAAGACCGCCATCCCTAACCAGCAGGTTGCTGCCCAATCCAATGACATAAATGGGTTCATTGGGCGGTAAAATGCGTAGAAAATTTGCAAAATCATCCAAGTCTGCCGGCAGATAATAGTGCTCGGCATAGCCGCCAACTCGCCAGGAAGTATGTTGACTCATGGGTTCATTGCTGCGCATCTCCCCACGCATTCCCCGCATGCCAACCTCATTTGTCAATGAATCAATTATTGACACATTGAGTCCTATGTACTGTGATAAATGAGTCATTGCCCATAGATTCTTAGCGGTATTCATGGCCATTCACGACGAGTAGCTTATTTTTCATTTGTGTAATCGCAGGCGCTACCTTAGCAACGGAACCTGCGCCCATGACCAGTACCACATCACCATCTTGTACAACATTCAGTATGGCTTCGGGTAGGTCATCCACATTTTCGACATAAATAGGCTCTACTTTGCCTTGTACGCGCACTGAGCGTGCCAGTGATTTGCTGTCGGCCGCAATAATCGGATCTTCGCCAGCAGAATAGACTTCAGTTAATACCAATACATCCACTTGGGACAAGACTTTGACGAAATCTTCAAAAACATCTCGGGTACGCGTATAGCGATGGGGTTGAAAAACCAGCACTAAGCGGCGATTCGGGAATGCGCCGCGCGCTGCTTTTAGGGTTGCTTCCATTTCAAAGGGATGATGGCCGTAATCATCAATCAGCGTGAAGCTTTCCTGAGTGGATAACTTGATGTCTCCATATTGCTGGAAGCGTCTTTCGACGCCTTTGAACTCTGCTAGCGCCTTGACAATGGCTGTGTCGGGGATGCCAATTTCATTGGCAATCGTAATGGCTGCCAATGCATTTTGTACATTATGTAACCCAGGCAAATTCAGTGCGATATCCAATTTTCGTGCGGAACCGTTCACGCCTATGACCGCAGTAAACTTCATTTGGCTGTTGCTGTGTTGAATATTGATCGCGCGCACCTGCGCATCTTCAGATAATCCATAAGTTGTAATAGGCTTGGTAATAGCCGGCATTACTTCGCGCACATTGGCGTCATCCATGCACAATACCGCCATGCCATAAAAAGGCAGATGTTGCACAAATTCTACAAAAGTCTGTTTCAGCCGGCTAAAGTCATGCCCGTAGGTATCCATATGATCTGCATCAATATTGGTTACCACGGTAAGCACCGGTTGCAAATATAAAAATGAGGCATCTGACTCATCTGCTTCAACGACAATAAATTCACCACTTCCCAATTTGGCATGGCAGCCTGCCGCTTCCAATTTGCCGCCGATAACGAAAGTGGGGTCCATATCGGCCGCCGCAAGTATACTGGCTATCAGGCTAGTTGTGGTTGTTTTTCCATGCGTGCCTGCTATGGCGATGCCACTGCGGAATCTGAGTAATTCGGCCAACATTAAAGCGCGCGGTACCACTGGAATATTCTTGTTTCTAGCGGCAATGACCTCAGGATTGTCAGGCTTTACTGCGGTAGAAGTGACCACGACATCTGCACCCGCTATTTGCTGGTTGGCATGACCGGCATAGACGGTGATTCCCAGTTTGCTCAGACGCTGAGTGACTGAGTTACTGATCAAATCGGAGCCGCTGACTTGATAACCCAGATTAACAAAAACCTCTGCAATTCCACTCATACCGGCGCCGCCAATACCGACAAAATGAATGTGTTTGACTTTATGCTTCATGTAACACTCCACTCAATTCAATACATGCATCGGCCACCACTTGGGTGGCATCCGGTTTGGCAAGGCTGCGCGCGGCTATGGCCAGATTGAGTAATTTCTCACGCGTCAGAGTGGATAACAAATCAGCTAATTTTTGCGCAGTCAACTCATTTTGCGGCAATAATAAGGCGGCGCCTTGATCGGATAGGAATTGAGCATTCCTGGTTTGATGATCATCTACTGCATGAGGATAGGGTACCAGGATGCTGCCCACACCGGCTGCACTCAATTCCGCCACTGTCAACGCACCTGCCCGACATAGCACCAAATCACAGGTTGCATAGCGGCTAGCCATATCATCGATAAATGCCATGACTTCGCACTCTAATTGTAGATCTGCGTACGTTTTTTCAACTGCTTGCCATTCCGTCGCGCCGGCTTGGTGGATAACCGCTGGGCGAATATCTGCTGCTATTAATTTCAGCGCTTGCGGCACAACCGTATTGAGCATTTTTGCGCCTAGACTACCGCCGACAACCAAGAGTTTTAATTTTCCTTGTCGACCCTGCCAGCGTTTTTCAGGTTTTTCCATTTGCGTAATCTCAGGCCGTACCGGATTGCCTGAGAACACTACTTTCTCTTCCTCAGCGAACATGGCATTGGGGAATCCCAGCATCACTTTGTCTGCTAACTTCGCCAGGATTTTATTGGTTAATCCGGGTATTGAGTTTTGTTCATGGATGATCAATGGCTTATTCAATAATGACGCCATCATGCCGCCTGGAAAGGCAGGGTAGCCACCCATGCCCAGAATCACATCGGGCTTCACGCGCTGGATAATGCGAGCGCTTTGCAAGAATGCTTTGATCAAACGCAGTGGCAGCATGAACCAAGCGGTCAATTGCTTGCCCCGTAGCCCAGAAAAACTGATGATTTCAGTTGTATAACCATGCTGTGGAACCAGCTTTAATTCCATGCCCGCTTGTGTACCCAACCATACGACATGCCATCCCAATTTTTGCAGATGGTCAGCAACAGCCAATCCTGGAAACACATGTCCTCCAGTACCGCCTGCCATAATCAGGATAGTGGGTGTTTTCATACCGGCAATCCTCGCAATCGCTGGCGATTTTCCCAGTCAATGCGCAGTAGCACCGCTAAAGCGATACAATTTGCGGTGATGCTGCTGCCACCAAAACTTAATAAAGGTAACGTCAAGCCTTTGGTGGGCAATACACCCATATTGACGCCCATGTTAATTAACGCTTGGATGCCGATCCAAATGCCGATGCCTTGTGCTACTAATGCGGAAAAGGGGGCTTCCAGTTTTGCAGCCAGGCGTCCGATGATGAAAGCGCGCGTGATGAGCCATATAAATAAAATGATGACCGCGACGACGCCCACAAATCCAAGTTCCTCCGCGAGCACCGAGAGTAAGAAGTCAGTATGCGCTTCCGGCAAATAAAATAACTTCTCGACACTGCCACCTAGGCCCACACCCAGCCATTCGCCGCGTCCAAATGCGATTAATGCGTGACTTAATTGATAGCCTTTTCCATAGGGATCGGCCCAAGGATCCATAAATGCCACTACGCGATCCAGCCGATAAGGTGAACTTAAGATTAATCCATACAAACCGACTGCCAAAATACTGATCAGACCAATGAATATTTTCAGGCTGACTCCACCCAGAAACAAAATAGACATGGCCAGTGTCGTGACGACAAAGAAAGCCCCAAAATCGGGTTCTAGTAACAACAAGAATCCAACAATGGCCATTACAATGGTGATGGGCAGAAAACCTTTCAGCAAATAATTGAGGTCCGCTGCCTTCCGGTTAACATAGTCTGCGGCATACAGTATCATGAAAAATTTCATGAATTCTGATGGTTGCAAGTTCACCACATAGAGTGGAATCCATCGTTGACTTCCGTTGACCTCATGACCAATACCGGGTACGAGTACGAGTACCAGCAGCGATGCGCTGGCCATAAACAGGTAGACGGTATATCGCTGCCATATTTGCATAGGCACTTGAAAAGTAATGAAACCAAATAATAAGCCTACTCCCAGGTAGATGCCGTGGCGCAATAAGTAGTGAGTCGCTCGTTCAGCTCCGAATTGTGCTTCTGCGATCGCGATTGAGGCAGAATAAATCATGATCAATCCAATACTGAGCAATAGCAAAGTCGACCACACCAATGCCTGATCATAATCAGTCATGACTCTTTGCTTCTGGTTGTTTGCTTGATAAATCATTAGT
>Ga0209582_1000878_pt1 | contig 16109 bp, 17 predicted proteins | sample KloWWTmetKNB5Kit_FD_187176 | JGI IMG/M metagenome (GOLD analysis project Ga0209582, IMG submission 187176) | Active sludge microbial communities from Klosterneuburg, Austria, studying microevolution and ecology of nitrifiers - Klosterneuburg... | ecosystem: Engineered > WWTP > Aerobic digester >...
TCTGCATCTTTTGCTCCAACCCTCTTTTAACTGCCTCTATTTTAGTCGTTATTGCGCTGGCAGGCGAGGTTGTGCAGGAGTCTTTTGATTCGGATTTTCTTTTGCTTAACTTTATAATTGGCAATAATTCGTGCAACTGATAGCACTAAAACTATCCTCTTATATTTCTATGTTAAACGCACTCTGGGATCAACCAGCGAATAAGATACATCAGTTAGAATCAATCCGAATATATACAGTAATGATCCCAAAAATACTATAGCTCTAACAATTGCAAAATCCTGCGAATTGATCGCATCAATTGTATAACTACCAAGCCCGGGTATACCAAAAAATGACTCTACTAGCAAACTGCCAAAAAATAATAAAGGCACCACCACAACCACCCCTGTTAGAATCGGGATCATTGCATTTCTTAAAATATGCCTAAATAAAACGATTTGCTCAGATGCCCCCTTTGCCCTAGCTGTACGCACATATTCTTTATTTATCTCTTCAAGAAAAATTGTACGATACCAGCGAATACTAGATCCTGCCCCACTGACTACACCTATCAAGATAGGTAATAGCAAAAATTTTCCTGCATCCAAGCCATCTCCATAACCGGAAATAGGCACTAAATGCCATAGCTTACTCAATAAAAATTGCCCTGCAATGATATAAAACAAGCTAGAAATTGACATTAACGCCACACAAAGAATCATCCCCCAGAAATCTATATAACTTGCGCGAAAAAAAACCATCAGTAGCGCAAAAGTAATATATGCAATCAATCCCAAAATAAATACAGGCATTGCGATCGCAAGGCTAGGAATCATTCGTGATTTAATTTCTTGCGCAATATCACGTCCATCATCAGCTTGTCCAAAATCAAATACAAACATTGATACTGACTTTTCAAAAAATATAGTATTCGTTATTTTCCCTAAACTCACTTCTTCCAGATTAAAAAGGAGCGGTTTATCATAGCCTCTCTCAACTTTCCATTTCTCTATCGCTTCAGGCGTGACGTACTTAATACCCAATTGCATTCTCGCCATATCATCAGGAGTATTCACTACAAAAAACAAAACAAATGTAATGAGGTTCACCCCGATCAATATGGGCAATGTATAAAAAATACGCCTAAAAATATAACTCAGCATCATCTTCACTCAAGTTTAGTTCAACGCACATTAATTCCGATACTGGTCTCGCGATGACGAAAAGCATTTAATCCTGAAATAATACCGACTATCAGCACTATGAATAACAAAGTGATTGGCCACAATACCGGTTCATTCCACTTATGACGCAACTGATCTCTTAAATTTGCATCAATTTTGAAATATTTTAGATGATTATTAGAAATCTTATTTAACTTCACATTTTTATACCAGGAATGATACAAACCATAATCTTTTGGATGATATCCCCACAGCCAAGGTGCGTCGTAACGTAGTATTTCTAGCATCCGATCAATGATTTTCTGCCGTTCCGATCCATCATTCATATTCTTCATTCTATCAAACAACTGATTATATTCAGCATTATCATAATTAGCTGCATTCTCACCATTATTACCGACTTTACGCTGTGGTCCGTATAACAAAAACAAAAAATTCTCTGGATCAGGGTAGTCTGCATTCCAACCCCATTCAAAAATTTGTGCATTTCCCTTACGAATTTTATCCTGAAAGCGATTGTAGTCGGTACTTCTAACAATCAACTGAATGTTTAATTTTTGAAACTGTTTACGCATCCAATCCAGCTTGGATCTATCTTCAGAACTACGTGCAGTTACATCAAAATATAAAATCAAGGGCGCACCCGTTTTTTGATCTATTCCGCTTGGATAACCAGCCTCTGCCAATAATGTCTTTGCTTCTTGCAGTGATTTACGTCTTGGTTGATCACTAATCCAATCATAAACCACTGGATTCACCCCTTCTTTCCCTTCACGATAGCCAGCCACCCCCGGTGCAATAGGCCCATGAGCTGGTAATCCTCGTCCATTCGCAAATATCGCAATAAATTCTTCATAATCTACCGCAATTGAAATTGCTTGCCTCAATTTCCTGGCAGATATTCGCTCCTGTTCACCCCCCCCCCCGACAACCGGATCCAGCATATTAAAACCCATATAGTAGGTTGATGCAGCCACGGTCGCCTCCAATCTTATCCCCTGTGCCGCCATTTCATCAGTTACAATAGCTTCTCCTTGCCCTACTAGTTGCACGGCCTGATCAAAGCTATCTGAACCAATTCCAGTTAAATCATAATAGCCTTGCAGAAACTTATTCCATCGGGGAATGCTTTCCTTCTCTCGGGTATAAACAATTTTGTCGATAAACGGCAATTCCTTTCCAGCATCGATCAATAAACCATTATCTTCATCCTCTTGCATGCCTTCTGCTGGATAGTATTCACCGCGAAAATTCGGATTTCTTTCTAACACCATACGCAAATTAGGATTATTTTCAGTGAGCATATATGGACCTGTACCAATAGGATACCAATCCAATGTAATGTTCTTTTGTATTAATCCTGGCTGAGAATAAAACCGATCAGATTCCCATGGAATCGGTGCAAAAAAAGGCATAGCCAACCAATAAATAAATTGCGGATACTTACCTTTTATTTTTATTTGATACTTATACGTATCAATCACGCTCACCCCTTCTAAGGGATAATCCCTTAGATCCAGATACGTACGTCCCTCATTTTGGTCCTGATTAATTTGCCTTAATTCATTTGCATACTCTCTGAGTCCAACAATATAATCGGCCATGAGTCCAAAGATTGGAGAATGTAACTTAGGATGCGCTAAACGCTTAATTTGATGAACATAATCTTCCGCTATTAATTCACGAGTTCCTGTTTGTGAAAAATCAGACAATTTAAAAATCGACGTTAGCTTTTGATTATTCAGATTATGGTATAACCAGTCACCTTCCTCATTTTTTGCAAGCGCCGGATGAGGCTGAAACAAAATTCCAGGCTTCACTGAAATTTGATAAATACTAAATGCAACATCAGTATCTTTAATTTGATCTCCATTAGACAATTGATTTCCTGCATGATCATAATATGTTACGACAGGCATCTCCGTTGCAGTTGATGGAATTAACACAAAAGGTCGTTTTAAATAATGGTATTGCAGGGGTGGTTGATATATCTGCGCAGTGAATTGAATCTCATTAGAACTATAAGATTGAACCGGATCAAGGTGTTTTGGCCGCTCAGTAAATACACTATAAAGAATATTCCCTCCCGCATCTTTTGCTGAATAAGGATTATTCCAGTCAAGCCTGCCGCAAGCAGACAAAACAGCTAATGCAGTCAATAACCACAATGCTGCAACTATTCTTCGCATCACTAATTTCCAATCTATTGGAATTCCTAGTTTCAAACAGAAAAGCATACACAATTTACCCGATTTTAATTACACAGTCCCACGTTCTTCTTAGCTTCAGCTATAATTCGTTAATTCTCTACATTTTACAAGGAAATTTTATGGGGTTTCTCGCGAATAAACGCGTGCTCATCACTGGCTTGTTGAGTAATCGCTCAATTGCTTATGGAATTGCTAAGGCCATGAAACGTGAAGGTGCATTACTGGCTTTTACTTACCAAGGAGAAGAAGTGCATGGACGAGTTGAGAAACTGGCTGCGGAATTTGATAGCAACTTACTATTTCCATGCGATGTAAGCCGTGACGATGAAATTTCCTTATGTTTTGAGAACTTACAAAAACATTGGGATGGATTGGATTGCATTATTCATTCCATCGCTTTTGCACCACGCGAAGCATTAACCGGTGATTATCTGGATAGCGTCAATAGGGAAGCATTCCGTATTGCCCACGATGTCAGCGCTTACAGCTTTTCAGCACTTGCTAAAGCCGCGCTACCTTTAATGCAAAATCGTAGCGGCTCACTGTTAACATTAAGCTATTTAGGTGCTGTAAGAGTTATGCCCAACTACAATGTAATGGGATTAGCCAAAGCAAGTCTTGAGGCAAATGTAAGATTCATGGCTTCTAGTCTCGGCCCAAAAGGAATACGCGTCAATGCAATTTCTGCGGGACCTATCAAAACCTTAGCAGCTGCTGGCATTGGTAATTTTGGAAAATTATTGGGCTATACCGAAAAAGTTTCGCCCTTGCGGCGCAATGTTACAACCGATGAAGTTGGAAATGTTGCGGCTTTCCTCTGTAGCGATCTTGCTAGTGGCATTACTGGAGAAATAACTTACGTTGATGCAGGATTCAATACTGTTGCTTTTAATCTCGGAGACTAGATTTGATATTGATTATAAAAATATCAAATCTAGAAATTATCTTGCTTTACCCTCACTTCATATCGCTTTCTAAGCATAGTCAAATAGGAAGACATTTCTTCTTGGGTAATCATTTGTTGCAATTGTTTACCAAAGTTATCTAGTTTTGTTTTTTCTATGGATTCTGGCTCTATCACTTTGTTAATTCTGATCAAATTAAAACCGCCTTCCGGATTGATAGATCCAGTGTATGCCGGGAGATTACTAGTTTCTACTTTAAAAATAACCCCCAAAGTTTCATGATCTAAGCCCTGCGATTGCATATAAGAGATCTGTTTTACATCACCCCAACTACTGTTATCATCACCTGACTCGCCAGTCTCCTGCAAGCGCGCCAATTTTTCCTGGCCTTCCTCGATCGCTTTTGCTTGCGCCATCTGTCTCTTCAGCTTCTCAACAATCTGATCTTTAACCACCATTAATGATTGTGCTGTTGCAGGTTTATGCTCAACGATACGAGCTGATACAAATGTATCTGGCTTGACTTCAATAGCTTCAGTATTTCTTTGATTCTTAATTGATTCATCCGAGAACAGAGCGGACAACAATTTCTCATTGGCTAAAATGGGAGGTTCCACCGTATTTCTTGTAATCCAATCAGTACTCTGTATTGTTAACTCAAATTTTTCTGCCACTGCCTGAAGATTATCACCCTGTTCGTACACTAGATTGCTAAAATCTTCAACAATTTCTCCAAAACTACTACTCATCGTTTCTATTTTGAGTTTTTTCTCAATTTGCTCTCGCACATCTGTCAAATCAGAACGTTTTGCTTCTTTAACATCGGTCAATTTAATAATATGCAAACCAAAATCAGTTTCAACGATATCGCTGATTTCATCCGATTGCATTGAAAAAATCTTATCTTCAAACGCTTTAACCATAACACCACGTCCAAAAAAACCAAGATCTCCACCTTGAATCGCTGAACCCGGATCATCTGAATGTTCTTTTGCAATTTCTGCAAATGTATCAGGATTTTGTTTAAGCAGCTCTAATATATTTTCGGCTTTGTCTCGCGCACTCTTTTTTTCATCTTCAGATGCGGCAGCAGGCACACTAATCAAAATATGACTTGCTTTTCTCTCTTCAGGCTGACTGAATTCATCTTGATTCTCTTCAAAATACTTGTTGATTGATTCTAGGCTTACGGTTTCATTTTCCGCCGCTGCTTCCAGTGATAAAACCAAGTATTCAATGCGAGCTCGCTCAGGCAAATGAAAATCCACCTTATGTTTTTCATAGTAATCATTGATATCAGCCTCTTCTGGTGTTACCTGTGACAAAAACTGCTCTGACTCAATCTTGATTTGATTAATTTCGCGTTGCACTTCGCTTAGATATCTCACCTTCTCCGCAACAGTCTTAGGCGCAAATCCATATTCACTGTAACCATCCAATAGCTGCTGCAATAATAATTCTTGGCGCACGCGAGATTCGAATATTACTGGAGTGAGACCTTGGCTACTTAATAATTCTTCATATTGCTGCTTAGAGAATTTACTGTCCTTTTGGAATGCAGGAATCTCGCGAATCGTTTTCACTAATTGCGAATCCAGCACTACGAAACCATTGCTCGCGGCCTCTTTCTGCAATAATCGTTGTTGAATAAGTCTTTCTAGAACCGAGTTTTTAACTTCAAAACTATCAAGCATTGCACTATCGAAGTTAGCCCCGAGCATACCACGCATTCTTTCATGGTGGTCGCGTAAAGCCTGCTCAAATTCGCGGCGCGGAATTTCTTCACCATCAACCACTGCCACATAACCTTCTTTACCATCACTGCGATAGGACTCTACTCCCCAAAACAGAAACGGCAATACCGCAAGCCCCATAATAACTTGCACGACATGTTTTTTACGGTTGACGAAATCGAACACAATTAAAACCTAGAAATACTTAAAATTGAAGAAATACGATCAAAGAGCTTATAACTCTTCACTGACTATTTTATTTGGCGGAGTGGACGGGACTCGAACCCGCGACCCCCGGCGTGACAGGCCGGTATTCTAACCAACTGAACTACCACTCCTTGAGCTAACCATATTTGACTGGTGGGTGCTGACGGGATCGAACCGCCGACATTCGCCTTGTAAGGGCGACGCTCTACCAGCTGAGCTAAGCACCCGGTCATAAAGTCCGCTAGTTTACTGCATCTTTAAGCGCTTTACCAGCACTGAATTTAGGAACCTTTGCTGCTTTTATTTTAATCGCAGCACCAGTACGAGGATTTCTCCCTGTACGCGCAGCTCTTGTGCCCACTTTAAAAGTTCCAAATCCGACCAGAGTGACACTTTCATTATTTTTAAGTGCTCCTTTTATTGCAGATAATGCTCCATCCAATGCACTGCCTGCTGAGGCCTTGGAAATTTTAGCTGACTTTGCGATAGCTTCAATAAGTTCGGATTTGTTCATATAATTCCCTTCTAAGTTAATGGTAATTAAATCACAAGCAATTACTGCAAACGCACTTATATCAAGCCGTCAGCGCCTGGTCAAGCAAATTAAGCCTTTCCTACGATACCATTTATCAGCTACTTGATTGTTTGAGAACAAGCCAATCATTGACATCGATTACAAAATTTCATAAAAACAGCTAACTACTTAATAACAAAATTAAAAATTTTCTGAGGTTGGTCGATAAATACTGCACTAATAAGTTTCTGTTTTTTGTTCACGATTTAACAACACTTCGACCGCATGTCGCGCTGATACACTTTCGTCAAGTATACTGCATACAGCCTGAGTAATCGGCATCTCAATATTCAGTTGATTACCTAATTGCAATACTGATTGAGCCGTATAAACTCCTTCAGCGACATGCCCCAATTCACTCAAAATATCTTTTAATGACTTTCCTTCGGCCAGCATCAGCCCTACCTGCCTATTTCGCGACAAATCTCCTGTACTCGTTAGAATCAAATCACCAACTCCCGCCAACCCCATGAAGGTACTCATACTTCCCCCCAAACCAAGTCCCAATCGGGTTATTTCCATCAATCCTCGCGTAATGAGCGCTGCGCGTGCATTGTGTCCAAACCCAATTCCATCAGAAATACCTGCCGCTATAGTAATCACATTTTTCACAGCCCCGCCGGTTTCCACACCAATAACATCCTGACTGGTATAAATACGAAGCCTTGAATTATGCAGTTCAGTAGCAACTTTTCGAGCAAAGTCAGCATCAGTGGCAGCTAATGTTAACGCTGTAGGTAAACCTTGAGCTACTTCTTCCGCAAAACTGGGGCCGGATAACACGCCACAGTGTGCAGACAGATCAGAACATTCCTCCTCAACAATTTGATGAGGTAAACAAGATGTTATTGATTCAAATCCTTTACACCCCCAGAGCATAGGCACCTTGATGTTACTCGCAACAATCGCACGCAAAGTTTCACGCAAGCCTGAGATAGGAACAACTATCAGAGCAAGATCTACAGCATCCAATGCTTCATTAAGTATCGAGGTGATTTTTATTGATTTCGGCAATGCATAACCGGGCAAGAAGCTTTGATTAATGCGCCGACTATCCATCTCAATGGCATGATCAGAACTCTTTGTCCATAAATTGATTTGATGACGTGCAGATAAGTTAATGCTTAATGCCGTTCCCCATGCACCAGCACCTAACACGGCAATCCTCATGAACCCCAAACCTGATTAATCTTGACATAACCTACTTGTCCACTGAGGTGGCGGACTTTTACCCACCCCCTGTGTTCGGAATCCAACAACTCCAGCACGATATTTTCTTCGGCCTGAAATATTAACTCTGAGTTCGTATCAGCTGATTGATAAACATCAGCCAACGGCACTATTACAACCACGTAGCGCTGCTGACTCAACATTCTCTTTTCTACCCAGGCAAGACTACCACTGCTGTCCCGAACTTTTACCCAACCATCCACATTCACAACGGCTTCGACTGGAAGGTACAAACTTGCTACATACAGCTTATCAGCTTTAAGTGATGGCGCGTCATACATAACAGCCGCGTTTTCGGCGATTGAAAAATATTCCATTTCAGCAACCGCATAACTTGATATAGACAAGAGAATACTTGCCAGAAAAAAATTTACTCTGCTGCTTACACAGAAAGATTTAATCAGCGAGCTTCTTCGCATTGATATGCTTACCTCATGTGCTTTCAGTTCTGTTCTAGTTCGGTTTCGCTTCCGCTATCTTTTGCTGATAAATAGCTTCAAAATTGACCGGGCTGAGAATAACTGCTGGGAAACCAGCTCGCGTTACCACATCCGATACAACTTCACGTAAGTAAGGAAAAAGTATATTAGGACATCCAATGCCTAATACCGGACCAATTTCTTCATCAGACACATTACGAATTCGAAAAATACCTGCTTGCTGCACTTCGACCAGAAACATGATCTTATCGTTAATTTTAGCGGTCACAGTCACTGTTAGCAGCACCTCATACAATCCTTCATCAATAGTTTGATTTTTACTTCCAAGCTGCATATTAATCTCAGGAGTATCTCTTTCCAGGAAAATATTGGGCGCATTGGGAATTTCCAAGGACAAATCTCTCACGTAGATTTTTTCTATAGCAAATATTGGTTGTGGTTGCTCGCTCATAATTACTTTACCTTAATTAAAAAATCAAACTTTCCATATAGCGAAAATCGCGTCAAAACACACGATCAAGTTGCTAGCAATGCTGTTAATTCACCCTTGCGATCTAGTTGCGACAAATCATCATAACCACCAACATACCGTTCCCCGATATAGATTTGCGGAACAGTGCGACGTCCTGTTTTTTCCATCATCTTGGCACGTTGATCTGGCTCTAAGTCAACACGAATTTTTTCAATCTCCTGAATTCCTTTAGAGCGCAACAAATTTTCCGCCATTTTACAATAAGGACAAGAGCCTGTTGTGTACATAATAACTTTAGGCATTCGATTCCTCTAGCGCTTTACAATCGGCAAACTCGCCCGCTTCCAGGCATCAATACCACCCATTAAATTAAATACTTGAGAAAATCCATTCTTCTTTAGGACTAAACTAGGGCGATTCGATCGAACCCCTCCCTGGTAAATCACGACAATAGGTTTATCCTTAAATTTTTCCAACTCAGTCCAGCGCTCTTCAATCTTTTCGGAAGGAACATGTTTTGAATTAGGCAAATGGCCTGCCGCATATTCACTATCATCCCGCACGTCAAGTATTAGTGCATCTTGATGATTGATAAGCTGAACAGCCTCACGCGTATCAACTTCTTTAATGCCACGCTGTGATACCAATGACCACAATAATAATATACCACTCACAGTTGCTGTAATAACAAAGAGTAAATTCTCAACCCTCAGAAGAAAGTGATCTTGTAATAATAATAACGATTCCATATGCCTTTTATTTTATTCTTTAAATATCAATTTTATCAGAAACTGGCTAATTCCGAGATTTCATTAATTTCACCAGTAGAACCTAATCATATTAACATTTTGCTTACAAATTCATAACAATTAACACGGGATTTTGTATTGAGCTTCCGTCCTTAAAAAACAATCAGAAGCTACATTAAGTACTCATTTTCCGCAAAAAAGTATATTACGCACATTATTTTCGCGCAAAAAATCAGTTAGATGCTGCATTTACCCATAAACTATACTAAAATATCGACAGATTTTTATCGATTTGAATAATCACATCCCTTTTCACAACCAAGATTAATATGAAGAAAATTGTTCTCCTTCGACATGGAGAAAGCACCTGGAACAAAGAGAATCGATTTACTGGCTGGACAGATGTCGATTTAACACCCAAAGGTTTACAAGAAGCCCAAGTTGCCGGGCAACTTCTAAGAGAACACGGATTCACATTTGATATCGCTTACACGTCAGTACTCAAACGCGCCATCCGCACTTTGTGGATAACACTTGATGAAATGGATCAAATGTGGATCCCAATTCACCACACCTGGCGATTAAATGAACGGCACTATGGCGCGCTACAAGGATTAAACAAAGCTGAAACTGCAGCAAAATATGGTGATGACCAAGTTTTAATTTGGCGACGAAGCTATGACGCCAGGCCGCCAGCATTGACTATGGATGATGATCGCTATCCCGGCACTGACCCGCGCTATAAACATTTAAGTCAGGACGAAATCCCTCTAACAGAATGTCTCAAAGATACTGTTGCAAGATTCTTGCCGTATTGGAACACAACGATCGCGCCCCAAATTCAAACTGGCAAAAGCGTCATTATTGTCGCGCATGGCAACTCACTGCGAGCACTAGTTAAGTATCTAGATAATATGTCTGAAGAAGAAATTCTTAATTGCAACATCCCTACCGGTGTTCCGCTTGTCTACGAACTTGATGACAATATGAAGCCTATACAAAATTATTATCTGGGGAATCTATCAGAGATCCAAGAGGCAATGCAAATTGTAGCCAATCAAGGAAAATCAAAAAATTAAAGCAGAATTAATTTATTTAACTACATAAATCTAAGCTACGAACACTCGACGCATTATCTTGGAAAAATCATATCTGAAAGCTGATACGTTTAGCCTCATCTATATTTCATATTTCAAGTTAATGCTGTTTAGCATTTTGACTCTTTTTTATCCGCTTTCAGCTTTCTCGGACAATCAGGAGAACCTCACAGTACTTCGCGAGCGCATTCAGTCTTTACAGAAAGAGCTGGCCAGCAAAGAAGCATTAAAGCAAGATACTTCTGAGGCATTGCAGGAAACTGAACATGCAATTCATTCGATTAATCAGAAGCTAACCAAACTCCTTGAAAAGGATCGCAAAGCTAATGAAGATTTCAAACAATTGCAAGCTCAATATCAACAAATAAAAAATGAAATCGAATTAGAACGCAATCAACTTGAAAAACTACTTTACCAGCAGTATCTAAAAGGACAGCAAGATTATCTCCGATTAGTGGTCAATCAAAAAGACCCTCACCAAATTGCACGAGATCTTCATTACTACAAAAAGTTCTCACTAGCTGCTGCAGAGAGCATTAAAGATCTTCAAAATCATCAAAATCAAATTCAAGATCTGGCACATGCCAGTCATCAAAAAAAACAAGAGATCATTACCATCCAGTCCGAATATTCCACACAACGCCAAAAACTTGAACAAGCAAAAAACAAGCATCACGTTATGCTTACACAAATATCCGGTCAAATTACGCAACAGCAGCAAGAGATTAACAAGCTGCAAAGCGATGAAAAGCGCATCACCAATCTAGTTAATGAAATTAACAAATTACTCGTACAGGAAAAATCCAAAAACACCCTTATTAACAGCAAACTCCCGAATGCATCCACCACAGGCATTCCATTCTCATCCCTCAGAGGCAAATTAAATTTACCAGTGCGCGGGAAACTTCTGAACAGCTTTGGTGGTCAACGTTCAGGTAAGCATGTGATGTGGAAAGGATTGTTTATCCAATCACCTAACGGTAGCGATGTTAAAGCTATTTCTGAAGGTAGGGTGGTATTTGCTGATTGGTTGCGTGGGTTTGGTAACCTGATGATCTTAGATCATGGCAATAACTACATGAGCCTTTATGGTAATAATGAGACACTTCTCAAAAAAGTGGGTGATATTATTCGAGGGGGCGATACAATTGCAACAGTTGGAAATAGCGGTGGAAATCCAGACACAGGTTTATACTTTGAGCTTCGTCACAAGGGCAAACCATTTGATCCTTTGTCATGGATAAAAATAGAATGAGCGTATTAACCATTTACATAAATTCGATCAGTGCGGAGATAGCATAATGAGTAACGTAATTAAGAAAACAGGTTTGATTCTGATTGGTGTAATCACCGGAGTGATGATCAGTTTGAATTTCTCTGCTATTGCCAAAAAGGATAACATCGAAGCTCTTCATCCGCTTCCTATCGAAGAATTACGCACATTTGCACAAGTATTTGGTCGCATCAAAAGCGATTATGTAGAAACTGTAGAAGACAAAAAACTGATTACCGAAGCAATCAACGGCATGCTGGTTGGTCTTGATCCTCACTCATCTTATCTCGACAAAGATGATTACAAGGAGCTTCAAATCGGCACACAAGGTGAGTTTGGTGGATTAGGCATTCAAGTTACGATGGAAGACGGGGTCGTAAAAGTCATTTCTCCCATTGAAGATACACCGGCTTTCCGGGCAGGCGTAAAAACAGGCGATCTCATTGTCAAGTTGGACGACACGATTGTCAAAGGCATGACACTGAACGATGCCATCAAACTGATGCGCGGCAAGCCCAATACTGCAATCAAGATTACCATCGTACGGGAAGGTGAAACTGAACCACTCATTTTTAATTTGGTACGCGACATCATAAAAATTCAAAGCGTAAAATCAAAAATGATTGAGCCTGGTTACGCTTATATTCGCATTACACAATTTCAAGAACAAACAGGCGAGAATCTAGCACAAGCCATTAAAAATCTTTTTGCAGATAATGCCGGTCCGATGAAGGGACTCATATTGGATCTGAGAAATGATCCGGGCGGATTGCTCAATGGTGCAGTAGCCGTGTCAGCTGCTTTTCTGCCAGAGAATGCTCTCGTCGTATATACAGAAGGGCGCAGTGCTGATGCAAAAATGAAGCTACACGCCAATCCGGAGTATTATTTGCGCGGACCTGATGATGATTATTTGAAAGGACTGCCTTCCGAAGCCAAAACTGTACCGATGATCACATTGGTTAATGGCGGCTCGGCTTCAGCATCTGAGATTGTTGCCGGTGCGCTGCAGGATCATAAGCGTTCTGTGGTAATGGGTTCACAAACCTTTGGCAAAGGATCCGTTCAGACCATATTACCGCTAGGAAACAATACCGCCATTAAACTGACTACAGCGCGTTATTACACGCCTAATGGTCAGTCGATCCAAGCAAAGGGCATTACACCGGATATTCTGGATGAAGCGGAAGAAAGCGATGATCAGCGTTTGCGTGAAGCCGATCTCAATCGTCATTTATCTAGCGGCAAAAAAGCAGAAACGAAAAAGGCTGATGGTAATGTCGATAAAACTGCAGAAAAACCTGCACGCAAGAAGAAAGACAACAAGAATAAAGATAAGAAAAATAAAGCACCCATCGAATTTGGCTCGGCTGAAGATCTCTTACTAATTCAGGCAATGAATTACTTCAAGGGAATTACTTCATCTCCCGAAAAAAAGAGCGATGAAACTGATAGCTGATTATCAGGATCGTGAATGATAACCAGCTGCTCAGATATAGCCGCCATATCCTGTTACCGCAAATTGATATTTCAGGACAGGAGCGACTCAATCGAGCACGCGTATTAATTGTTGGCGCTGGCGGCTTGGGTTCTCCTGCCGCCATGTATCTGGCGGCAAGTGGAGTTGGCAACCTGATCATCTATGATGGCGATCAGGTTGATCTTACTAATCTACAAAGGCAAATTATTCATAACACCGATTCAGTCGGTCGACCTAAAATACTCTCAGCAAAAAATACACTGACCGCAATTAATCCAGAAATAAACATAACTGCCGTACACGCCAATATCGGCGAAACGGAACTATCAGCACTAACACCAGAAGTGGATGTTGTCGTTGATGCCAGTGATAATTTCATGACTCGCTATCAAATAAATCGAGCCTGTATTCTTCACAAGAAACCATTAATTTCCGGTGCTGTAGTGCGTTTTGAAGGGCAAATTTCCGTATTTGATCTACGCTACTCAGATAGCCCTTGCTATCACTGCTTATATCCATTCAACGAAGAACAACATACTGCAGACATGCCTTGCTCAATAATGGGTGTATTCTCCCCGCTGGTAGGTATTATCGGTTGCATGCAAGCAGCAGAAACCCTCAAAATCTTGCTGGGAATTGGCAATAGCCTAAATGGCCGTTTGCAATTATTGGATGGACTCACCATGAACTGGCGTTCAATCAAGTTGCACAAGGATCCTGTATGCGCCGCTTGCATGACCAAACCTGTCGATTAAATGCTTTAGAGTTGCTCTGGCGGAAGTACAATTAGTCTTTGAACATTCCAATTGGCTACAGGATCACGCATGAACCCACTCTTTACAAACTGATGCCATCGACCAACAACAAAACACATCAATAAATTCGCTTGAGCAGTCACATCACAATTAGCATTAATACGATGCTCGCTCACAGCAAAACGTAATGCCTGCTTTAAGGTAGCCTCCAATCGATCATGCAACTGATTAATTCTTAACTGCAAATGTTCATTCTCATTAATCAATACATCGCCAATCAGAATGCGTGTCATTCCCGGATTCTTGCGCGAAAAGCCTAACAACAACAGCAACAAACTCTCGATCTGCTGAACACCACAAGGTTCTTCTTGCAAGATTTTGTTAATCAGCACGAATAATGTTCGCTCAATAAACTCAATCAAAGCCTCGAACATCGCTGATTTATTATGAAAACAACGATATAGTGAGGATTCTGAAATCCCCAGTTGAGCAGCCAATGCGGCAATGGTAATCCTTACTCTCTGAGGATGCTCAAGCATCGCAGCCAGAGCCTGCAAGATCTGATCACTTCTCTCATTTGATTTTTCCGGCAACATTCAATTTCACCACAGCGAAGAAACAAGGCGATGCACAGAATATAGCAAATTAACGAGCAAGCAAGAAAACTATTCTTTATTAAGAAAATCATTTCAAATTACTACCCATAATAACCAAGCACAAACTAGACCTGCTCGCCTTAAACAAGCTAAAATTAATAATTTTAAGGCTCCCATGCTCATGCACACTTGGCGAAGGAAATCAATATGCGCTAAGAAACCGATCGCACTGACCATTGGTAATTTTGATGGCGTTCACTTAGGACATCAAGCCATGCTCAATCGTCTGAGAAATGTTGCCGATCAACGGGATCTTCCTGCTTGTGTAATGACTTTTGAGCCGCATCCACGTGAGTTCTTTGCACCAGACCAGGCGCCAGCTCGATTAACCAGTTTGCGCAGAAAACTGGAATTATTAGCTCAATCCAGAATCGATTGTGTGCATGTTTGCCGGTTCAATTATGATTTTGCCAGAATCAGTCCGGAAGAATTTATTCAACGCATTCTGAATAAAGAACTTTCTGTACGCTGGTTGCTGGTAGGGGATGATTTCCGCTTTGGTGCGCGGCGTTCAGGTGATCTGGCCATGTTACAAGCGTTATCAACTGAGAATGGTTTTGAAGTAGAAATCATGCCCAGTGTTATCATTGATGAGCACCGCGTCTCAAGCACCGCGACCAGACGGGCACTTGCTCATGGCAATTTCGACGCAGTCAAGCAATTGCTGGGCAAACCATACAGCATCACGGGGCGTGTCGTCGATGGCGACAAATTGGGCAAACAAATTGGATTCCCAACAGCAAATATTCCATTGCGACATCATTGTCTCCCTCTATCCGGTATTTTTGTTGTAGCCGTGCATGGTGCCAGCGCTTCATCACCCACGGCTGTGCTACCCGGTGTTGCCAGTTTGGGAGTAAGGCCGACCGTGCATGACAATGGCCAACCGATACTGGAAGTACACTTATTTGACTTTAACCAAAATATTTATGGTCGTCGTTTGCAAGTTGATTTTCTGCACAAACTGCGTAATGAAGAAAAATATGCTGACTTGGATACGCTCGTCGAACAAATCAAGAAAGATGTCGCTCAGGCAAAAGATTTCTTTCTAATGACTTAGAATCATTAAAGCAACAAGCTGCTCCTTTAACCCATTAATTGTGAATTTCATGACTGATTATAAGAAAACCCTCAATTTACTTGACACCCCCTTTCCCATGCG
>Ga0209582_1000884_pt1 | contig 16041 bp, 11 predicted proteins | sample KloWWTmetKNB5Kit_FD_187176 | JGI IMG/M metagenome (GOLD analysis project Ga0209582, IMG submission 187176) | Active sludge microbial communities from Klosterneuburg, Austria, studying microevolution and ecology of nitrifiers - Klosterneuburg... | ecosystem: Engineered > WWTP > Aerobic digester >...
CAGCAAGGGCTTAGCTCGTCCCGCGTGTTTCACGCGGCGGCGGAGGAAGATGTCACCGTAGGTCGTGCGGCCGTGTTTAGGCTTGTAGAGCTTTGAGGGCCTCTGTCTAATTTGTAGATGGCGACCCAGGTTCCTCGTAAAACAAGAACCAGAGCGGTATTCAGTTGCTTCAGCTTTAGACCTTTGGCGGCAGCTCCTACCGGGGCTGCCGCCCTAGTTTTTTTTAGCTATCAGGGACGATCAGCTATGCCCCATATTCCGTTCCGGGTTCGCCCGCTACCCACATCGCAGCCCCCGTCAATTCGGTCCCGGGCTCCGTTGGCCACGCAGGCAGACTCGCGGGCGGATCTTCCCGCCATCCCCGCGATTGACATTCTTGACCTGCCCATGCCGGACGCCCCGGTCCGGGCCGATCGCCCCAATGTGCCGTTTGCTGCTCCGCGAAAGCGAGAGCGCAATCCTCGCAACCCGCTGATGCCGGTCATCAGTATGAAAAAGCACACTGTGTCGCCAGATGACGTAATCAAACATCTCTTCCCGGGAGCTGAATGATGCTTGCTGCCGTTAAAACTTGTAACGGATGCCAGCAAGAGCTGCCGACGACTGCGTTTATCAAAGATCGATCTCGTCCGGGCGGCTACGGCTATCGCTGCCTGGAGTGTTCGCGAAAACGACAACGAATAAACTATCACGAGAACCGCAGTCGAATTTCAGAATCTCGGCGTCAAAAACGAAAAACTGACCCGCGATACTTTCGGCGAGGACAGGCAAACTGGGAACGCTTCAATCTTCGCAAGTACCACTTGCAGCAAGTCGGACTGACCCTGTCTGAATACGAAACCCTGCTGCAGAAACAGAATGGTGTCTGTAAAATCTGTCAACAGCCTGAAACCCGACGACAACGAGGCGATGTGACGCGGTTGGCGGTCGATCACGATCATGCAACCGGCCAAATTCGCGGACTGCTGTGTTATCGTTGCAACTTGATGCTTGGTTATGCCAAGGACTCGGTGACGAGCCTTCTGGCCGCCGTAACTTATCTGCAGGAAACACAAAATGGCTGAAGCTCCTCCGCAGTACATGGGTACCACTGTCAGCTCGATGTGCCACCTGATGGCGAGACCGCTGGTGCTGACCGGATTCTTCCGGGACTACCTGATTCGACACTTCCAGGAAGGCACAATCGAGGATAACGCTCTGCGGCATTTGCTCTGGCAGAACGGCCTGACCACACCTATACTCATTGAAACGATACACCGCTGGCGCCCGCAATTAACGGAGGCTCGTCCAGCGGTAATTATCAAACGAAATGCCTACTCGAACCGACGTATCGGTATCGGAGATAGGATGCAAGGGAACCCCGCGGACCGCCGCGGCGACCCCCATTACGCTACGTACTGGATGGGAAGCCACACGCTGTTCTGCTTGGGAGGTTCGGGAGCGCAAGCTGAATTGCTTGCAACAGAAGTGCAGCGGGAATTGACCGAATTCGGCCCAATTCTGCTGCGTGTAATGGGTCTCCACCGGTTCCAAGTGGTGGAGGTTGGTGAAATTGGAGAGTTGGAAGAATCGACGGAAAATTTCGTCGTTCCAATCACAGTCGCTTATGCGTTCGAGCAGAAATGGATCTTGCGACAGCAGGCTCCGCGACTGTCTGCCGTCTCGTTGTCCTTGATCTTGGAGTGTTAAACCCGATTCACACAACCTAGCCAGCTAAATAGGCAAGGAGGCCGAACATGCCCACGTACGTAGTTCCCCAGGTACTTGTTTTCCAGGAAATCGATCTCGTCTCCGCTGCAACCCTGCAGCCACTTCCCGCGCACATCGCGGGCGGTCACGCACAACTCATTCGCTACTCCGAAACGGACGAACGCGAAGATGGCGCCCTTGGCCAGTACGACCGGCTGAACGACACGGCTTATGCCTGGCCCCGTCGACCTGCCGGTGGCGTGGTCGATCAAAGTTACACCAAGGTCCTCATCAAAAACGCTTTGCTTCGCTACTTCAGCGACACAATCGGCAGCGGTGACAACATTGAAACCGTTGCCGGATCTCCCAACAAGATCCGGGCCGACGCCACCAATTTCAAGAGCAACGACAGCGACTACCCGCTGGACGCCGCCCTTGTCAATCGACCCGTCAAGGTTGGCGACACCGCCAAGGTGCGGGCCGTGGTTGGGTCTGACACTTACGACCTGTGCACTTACGTCGCAGGTTTCGAGGCAGACGCAGTGGCGGCAGTGGTCGGCTCGTCTGTGGAAGACACGGACAACCAGGACGCTTCCACCCTGACCAATGACGGCGGCGCGAAGATCGGCGGCGTCAACAACTGCGTGGACATTGAAACAGTCACCGGCACGTCTTACGACGGGCTGGAAGACGGCGACGTGGAGGAAACGTACACGATTACCGTGATCGAATCCTCGACCAATGAAACAGCGACCACGGCCCGACTGCGGGTTACCTCGGCTTCGGGCAATGACGACGTCGCCAGCGTGCAGCCTGCCGCTTTCGGCTCGCCCACCGCAATTGGCACACGGGGGCTGACCGTCACTTTCAACAACACCAACGGCGTACTGTGCTCGGAATCGTCTGAAGAAGGCGGTTACGACCACAACGACTTTGTGGTTGGACAGCAGTGGCGTGTGACCTGCTCGCAGGCTTACACGGTCACGTCCGGCACGTCGGGCGGCACTTACGATGGCGACTACGACGACACGTACATCGTGGAAGTTTCGCGGGGTGGTGCCTATTCCACCAACGAATCCCTGGCTCCGCTCGTCATTGTCCGTACGACCAAGGGCAAGGACGTCAGCGGTCCCACCCCGATCACCGCAAGCGCCACGGCGTTTGCGATCGGTACGCACGGCGTTACGATCAGTTTCAACCAGGCCGCCCTGGTCAAAGGCGACAAGTTCTACGTGGAAGTCCAAGCCGAAGGAGCAGGCCCGTTCCGCACGCTGATCTTGGGGCACAACTTGCCTGAAGAAGTGATTGACAACGGGGCCACCGAGGTCGATTTGCACCTTTACATCCGCAAGGATGTTGAAGTCAATCCGCATCGCGTGGAAGCGGCTCCGCAGCTCAACTACGAGCAAAGCGAAACCGAAATCACGCTCAACTCCGGTATCACGGCTTTTGACGACAGCTGGACGGACACCAATGGCGATCCGGAAGCACTGCCGATCCACGCCGAATGCGGCTACTCGGAAGTGTACCTGACGGTCCGCTACTGGTTGTCGGAGCTGTGCCGCGAAGTCAACTCGCTGTTCAACGTCTCTGCCCTGGATGACGCCATCAGCGGCCCGTTGCACCCTGACAATCCGCTCAAGTGGGGCGTGTTCAAGGCGCTGCAGAACTCCAACGGCCGGGCGGTGGGGTATACCTCCATCTGCAACCCGGACGATCCCGACTCGTGGGCAGAAATGTTGGAAGTCATCGACGGCCGCCGGGACACGTACGGCTTGGTTCCCCTGACCCGCAACAAGCTGGTCTGGAGTCTGTACCAGGCGCACGTGAGCGGTCAAGCCTCGCCCGAATTTGGCCGGTGGCGGAAAGCGTTTTTCAACGCCGAAAGCATTCCGGAAAAGGCGATCGTCACGGCTGCCACCAGCAAGAACGAAGAAGAGGTCTTGGCGATTCTGACGGATGACCCGCTCACCTCGGGCTCGCAGTACACGTATTTGCGGGTACCTGCCGCCAACGGCAACTTTGTGGAAAACGAAGTGGCTCCGGGGGACATCGTCCGCTTCATTTTCAACACGGACGGTTTTGGCGGTGTGACCTACAGCGAATTCGTGGTTGATTCGGTCATCAACGAAGACACCATCCGCTTGCTGACCGGGCACACCTCGGCCGTCAACGTGCCGGAAAAGATGGAAATCTGGCGGAATCTTACCGCCACGGAGCAGGCCCAGGAATTGGCACTGACGTGGGGCTTCCACGATCGCCGGATTCATGTGCTCTGGCCGGACGAGATCGAAAGCGATGGTTACACCACGGAAGGTTATCACCTCTGTGCGGCCATCGCGGGTCTGATCAGCGGTGTCGTTCCGCACCAGGGGTTGACGCGGCTGGAAATTGCCGGGTTCTCCAACGCGGATCGAACGACCAAGGTCTTCAACCGCACGCAGCTCAACACCATGGCCGCGGGCGGCGTGTGGATCGTTACGCAGGATCTGGAAGACGGTTCGATCTTCTCGCGACACGCCGTCACCACGGCGGACACCGAGGACGTGGCCCAACGCGAAGAAATGGTTGGCCGCAACCTGGACTCGATCTCGTTCTACTTCCTGGACCTGTACGACCCGTACATCGGGATTTCCAACGTGACGCCCTCGGCAATTGCCATCCTGCGAGCGGAAACTCGCGGGGCGATCAAGTTCCTGGAATCGGCCAACTTTGTGCCGCGACTGGGTCCGCAATTGATCTCGGGTACCATCGTCGAACTTCGGCCTCACGCCACGCTCAAGGATCGCGTGGTGGTGGTGCTGGATTTAACATTGCCCTTCCCGATGAACAACATCGAAGTGCATTTGAAGCTGGTTGCTTAGCGCCACCTGATCCCATTTGATTAAATGGGATCAGGCTTTTTACTTAGCCGTCGCGGGTTGGCATCCCGCGACTTATCCAACCTGACAAGGAGGTTTTTCAGATGGCCAATGACATTTTCAACCGTGAGACCGACAAGTTTGGTGGCGCTTTTGCTGCTGACTTGGCGACCATCACGTTTCCCAACGTGCAAGGTTTGGGCGGACAATTTTCCGCCGATTTCGGTTTGCTCATCCAACGGATGCAGACCAGCTACCAGCAGCAAGTCACCCGGCTTTACGAAGTCGGGAAGCCTGCAATTTACTACGTGGGTGGGCGGACCAGCGGCGATGTTATGATCGACCGCGTCGTCGGGCCGCGAACCATTCAGGAGACTTTCTACCGCAAGTTTGGCGACGTTTGCCAGGCTCTTTCCAACACGCTCGATTTTGAAATTGCGACGGGTTGCGGTAGCCAAGGCTCTGCGACCAGCGTCGGAGTTGGCACGGTTCTGCAAGATTTCCGCGGCTTTGCGGCTTATACCGCTTATTTCTGCGTAATCACTTCGATCGGGCTGGGCGTTCAGGCCGCAGACATGCTGATCAACGAGAATTTGCGGATCATGTTCTCGTCGTTCCAGTACACCACGGAGCAGGGTGGCGCGTAGTAGCAACAAGTAGCGACAATCTGTTAGAGTCAGAGGCCGAGCCAGCCACAAAGCTGGCTCGGCCCACTGGTTCACCCAGTTGGCTTGGACGTCGGATACCGCGTCCGCGGGTTATAAACCCAGCAACTACACAACGGGGACTAGGATGGCCTTCGAGAAAAATACCGCGGATCTTATTCGCCAGGCAAAGCAGGCCGCGGCCGACACAGGCACGCAGCCACATCCCGCCGGACAGCGCTCGCGAGTCCTGCAGCGTGAAGGCGAGGAAAGTGCGGAGGCTCACCGCAACACAATTCGACCACCGAGCAATGAACGCCAGGCCGCGGCCGCCCACGAGCAAGCATTCGGGCGAGTCAGCTACATTCGCTTCGGCAAAGTGCATTGGGCCTCGCCGTACACCAACTGGTATCGCGTAGAACTGGATGGTGGCGACAGCGACATCTCCTGCTGTGCCCTGCGGGAGACTTCCGTCCTGCCGTTCAGTGTCCGCAGCACGAATCCGATCGGGATCGGTGCCCACGTGCTGGTCTGGTACGACGTCAACACGCCGTATGGCGTCATCCTGGGCGCCGTGCCTCCAATCACCACCGACGGCGGCTCACAGTGGCACGACTGGGTTTCGCAAGGCAGCAATGGTGGCTTTCGCCGCGAACGTTATCACAAAGAATTTCCGCAGCTCTTTGTTCGCAACGGCGGCCAAGTCGATTTTTCCAACGGATCCCCGCCTGACACTTCCAGCGGCGGCGATTGGGCGAGGATGGACGATCTGGGCGGTGGGATTCATATCGATGCCTTGATGAAGTTTTTCCGCGTCGACGAATCCTGCGGGCTGTGGCTGTTCTACATGGACCGGCTGGCTCGCTTGGCGTGCAACAACCTGGACGTTATTTCGTCCGTGCACGAACAGGTCGTTCGCTGGGACGAAGGCGAGGCTCACAATTACACTGGCACCAGCCCTTTCCCGTGGGAAGCACACGGAGCCTGGAAGCCGGGCGTGGACACCCATCGCGAAGAAGACAGCGCGGGCGTGCATTACAGCCTGCCGTACGGCAAATATGAGCCAAAGACAGACGATCAGCAGGCCATTTACCGCAGCGAACGGTACGACGACTACCTGGGTCAGGGCTTCCGCCGCAGCGTCTTTATTCCGCCGCCCGGTGCCGACGGGCTTAATCGCTGGCCAGACGCCAGCGTACGTCCGGGCGTTTTTGCGGAGCAGATCGGCCTGGAGGGCCACTACGGCCTGCAGGCCGCCCATTCGATTTTTATCCGCAAGCGGCTCTTAATTCCGATTCCCAAAAAGCTCGCGCCGCCGGAAGATCCCAAGGGGGATGACTTTCGCGAAGGCGGTTACCGTTTTGCCAGCGCCTACGGTGACGGGCCAGATCACGCCATCGCAGGCCGTCCGCTGGAGCAGGACGACCTGCCCAACGTGCAGGCGGCCACGCAGCTGCAGGATGCCACGGCGTACGCCTACAACTGGAAAGGGCTGCATCCGTTCGCTTATCACGTCAAGGACTTCAAAACACCGCAAGAGTCGCAAATTGCCCCCTTCTCCACCTTGCAGTACCTGCCGCCCTTTTCGGAACTGGCCGGAGCTCAGTGGCTCGGGCTGCCCCCTTCGCACAAAGCCAAGGTCGACCATCGTTACGGTGAAGTTGAATACTTTCAAACCGAAGCCGGGCTGGCCATCCTGCCGGACGGTTCTGTGGTCATTCGCGACGGTTACGGCAGCGAGATTCGCATGACTGGTGGTTCCATCCAGGCCTCCGCTGCGGGCGACATCTGGCTGCAGCCTGGTCGCAATCTGAACATCTGGGCCGGGGATGACGCCATCGTCAAAGCCCAGAACTCGATCGATCTGTCTGCCACCAAGCACGACATTCGACTCAAGGCCGAGCGGCACTGTGACGTGCTGGCGGGCAATGGCGGGCAGATTGGACGGATTTTGCTCGACTGCCAGACCGCGGCTCCAGCTTATGACGTGGTCGGCAAGAAAGGCGAGGACGTTGACGAATCCGGCGTGCTGTTGAAATGTGCCAAGGGGGACATCGTGAGCTGGGGCTTCAACATTAAGCTCCGCACAGGCGGCGGCGACGTGCTGCCGGGTATGATCGTGCTGGATGCAGCCAAGGGCGCCCAGGTGGTGCGAATGGTGGCCAACCAGGTCGTCTGCCACGTGGCGAACGGCCTCAACGTGGCCATGTCCGTCGCCTACAAAACCAAGGTGCACCATTTTGGACCCAACGTTATTCACGCCGTCACGGGCTGCTGCATGGAGGGAGGATTACTGGTCCGCAAGGACGGGATTCAGCTTCGCGGCTACCTGGTGGGCATTGAGTGCATCATCGTCAGCGACTTGAACAAGTCGGGACTGATCGCTGTGCATAAGAAGGGAGATCTTTCCTGGGACACCGTGGAAGAAAACTTGGCGAAATGCAAGGCCGACTTCAATCTGATGAACAGTTACATGCAGAAGGACTATGACGAAGCCATCGTGAAATACTGGTATGCTGACAAACGGCCGGGCAACGATACCGTCATCACCAACACCCAGTTTGCTCCTCGCACCCTGAAGCAAATGGGAACGGAAGACTTTCGGCTGCCGGAAACTTACCATCAGACTTTGGCCAACGCAGGAGCCGCAATGCCGACCTGGGTTGAGCGCGTCATCAAGTACCAGGGCGAAGAGTTCATGCCGCATCCTTCCAAGGACAAATGGAAAGACGATCCGGAGGCTTTCCGCCGGGCAGACTTTACAATGCACAAACCCGCTGAAGGCTTGGACGAAGACCGCCCAGGCGGTCTCGACGATAGCCAAAACCCTTATTTGGATCCGAAGCTTGCCAAATGGCAAAAAACCACCTTTGACGGGGTCTACCCCGTCGCCAAAAACTAGGAGAAACCTGTGACTGAGCCGAAGAAGTATGGCCTCAAGCCGAAAGCCCCTGTTGTGCCCGTGCAGGCAGCACAAACCGCCAGCGGCACCGGGGATATTTTTCAGACACCGCCCGCCGGACGGGCCAAGAATCGAATGCCGCTCCCGCCTGGCGAAATCGTCAAAGCGGTAGGCGGCTATACGGACGAAGAACTTGCCACGCTCCGCACAATTCCCGACTGGACGCCGGAAAAAGGAGTGCCCAGCAATTTGCCGGACCTGTTGGAGCCAGTACGGCAAACGCAGGAAGAAATTGCGGAGGACATGGACCTCAATCACATGTCGCCACCCGTGCCCATGGACACTCCGCCGTTGAAAGTTCCCAGGGCCGTGGACATCAGCAAGTTGCCGCCGGACGAGCAAGAACGCATCCTGGGCGGAATGCGTGAGGCCGAGCAGGCTTCTGCTCGCCGGTCCGCCGATCAAGCCAGCCTGGTGCAAAACTTGGCCCCAGGAGCCAGCGGCATCAACGAAGCGATCAGCGGCAGGAACGTTCGCGACATCGACATCACTGACGATCGCAAAGATGCGACGTACGCCGGAACGGACACAACCAAAACAACCGGCGACAGCAGTCGCACGGGCGGCACCGGCTCGCTGCTCAAGCAATGTCCGCACTGCCACTGGGAACTCAACCAACCTGATATTCCCGACCCGGATATAGCGGATCGGCAGCTATACTTGCAGTCGCTGCTGGGCGAACAGCCTTTCCAGAAACAGTATCGGCTGCTGGGCGGGGCGTTGACGATCACGTTTCGCGAGCTATCGCCGCGGGAGATCGATCTCTGCTACAAACAGGCCCACTTGATGCGAAAAGCGGGCAAGCTCGACAGCTACGAAGACTTTTTCGAGGTTCTCACCAGGTTTCGAATCTGTCTGCAGCTGGTGCAGCTGGGCACACCCGAGACGGTGCATAACTTCCCAACCTCGGCGGCTGAATGGGCCGGATCGGAGCCGGTGGAGACACCTACCGAGACCGTGCTGCCGCGGATCGAAGAATCACTGTACGCCGACGTCATTAAGACAGAAACTCTGAACACGCTGGTGGGCGGCGAATTGTCCCGATTTAACCGGTTGCTGGCAAAACTGGCAGCTAACAGTCACAACGAAAATTTTTGGTCGGCGACCGAACAAGCGTCCTGATGGTTCAGGCGGCCGCCGAAGGCATCGTTGACTTTCGTCGCACGAAAGCTTTCGATCCCAAGTGGCATCAGTATCTTCATCTGATTTTGTCCGGTCTGGCGAGACGTAACCGAAGGGAATTGCGACAACTCTTGTTCAGTCAAGCGGTCGCAGTTTACACGTCCCGCCAGCTCAAAGCGGAGCAGGCCGAGGAAGTTAGTCAGAAAGTCAGCGATTTGTATCACGATATTCAGGAGACCTACTATCCGCAGGATAAGGATCTGCGGGTACAACATGAGAAGCAACTTGTTCGCAAAGACATTCGCAGCTGGGAAGCTCGCTTTGGCGAACTGGGCAAGGAGGAGGTCAAAAAGCAGATCGACGATTTTGCGGCCGCGATGGAGCAGTTACGGCAGACAACCGCCGCCGAACTGCGAAAATCGGCCGCCAGCTCGCTCGGTTACATGGGGCGCGATCTAGGCATCAACCCCGAAACTCGCAACAAAAAACCAAGGAAGGTTAAATAGTGGCCCACCCACCGCAGTTCGGAAATCAGCAGCCAGGATTTATGCCAAGAGCCAAGCAATTCATGCCAGCCACGGGGCTGGAAGGATTGCCCAACCTTTTTGGCGACAATCCGCTGGGCTTTTTTGCGCAGATGTACGGCCAACAATTGTTGGCCTCGCAAATGGCTAATATGGGTATGGCGCCCATGGGCATCAGCGACACGAATGTGTTTGACCGCCTGAAGGAGCAGCGGTTTACAGCTTCGCACAGAGCCTTCGTGGCAGAGCAGGCTGAACTGGATCGCGGCAACTACATGCGAACCATGCAGGGCATGGCCAACGCGGCGGACACCCCGGTGAGCGCGGACCTGCACGCCGCCATGCAGGCTGTGGCCTCCTTTGCCGTGACCGCTTCACCGGAGCTGGCGACAGCATTTCCGGAAGCGATCGACGTCCTGGGCGGACAGCGGGGCTCTTCTGCTGTGATGGCCCATTACATGCACATGGGCGGCAAACACCGTATCGATCCGGCAACCGGCAGGATGGGGATGAGCAATGCGTCCCTGAAGGACTTGATGTCAGGTGTTTATGGCGAAATGTTTGCGGGCGACAAATACCTGCAGGAGCCGCTCTCCGCCGGACGGGCCGGACAGCTGTTCCAAGAGCTGAACATGCGGGGCATGATGCCGGGCGCTGCCAGCCTGGAAATGTTGCAACGTAACGACCCATTACGGATGCAAAATCTATACAGCCAGGCGGGGATTGATAATGATCGCGACGCCGCGGGCAAACTTCGCAGCGTCACAGACCTCAATCCACAAGAACGAGCTCAGCTGCTGGCGTTGCCCGCAGTGGAGCAAGACTTGAAAAGTTTTGACGCCAAGCGGGTGACCGGGGCCTTACGCGACTGGGGCAAATCCCTGGAAGCAATGCGGGAAATTTTTGGTGACGCCGGATACCCTAACGCCCCCATGCCAGTCTTGATTGACCAGCTGAACCGTCTGACCGGCGGCGGCATGAGCCAGCTCGACCCGAGCCAGGTTACCGACATGGTGCGAACCACGGCCAACCTGGCAAGTCAGTCCGGAATTGGCATGGAAGCGGCTACGCTGATGACACAGCAGGCCATGATGCAAGCCCAGGCCATGGGGCTGGATCCTGTTTTCGGAGCGCTTGCCGCTCAGAACAGTTTGGCTTTTTCGTCCGCCTACATTGGCACAGGTGCGGGCGCCTACCAGGAATGGGGTCGCGGCAACTTGGCCCAGCATCAGCAGTTCAACCAACAACTTTTCCTGCGCGGAGCCGCCTCCCAGGTTGCCAACCAGTTTGGAGCGGCGCTTCGTTTGGACGAAACGGAAGCCTTCGACACGGACACAGACGCCGCACGCTTCGTGGAGGCCGCGAAGTTCGGGCAGACCGAGTTTCGCAATTCCAAGGGCGAGCTGCAATCGCTGGACATGTCGGAAGATGATTTCGCCAAGATGATCGCCTCCAGCGGACGTACAACCGCCGAACAGGCTCGCTTCATGCTGGAACAACAAGCCGCTAACGCGGAGTTTCTTGTCCGCACGCCGGAAGCCTTGCGAGCCGTGCGGCAGCTGCAAGGGAGAGAATTTACGGCCGAGCAGGGTCGAGTGGCCACGGCTGTGGCGGGAGCCGTTACTGCCCAACAACTGGGCGGACAGTTCAACAGCGATAAAATGGAGGGCACACTGGAAGTTTTGGGCAACACAGCGATGGAAACTTTCATGGGTTCCACCGGCGACGTTGCCGCGGACCGGACTGCCCGCAACCGGGCCATGTCGATTGCCATGCGTCGCAAAATTGAAGAACGAGCGGCCACGGGTGATGCCGGAGCCCAGACGCTGCTGGACAGCTTTGCGGGCGACGACGAAAAACGAGATCGCTATTTGAACGACCTGTCAGAAGGCATTTATGCTTCCGTGGATCAGCGCTTGCGAGATACCGGACAAGGTACGCTGCAGGACCGCCACGCTGTGCACAGCCCGGTGCTTTTACGTCAAACTGAGCGGGAACAAGACCGGGCGAAGGCAAAGGCCATAGCCCAGGAAGCCTTGGCTCCGCTTGGCAAAGGTGGCATTTTGCGTCGCGGCGTGGAAGCTTTAATGCGAACCAAAGCCGATGACGAAAACCCGCTGCTCAAGATTTTTGCCAGCGCCATGGGCGGCGTGCAGGGCGATAAGATTGCAAAAGCCCTGCTGGCCTCGGACCCTGACCGGGAGCGACTAGGGCGAATTCAGCCTCTAAACGCACAACTGGAAGCGGCCCAAGAGGACTTTGCCAACGCAGATACGCCCGAGGCAAAAAAGACGGCCCTCGCCGTCGTCAAGGAAAGGGCCAAAGCGCTCAACACAGAAGTTGTTGCCATCCAGACCCAGTTGGAAGGCCAGGGGCTACTGTTTACGTCGAAGATTCAGCCAGGCGATGTGGGTGATACAATCCGTCACATGAAGTTCACGCAGGACAATTTGCAAGCAGGCCTCGCGGCCCCGCAGGACACGCAGGAAGGCAAGGAAAAATATACCACGGCCCGCCGGGCTGTTCATTCGCACATACGCAACATTGAAGACGTGGCCGCCAAATTCATGGCCGACGAAGCAACGATGCTGCGGCTCGGCCAGCCAGGGCTGGACAACGTGAAAACACTGCTCGGCACCAACAAAGAGTTGCACGCGCTGGCCCTGGAAAAGTTTGACGGTGATTTGATGAAAGCCATGGATTCGACCGGCGGCAAAGACATCCTCAAGCGGCAAGCTCAAGCACTGGACTATTCCCGCAAAAGCATCGGCGATCCTACGAGGCATTACGAGTATCTGGGCGACAAGGCACATCGCGATAAGCTGCAAGGCATTGCCAGTCGATTGTTTGAAGCTAAAGAGCTGCCGCGCGGAACGATGGAGAGCCTGCTCGACTTGGACGACAAAGGACTTGAAAAACTGAAAAAGACCGACACGCTCAAACAGGGTTTGACCGACGAAGAGCTGACCGAGGTTAAAGCGGCCCGCAACAAACGCGAGGCCGTCATCGACAAGTACAACGACTTCGCGGCAGATTATCGAAAAGAAGGCAAAGATGTGCTGCAGTCAACGTTCAAAGCCATCACGAACGACGACAGTCTGACCGCCAAGATGCTGGAGCTGGACGCAAAAGGCGGGCACAAGCTCTCGCGATACTTGCAGGGTACAGGTGTCGGCAACCAGCAAATGCGGGCCTACTTTGAAGAAGTCGCAAAAGCCGCCCAGGAGTACAACGATCCGGATTCCGGACTCACCGCTGACCAGCGCAAAGCACTCAAGACCAAGCACGGGGCAGCTCTCGATATTTTCCGCGGCGACGACGATACCGCTCGCGAACAAGTCAGCCCTGAAGAAGCGATGCAGTTTTTCAACCAGAAAATCAAGCAGGCCGAGCAAGAGTTTGGGCAACAGCAAGCCAAGGGCGGGGAGCAGGAAGGCTCGAAACACTACTCCATCGCGCATCTCATCCACAATGGAACTGGCGGCGCCGATTTTTATCTCTCCGACGAAGACCCCCAGGGAGCATAAGCATGGCGTTTATTTTCAACGAGTCCGAGCCGGGTCAAAAAGAAAATCGCGGCCGCGTCGTGGTGTTAGAGCAGGCAGGAACCAGCGGCAGCATTCTGCACGTGGAAGGCTGGGAAGGTTTTGGTGCTTTCAAGTGCATTTTTACCCGCCTGCATATCGCCGAGCAGACCAACCATCAGTTCCTGCACACACTGGGCAACCACATCTACCTTTACGTCTTCGGGGATCGCATCGGGGAGCTGGGTTTAACAGGTTTGGCCTTTTACGACAACTGCACAGACGACCCGAAAATCGGCGTCGTGCACGCTCTGGAGTATTATCGCCGTTATCGTTTGTCCGAACATCCCAGCCCGCTGCGAGTGACAATCGATCCCAATACCGTGCTGGAGGTTTACCTACAATCGTTCCAGGCCACTACTATTCGCGACGTTGAGCGGATGTTTCAATTCCACCTCAGCTGCGCTTTACTGCCCGCGGAACAAACCTGATCCGCCGTCAGCTTTGCAAGGAGTTTCGCCATTATCAACCACGCCCGTACGCTCTTGCTTAACCGCAAACCGGACAACATTGCCTACGGCGGACAGCCCGGCGACGAATATCTACCTACGGACTATGTTACGGTCAAGAATCTGCCAACGTATCTGCAGAACCTGCGGAACTTGTTGTTTGGTTCGAATCCGGACCGGATCTTCAGCAACTACCGCGTCCGGCAGTACCTGGCCGTGCTGCACGCCACGGAACTGGTGGAATTCGTCACGGAGCTGGACCCTCGCGTCACCTACGATACAGACAACACTGACTTGTGGTCCGATTCCGTGTTCAGCATTACGACCTCTGCAAATTCCATACACGTAATTGGCGAGTTGGGCAGCCCGGACGCTGCCGGGCGAAGCCTGCACGAATGGGACGTTCGCATCCTCACAGAAACCACCCTGGAAGTAATTCGACACACACCTCCCCAGCAGCATCTGGTGCAGACGTACGAGTTTACAGACGGGCTGAGCAACTTGCTGTTGTTGCCAGGCTCGGCGGCCAAGTTTCGCATTCGCGAAAGCGCTGGTACTCGCTGGTCCGTGCGGGGTATTGCTCGCCCGCAAAAAGATCTGGGAGAAATCCTGCACGAGCTGAGCAGCGCAGGCGCATCTCACATGAATCAGCTGTTTGGCGTGGGCTCGCCGACGGCCGAGCTTGAACCGTTCAAAACCTTTCGCAACTTGTGGTTCCAGCATCCGGAACTGTCCTATCGGCTGGGCGGGCTCTTGCTGGCGGTGATCTATCGCACAGAGGAACTACGCACGCATGGCTAAACCCACCCAGGTTGCCCGAATGGAGTTCGAGTTGTTCGTCCGTATCAACGGCGTGACTTACCGGGCTTCCGATATCAGTTTGAACTTTGGCCTCAACAAGATCCCCTCTGCGCGGGCCTCGTTGGCTATTGGCCGCGACGCACGCACGTTGGAACGCGCCAAGATTCACGATACGGCCAACGACTTACGGATGCTGGTACCTGCGGAAATCTTGTTTAGGCCCAAAGGCGAATGGTCGCCAAGCGACAGCGGTTATGCCCGCGGCACGGGTCGCTGGGACGCGGCTGGCGAGCAAATTATCTTCAGCGGTTATCTGACCGGCACCGGCTACCGCAAGCAGCGTGGCGAGGTGCGTTACAGCGTGTACCTGACGCACTGGCTGGCAGATCTCAATTTCAGCTCTGCCCTCAGCAATCAAAGCCATCCCGCCAACCCTGCCCGGTTTCGCTGGCGAGCGATTTATGGTTCACAGTCCGGTTTCATCCTCGGTCCGCCGAACTTTCTCTTTACATCAACATCGCGACCGCTGTTCCAGCCCGAACGGTTGCGAAAAGACACATGGGGGGCCTCCCTGCATCCTTTCTTTTGCGAGATGTCCAAGCAGGACGCACTCAACAAATTGAGCGGAGACAAATGCGGCGGGTTGGGCGGCAGCAATGCCGCGGCTCAAAACGCTTTGCGACGGTTTGAAAAAGCGACGGGCGACAAGGATGAAATAGGCGCGGATTGCGAGACCGGGGCAAAATCCCCCTACTGGAAGCCGCTGGCTTTTAAGATGGGCTTTGTTGAAAAAATCATCGCCGAATCGATCAGCGAATTTGTCGGCCGCGGGAAAGAAGAATCCTATTTCAGCTCTACGATTTGGGACAAACTGGTGGGCGTGCTGGGTCCGGCGTTTGGTTACTCGATCGTACCGCGAGTGCACACAGCGATGGTGGTGCCTTTCGTGCCGGGCCTACGTACGACATTCGACCAGGAATTCGACAACGGCAAGGTTCTCGATCTTAAAGACATTAGCTATATCGACAGCAGTGCCGTGGTTCCGCGGCCTTTGCGGGCAGTGGGGGTGGTCCAAGCGTCACCTAGTTCGCGAACAGGCGCCTTTGAGCGAGTCCCGTTTTTGTCACTGGGCGGCTGCTATGCCCCCGGCGGCGACAAGGGCATGGTAATTTACAAATATCCGCCACCCTGGCTGGCGGGAGCCCCGCATCACGCGCAAGATATGGGCATCACAGCTTTAGGCCGCAAACCTCACCCGAACAGCGGAACTACGCCTGTTGCGCCCGGCACTTCTGCAGGAGACGCCACCGGCGAGACGCCAATCAGCGCGTCCAATAAGCTGAAGGACTATTACGCCAACACGGCCCACCATTTTTACGCCATGGAAATGCTTCGCGGCCGGTTT
>Ga0209582_1000890_pt1 | contig 15995 bp, 15 predicted proteins | sample KloWWTmetKNB5Kit_FD_187176 | JGI IMG/M metagenome (GOLD analysis project Ga0209582, IMG submission 187176) | Active sludge microbial communities from Klosterneuburg, Austria, studying microevolution and ecology of nitrifiers - Klosterneuburg... | ecosystem: Engineered > WWTP > Aerobic digester >...
GAAGGACGTGGCTGAAGCCATTACCAACGAACGTATCGTGGCCAAGGCAAAGTTGCTGCACCAGAGCCTATTGCGGGATTTCGGTGTACAAGAACCACGCATTGCGATCCTGGGCCTGAACCCGCATGCGGGCGATGGCGGCACCTTGGGCAGCGAAGACAAGGATCGTATCCTGCCGGCCGTGCGCAAATTGGTGGATGAGGGGATCGGTGCGATGGGCCCATACCCGGCCGATGGCTTCTTCGGTAATGGATCCTATAAGCACTTCGATGGGGTGCTGGCCATGTACCACGACCAGGGCTTGGTGCCGTTCAAGGCCCTGAGCTTCGGTCACGGGGTCAACTTCACAGCAGGCCTTCCGGTCGTGCGTACCAGCCCGGACCACGGTACCGGCATGGACATCGCGGGTCAAGGCATCGCTGACGAAAGCAGCTTCCGCGCTGCGGTCTGGCTCGCCATGGATGTGATCAAGAATCGGGAACACTACCGCACGATCTCAGCCAATCCGTTGCAGGAGCAGAAGAAGGAGAAAGACCGGTAAGGAAGGGCTAAGAAGGCGCAGACCAAGATCACAACGATGAATGGTGGTGAATGAGCCCACGTGCAATGGAACGGGCCAGCAAGCGATCTACCAATTTCCGTGTATTCCCGTTAATTTCCGGTTCCTTACTACGTATCAAGACAGGGTAGCTCTATACAGCACCAACGCCCGGATCCCTTAAACCACTACATTTGCGGTCCGCTTTTCGCGAAGCGGCCAAAGATGGAAGCGCTCAAGGAGCATACGATCGCCTTTTCCGGCCTTGCCGATGGTGCGCATGAATTCAAGTTCCACTTGGACCCGGAATTCTACACGGCCACGGGCGATGAGGACCTCAATGGGGGGCAAGTCACTGTTGACGTAAAATTGGAAAAGAGCAGCACGCTCTTGGTTGCCGATATGCACCTGAAGGGCACGTTGGCACTGCATTGCGACCGTTGCGATGGGCCGCTGGACTTTCCGATCGATGGGAAACAACAGCAGATCTATCGCCTTACCGGGGAAGACGAATTCGAGGACGACGAGTTGGTGAGCTTGGACAGCCGTGCGCACAGCATCAATTTGACCCACTATATCTACGAATGCCTACGCCTGGCATTGCCCATTCGACACGTGCATCCCGCTGGGCAGTGCGATCCCGAGGTGGAGCAGGTGCTCAACAAGTTGGAGGTGGACCATGATCCGCACCCGGACCCGCGTTGGGAAGTGCTGAAGGACCTGAAGGACAAACAACAATAAGCTTACTATTGGGGCTGGAAAGAGCTCCTTTGAACCACGACCGACCATGCCAAATCCAAAACGCCGATTTTCCAAACAGCGCACTGCTAAGCGCCGCACGCACCAGCACGCGGGAGTGCCCACGATCACAAAGGACCCGAACACCGGCGAGATCCATTTGCGGCACCGTGCCTATAAAGTAGGGGACGACCTCTACTACAACGGCAAGATGATCGTCTCCAACGACGAAGCCACGGCCTAAGCCTGTTCCACCCGTTCCAGGACCCTTGCGCGTGCGTTCCTAACACGAGTGCTTGTGGTCGCACCGGATCGGGTCTTAAGGAATGAGGATCGGCTTGGACATAATGGGCAGCGACCATGGCCCGGCGGTACCTGTACAAGGTGCTGTACTGGCTGCGCGTGAGCTTGGAGCGGATGATCGTATCGTCCTCATCGGTGACCCTGTTGTGATCCACGACCTATTGGCCAGGGAAGGGGCGGATCCCGCTCAGTTCGATATCGTGCCCAGCGAGGATGATATCACCATGAACGACAACCCCACCAAAGCGCTTCAGGCCAAGCCGAAGAGCAGCATGTCCGTGGGTTTCCATTTGATGAAGGAAGGCAAGATCGATGCCTTCGCCAGTACGGGCAACACCGGCGTAATGCTCGTGGGCAGCATTTTCAGCGTAAAACCCATACCCGGCGTTTTGCGTCCCTGTATCCCCACCTTGGTCCCTAAAGAAAAGGGTGGGCTGGGCATTATGCTGGACGTAGGGGCCAATGCCGATTGCAAACCCGACGTATTGCTCCAGTTCGGTATGCTGGGGGCCATGTTGGCCAAGCACGTGTACCAGATCGCAGAACCACGAGTGGGCTTGCTGAACATCGGCGAGGAAGCCAAGAAAGGCGACTTGCTCCGCCAAGCGACCCATGGCTTGATGATGGAGCAGAAACAGTACAATTTCGTTGGCAACGTGGAAGGGCGAGACCTCTTCAACAACAAAGCGGACGTTATGGTCTGCGATGGGTTCACGGGCAATGTGGTCCTGAAAGTGGTGGAGGGTTTCCACGACCTTTTGGAGGACCACGGCGTGGACGACCCCTTCCTGCACCGTTTCAACTACGAGAACTACGGAGGCTTGCCGGTATTGGGCATCAACGGCAATGTGATCATCGGTCACGGCATCAGCAATAATCTGGCGATCAAGAGCATGATCTTGGCCGCCCGCGATGTGGTCCACAGCAAGCTGAACGACCGTATTCGGGAGGCGTTGGCGTAACGGGGCCAACAAGGACCGTCAGCATTCCACTTTTACTGCGGAAAGGAACATCGGTAAGTCCCTGGCGCTTTGTCGTGTTTTATAGTAGCCACCTACCTTCGTCCCATTCCGCAGTACAGCGGAACCATTCGCCACATGCCTACACGCGCCGCAATCACCGCAGTCCACGGATACGTACCGGAATTCCGCCTGAGCAACGAGGTCCTGGAGACCATGGTGGAGACCAGCGATGAATGGATCACCGAAAGAACGGGCATCAAAGAACGGCGTATCCAGACCGGTCGGGATCAGGGTATCAGTGTTATGGCCATCGAAGCGGTGAACGGCCTGCTTAAGAAACGCGGGATCGGTGCCGAAGAGATAGACCTGTTGATCTTGGCAACCGTAACCCCCGATCGCGTATTCCCGGCCACAGCGAACATCGTATGCGATGCCATCGGAGCCACGAATGCATGGGGCTTCGACCTGGGCGCAGCATGCAGCGGGTTCCTATATGCGTTGAGCACCGGGGCACAGTTCGTGGAGACCGGCAAACACAAGAAAGTCGTGATCGTTGGTGGCGACAAGATGAGTTCCATCATCGATTACACGGACCGTTCCACCTGCATCATTTTCGGCGATGGCTGCGGTGCGGTCCTGCTGGAACCCACCGAAGAACCCGTTGGGATCTACGACAGCATCCTGCGCAGTGATGGTAGCGGTTGCCAATACCTGAACCAGAAAGCCGGAGGCTCCATGCGGCCACCATCAGAGCGGACCCTCGAAGCGAAGGAGCACTATGTGTTCCAAGAGGGCAAAGCGGTCTTCAAACATGCGGTAACGAACATGTCCGAGGTAAGTGCTGCGATCATGGAACGGAACGGCCTAACGGCCAACGACATTGCATGGCTAGTGCCGCACCAGGCCAACAAGCGTATCATCGATGCAACGGCCCAACGCATGGGCTTGGACGAAAGCAAAGTGATGGTGAACATAGACAAGTACGGCAACACTACCAGTGGAACCATCCCCCTTTGCCTGTGGGAGTGGGAGTCCAAATTGAACAAAGGCGACAACCTGATCCTTTCGGCCTTTGGCGGCGGGTTTACGTGGGGGTCTATTTGGTTGAAGTGGGCTTATTGACGCATTGCCAGAGCGCCATAACCAGCCCCCCGGAGTTGGAAGCTGATCGGAACATTCCCATTTTTACCGTCTTCACCTACCTTCGCCCGGCATGGCTGTTAAACAAGATCAAGCACCAATGAATCTAACCCAGATCCAGGACCTGATAAAGTTCGTGGCGAAAAGTGGCGTGAGCGAAGTGGAGATCGAGCAGAAGGACTTCAAGATCACGATCAAGACACCGTCTTCGAAGAAGGAAGTCCAAGTGTTCACTTCTCCTGCACCAGTAGCCCTACCGGCTCCTGTTGCGGCACCTGCCGCTGCCCAAGCTGCGACACCAGCCGCTGCGGCATCAGCCCCGGCCACCGACTCCAAATACATCACCATCAAGGCCCCGATGATCGGCACGTTCTACCGTGCTGCGGGTCCGGGCAAACCCATCTTCGTGAATGTGGGTGATGAACTGAAGCCGGGCAAGACCATCTGCATCATCGAGGCCATGAAGCTCTTCAACGAGATCGAGAGCGAGGTAACGGGCAAGATCGTAAAGGTGCTGGTGGACGATGCCAAGCCGGTGGAGTACGACCAGCCGTTGTTCTTGGTTGATCCTTCGTAAATGCCTTGACCGCCACGACGCGGCGACGCAACGAAGTCGCCACGCCCGGCGGTATGCCTGAACCAATGAGATCCCTTCTCCCCAAACCTAACGTTGCGTTACCGTTGCGTCGTTGTGGCGTGGCGGTGAATCCCTGAACCCCATGTTCAAGAAGATCCTCATAGCCAACCGGGGCGAGATCGCATTGCGCGTGATCCGCACATGCCGCGAAATGGGCATCAAGACCGTGGCGGTCTACAGCACGGCCGACAAGGAGAGCCTGCATGTGCGCTTCGCCGATGAAGCGGTGTGCATTGGCCCACCACCGAGCAAGGAGAGTTATTTGAACATGTCGCGGATCATAGCCGCTGCGGAGATCACCAACGCGGACGCGATCCATCCGGGTTATGGTTTCCTTAGCGAGAACGCCAAGTTCAGCAAGCTGTGCCAGCAGCATAACATTAAATTCATTGGTGCGCTGCCCGAGCAGATCGAGGCCATGGGCGACAAGGCCACCGCCAAGAGCACGATGATCGCGGCTGGCGTTCCCTGCGTGCCCGGTACTGAAGGGTTGGTAACGGACATTACCGTTGCGAAAAAGGAAGCGAAGAGGATCGGCTATCCGGTGATCCTGAAAGCCACGGCCGGTGGTGGAGGCAAGGGCATGCGCTTGGTGTGGAAGGAAGAGGAATTCCAAGAAGCATTCGATAAGGCGAGCCAGGAAGCCGGCGCGGCCTTTGGCAATGCGGGCATGTACATGGAGAAGTACATCTTGGAACCTCGGCACATCGAGATCCAGATCGCAGGGGACCAGTACGGCACGTTCTGCCACATGAGCGAGCGCGATTGCAGCATTCAGCGCAGGCACCAGAAATTGGTGGAGGAAACACCTTCACCCTTTATGACCAAAGCATTGCGCAAGAAGATGGGCGAAGCGGCGATCAAGGCGGCAGCCAGCGTGAACTACGAAGGCGTGGGCACAGTGGAATTCCTCGTGGACAAGGACAGGAATTTCTACTTCATGGAGATGAACACACGGATCCAAGTGGAGCACACGATCACCGAGGAAGTGATCGACTACGACCTGATCCGGGAGCAGATCAAGATCGCTGCGGGCATTCCGATCAGTGGCTTGAACTACGAGCCTACGCGCCACAGCATCCAATGCCGGATCAACGCGGAGGACCCCTTCAATGACTTCCGACCTTCACCCGGCAAGATCACAAGCTACCACAGCCCCGGCGGCCATGGTGTGCGCGTGGATACGCACGTTTACGCGGGCTACACGATCCCGCCGAATTACGACAGCATGATCGGCAAACTGATCGTGAGCGCACAAACGCGGGAGGAGGCGATCACTAAAATGGAACGCGCCTTGAGCGAATACGTGATCGAAGGCGTGAACACCACGATCCCGTTCCACTTGCAGCTGATGCAGAACGAGCAATTCCGCAAGGGCAATTTCACCACGAAGTTCTTGGAGGATTTCGAGATCGTGAAGCCGAAGGTGTAAAGGAAGTTGGGCCGCTAGTTGGCCGGGCGGATCCGGTGAACATCGGTCCCCTCCCCTTCTCGTTGGAAGACCACCCCTTCTTGCAACCCGCGTTCGCGTATGAATTCTTCAGCTTGCTGGATGGTGCCCACCCGAATGATGTTGCGGTGCGCGTACCAAACCACTTGCGGTTCTGCTGAAAGATCGATCGCGAAAACAACGTCGTCGGGGCTTGTTTCCTTGCCGATCTTTGAACCCAATTCCATTTCCTGCGCATACCGTTCATCGGCCTTTTCACCAACAGGATTGATCTTGTAGAAATACAATACACCGGCCAAGCAAGTTGCCCCGATCGCAACCGTGGCCCAACGTTTCGGGAACACGGAAATGCCGATGCCCGAAAGTCCACAGAGCAAGGGTCCGGCCTTCAGCGCGGAAAAGTCATGATCGGCGTATTGCAGAAGGAAGGCATGGTCCAGCAGCACCGGGATACCGGTAAGCGCAACGAACAGCCAAAGCCGGGGCGCGTTCATCTCATGGAACAAATGAGCACGACGCACGCGCACAAAGAGCAAAATCCCCAAGGCGATCAGCACCGGCAAAAAGCCCATGCGGTAGTTTATCACCATTTGCTTCAAATGCGGCAAAGGTCCATCGGGCATGGCAAAAGACCCCCGCACCGCAAAGCGATCGGTGAAATGCTGGATCAGGGCCGAGGCATCGACCACTTGGAGGTAGCGAAATGCGGAAAGTCCAATGGCAAGTACAACGGCAGCCACCGATACACCTAAGAGCAGAAGCGTCCTTCTGTTAGTTGACGTGCGCCATTGCCACAGTGCGATACCCACAGCTGTTGCAGCCGCAAAAACACCCAGCCAGCTCGTGTAAACGGTCAGGAAAAGTGTAAGACCGAACCGGAGGAGAAGGCTGGTCGAGGGGGCTTCCTTTTGCTGAAAGACCCGTATTGCAAAGACCAGATGGAGCACCCACATGTTCTGTACGAATAGGTCGCTCATGTACGCGTTGCCATGGAACCACAACGGTGCCGGCATGAAGAGGTAGAGCAGTGCGGCGAACAACGGTGCAGGAGAAACGGAGCTTTCCGAGAAAACCGAACGCAAAACGAAGAACAAGGCGATCGTCGTGATCAAGTGGAAGAAGAGGTTGAACAACTGGAGCCCGGTCACGTTTGGTGCTGTGCCGAAAATGGAAAAGAGCAGATAGGGAAGATCATAGGCCAATGGAGGGTGTGAGAAATAGTAGGTCCCGATGGCGCGTTCATTCCGGGAGAATTTATCAGGCGGGAAAAGCGGCTCCGCTTGCCGCACAAAACCGCCGGAAGGCACGCCGTGGTGAGTAGCAAAGCCATCTTCGTACCAGTTGGTTAGGGCGATCAACGTGAACGCGGTACAATACTCGTGGTGCGCCGAAAGCGGCCGGTCCAACTGCGGCACACGTACCGCCACGCTCACAAGGAACGCGCCCAGGATGATCAGCAGGGACCGCTTGGCCATGGGGCGAACTTACGGGCGATGCGCATCATCTAGCTTTGGCAAGCACATGCAACCCACAAGCCAACTCCGTAGAATATGGTGGGCACTTCCCGTGCTTTGTGTGCTGGCGCTTACGGTCTTCTGGCCGGTCTTAGGGCTATCTGCCTTCAGCGATGATCACTCGGCACTTTGGAATGCGGGTGTCCGTGGGACCCCTTGGCGCACCGGGATCTATCGTCCGCTCGCAGATCTTTCGTTCCGTTGGGGAACCGTTCTATTGGGTCCTTCCGCTTTTGGGCACAGGGTCTTCAATGTGCTTGTGCATGGTTTGAATGCATTCTTGTTGTTCGCACTTTTCATGCGACTTGCAAAGCGGAATGTATTGGGCAATGCAAACCATGGAGCGTGGGTCGCGGCCTTGCTTTTCATGGTGTATCCCTTCCATCAGGAATCCATTGTCTGGTTGGTCGGCCGGGAGTCTGCATTGGGCACATTTTTCACGTTGATCGGTTTGTTGGCAGTGGCCAATGAGCGGATCGGATGGCTACAGATAGTGATCGCATCGCTCGCGCTCTTCGCTGGTTTGTTATCCTACGAAGGAACCATGCTGCTGCCGCTCCTTGCTCTCCCGATCCTATATTCGAGAAGCACCGGTCACACACACACGAGTCGTACACTATTGGGATTCGGCACCGTTCTGGTCGCATTTGTCGCAATACACCTTGCCGTGGGTTCGCAGGTTGAAAATTCCTACGTCGGTGGTTTGTTCACGCAGCACGTAACGGCCTACTTCACCAACATCCCCAAGGTCGTGGCACGGATGTTCTTACCTCCAGCAGAGGACCCTGCAACAATGATCAAACGTAGTGTTGTACTGGGTTTCGTTCTCCTCGCGATCGGCGCATGGGTCCGTTCATTCATTCGGAAAAGTGAATGGACAACCGCCAATATCCTGTTCTCCACGATCATTCTCCTGTTGATCATCGCCTTCATCCAACCTGCTCTTGGTGGAGTGAGCACCCGCACTTCGGAGAGTGATCGGTATCTCTACCTGCCTTCTGTTTTCCTGTGCATGCTGGCCGGGTTGCTGGTCCTTTCCATACCGCAGCGTGCTGCACGCATGCTGGTTTTCGGCAGTCTATTGATCGCTTCAACTCTTGCCTTGCGCAGCAACCATGCGCGTTGGCGATCGGCATCCGCAACGACTACACGGATCCTTACCGAACTGCCAGAACTGTCTGCCAGTGGCCTTCTTTTCGTAAGCGGTTTGCCCGATAACGACCATGGTGCGTTCATCTTTCGGAATGGCTTTCGGGAAGCGGTTTGGCTCAGTGGGCGCGACGGGGAACGATACATCGACGTGAAGGGTCCAAAACGGTCCGACAGCGTCCTCTTTCGTGGGAAGCACTTCGCTGTGCGCCCAATTGATAGCTGGGTCAACTGGGAAGGAGATGGCTTTCGAGCTTCACAATAGCCGTTGATCTGTTACGGAGTTCTGAGTGTTCGCTGTTGCGAAGCACACTTCCGAATATCTTCACAGCATGAAAACCGGGTTGCTTTTCGTTTCGGCGCTTTCGGTTTCTGCGGTTTGTGCCCAGCCGACACTGGACCGTGGCGTTTTCCCGACCACCGGTAGCATCTTCGGCTACCACGACGTTCCTTACGTCAAACCCGGAAATTCCGGTGGTGGAGTGCGATGGGACTTCAGTATGTTGCCTACCGGAACGATCGTACCCTATACATGGTCCACCACCGATGTTGCGCCTGGAGCTGGTGCCTTCCCCAGCGATGCCTTGGTGCGCGAAGTGCCTGGGGACCCAACTACGTACTTCGAGCAAACGGATACGGCCCTGATGTGGATGGGGACGTACAGCGACACCGCACTTCTCCGTTTCGATCCGCCGTTGCGTGAATTGGTGTTACCGTGCCATATCAACGATGGCTGGACAGATAGTGCGATCGTGGCCGTTACTGGAGCCGGTCGCATGCAGATCCTTGACGTGCTTTACACGGTAAAGGCCGATGCATGGGGCACGCTTACTATGCCATACGGTGTTGTGAACAACGTGCTTCGTGTACGTAGCGATCTGGCCTTGATCGATCGACGCTATTCCGAATGGCCCATGCGTACCGAAACGCGCTATTCCTGGTATTGCAACGAGACACCCATGCCGTTGATGATGATCAGCGAGCGGAAAGGGTGGGCCCCACCGGACCGCCTACTTCGTTGGCTGGATGGATCCTGGCAAGAAGACCCGGCAATGCTCTTCCGTCCGGTTGTGTTACGTCCGTTCCCTGACCCTTGTGTGGACATGATCACCATAGACCTGCCCGCAGCCAAAGCGGAGCGGACGGTTCTACAATTGATCGATGGTGCTGGCAACATTACCATGCAGTGGCCCCAAGAATTCACATCGCCACAGACCCGGCGATTGACCTTGGATGTTTCCAGCCAACCTGCGGGCCAATACAATCTTACGTGGATCGGAAGCGATGGCGTCTTGGGCAGTGCTCGGTTGACGAAGCGGTGACTAAGGCTTCAAGCCCACCACTTTCCCATTCACCTTTACCCAAATAAGGGTGCCGTGCATCTTGGCCATGCGGCGGGCTTCTTTGGCGGCGCGCTTCATTGCGCGAGTAATGGCCTGAACTTTAGAACTTGGCTCACTCTTCTTCATGGGTGTGTTTTCAAAAGTACGGGAATCGGGCCGGAGGCGTCGAAGGTCGTCCATTCATTCGCCAAGTCCTTGTAATGGTCCTCAAAGTTCTTAAGCCCTCGTTCAAAGCGTCTCAACACATCGGGTTTGGGAACGTTATGACCGCCTTGGGCAACGCGCGTAGCGATACGGTTCAACGAAAGTGCTGGAGTATCGAGTTTGAGGAACACGATCTCAATGCTATAACCCTTCCGCTTCCATTGCTTGATCAGTTCGATGTAGGTCCTTCCGCTTAATGTGCTTTGCTAAGCAAACAATTCTCCAGCTTCGGTAAGCCTCTCCAGCTCCATCAAGAGCAATCTGCCCGCAGCTCTCATTGCCCGCTTTGGATCTAATGGAGAGAGGCCTGTTGCGATCAAGTCTGCATTGATGAAGTTGAACACCCCTGCCTCTTGAACAAGATAACTGCGCGCGAACGTGGTCTTGCCTGCCCCGTTCGGACCGGCGATAATAATAATGCACTTGGGTGATGGCGACTTTTTAGCAGCCATGATTATTATGCACTAGCCCTCTTCCCCTTTCGCACCTTCTGATCGCCCAGCATCTCCTTCACCGCGGCGATCACGGCATTATCGTCGAAGCCACATTCGGCATAAAGCTCTGACTGCGAACCGTGCTCGATCCACTTGTCCGCTATGCCCAAGCGTTTCACTTGAGCCGAGTATCCATGGTCACCCATGAATTCCAGAACGGCACTACCCATGCCACCCATAATAGCATGGTCCTCTATGGTGATCACGTGCTTGAACTTGCCGAAGACCTCGTGCAAAAGGATCTCATCGATCGGTTTAACGAAGCGCATGTCGTAATGGGCCACGCTGTAGCCTTCGGCCTCGAGCGCATCGATGCCTTTCGCCGCCAGATTGCCAATATGTCCAATGCTGAGAACTGCGACATCCGAACCTGAACGCACTTTACGCCCCGTGCCGACCGTGATCTCCTTGAACGGGGTTTTCCACTCGGTCATCACCCCTTCGCCACGCGGGTAGCGAATGCTGAAAGGCCCTTGGTCCGGCAGTTGAGCGGTGTACATAAGATTTCGCAGCTCCTCTTCGTTCATGGGAGCGCTTACGACCATGTTGGGGATACAACGGAAGTAGGCGAAGTCGAAGTTCCCGTGGTGCGTCGGACCATCGGCACCGGCTAATCCACCGCGGTCCAAGCAGAACACGACATTCAAATTTTGAAGGGCCACATCGTGCACGACCTGGTCATAGGCACGTTGCATGAAACTGCTGTAGATATTGCAGAAGGGCACCATTCCTTGGGTGGCCATACCGGCGCTGAAAGTGACTGCGTGCTGTTCGGCGATGCCCACATCGAAGGCGCGGTCCGGCATGGCCTTCATCATGATATTGAGCGAACAGCCAGTAGGCATGGCGGGCGTAACACCCACGATCTTGGGGTTCTTCTCAGCAAGCTCCACAATGGAATGGCCGAAGACATCTTGGTACTTGGGCGGTTGCGGGCTCTTGGGCACCACCTTGATGATCTCCCCGGTCTCCTTGTTGAAGAGGCCCGGAGCATGCCAAACGGTAGGGCTCCCAGCTTCGGCGGGTGCATACCCTTTCCCTTTCACGGTTACAATGTGCAGGATCTTTGGTCCGGGGATATCACGCAGGTCGCGAAGCACTTTTACCAGATGGTCAACATCGTGGCCGTCCACAGGTCCGAAATAGCGGAATCTTAGGCTTTCGAAAAGGTTGCTCTGCTTGAGCAGTGCGCTCTTTACGGCATTCTCCACCTTCTGGGCAACAGCCTGGGGGTTCGGACCGAACTTGCTGAGCTTGCCCAACAGGTTCCAGACCTCGTCCTTGACCTTGTTGTAGGTATGGCTGGTGGTGATATCGGTCAGGTATTCCTTGAGCGCACCGACATTGGGGTCGATGCTCATGCAATTGTCGTTGAGCACCACGAGCATGTCGGTACCGGCGCCGCCCGCATGGTTCAGCGCCTCGAAGGCCTGTCCGGCAGTCATGGCACCATCGCCGATCACGGCAACGCTATGGCGATCCGTTTCACCCTTCAGTTTGCTGGCCACGGCCATTCCCAAAGCACCGCCGATACTTGTGCTGCTGTGCCCCACTCCGAAGGTGTCGAACTCGCTCTCGCTGCGTTTCGGGAAGCCGCTAAGCCCCTTGTGTATGCGGTTGGTATGGAAGTTTTCGCGCCTTCCGGTAAGGATCTTATGGCCGTATGCCTGATGGCCCACATCCCACACGAGCTGATCGTAGGGCGTATTGAACACGTAATGCAATGCCACGGTAAGTTCCACCACGCCGAGGCTTGCACCGAAGTGCCCACCCTTCACACTGACCACATCGATGATGAAATCGCGCAATTCGTTACACACTTGCTGCAGCTGGTCCTCACTGAGGGTGCGCAGGTCAGCGGGTAACTGGATGCGCTCCAGCAAGGGTCTTGAGGTAGTGGGCTGCTTCATGTGGAACCGTTGGACGAACTACGAATGAACAAAAGTAAGTGGTTGAAAGTTCGCTGAGCGCCTTAGGGAACGCACTTGTTTCATGGCATGTTGTCTGCCAAGTGGGGTCGAACGAACACGAAAGGGGCGCAGCGGGTCCGTGTTGAACTCCTTTGAGCGCAAATGCGAGGGGGCCTACCTTGCACCGTGAATGAAGAAGATCAACGACACCACCATTGCCCTGCTCATAGACGGCGATAATGCGGCCCCTAGGCGGTTGCCCTCCATTTTGGAAGAGTTGAGCAAACAGGGCACCATCACCATCCGCCGCATTTATGGTGATTGGACCACCACAGGTATGACAGGTTGGAAGGACCTATTGAACAGCAACGCCATCCAGCCGGTTCAACAATTCGCTTACACCAAAGGAAAGAACAGTACCGACAGTGCATTGATCATCGATGCAATGGACATTCTCCACGGCGAGCTGGTGGATGCCTTCTGCATCGTCAGCAGCGATAGTGATTACACCCGATTAGCCACCCGGCTTCGTGAGAGCGGCCTTTTCGTGATGGGAGTGGGTGAAAAGAAAACACCGGATGCCTTCGTGAAAGCCTGCGAGCGCTTCATCTATGTGGAGAACCTGGATGTGCATGAAGACCATCGCTTAGGTACCAAGCAGCCTGGTCGTTCGAAGAACACGACCGAAAAGTCGAAACTTTCTGCAAACACCGCCTTGATGCAGAAGTTTCGGAAAGCCTTTGATATTGCCAAGGGCGAAGAAGATGAAGCGTCGCTCAGCTTGATCGGTCAGGCACTTCGGCGCTTGGACCCCGGTTTCGATCCACGGAGCTACGGCCACGCATCGCTGTCCTCCTTGGTAAGCGCCTTGAAGGATCAGCTGGAAACAAGACGTGAGGAGAAAGGCAATATGGTCATGGTGCGGTTCAAGAATTGAACGGATGATGGATCGGGTCACAACGAATAGCGGATCTAAGGCAATGGTCATGATCCTGGCGACATTGCTCATCCCCCAAGCCAATGGGCAGGATTACACCACTCCGGACCAGTACGAATTCCGAGTGCAGAGCGATGTACCGTACGGCGTGGCAACGAACTACCTCGGCTTAGAGGACACACTATTGCTCGACATCTATACCCCAAACAACAACGATGATACGGAACGTCCGTTGATGGTTTTGGTACACGGGGGCACCTGGTTGGGCGGTTGCAAGGATGACCCATCTGGTATCGTACCCATGATCCTGCAATTCGTGAAGCGTGGCTACGTGGTGGCCAGCATCAATTACCGCTTGGGTTGGCACAAGGCGGAATTCGTGAGTGGCAATGTGGCGGGATATGGCATCAGTCCGTGGCCCATTCAGTATCGTGCGTTCTATGCATTGGACAGCATGGAGATCAAGCGTGCCATGTACAGAGGACAACAAGATGCGAAAGGGGCGATCCGCTTCATGAAGGGGCGTGCTGCACAAGACAGTGTGTGTGTGGAGAAGGTCTTCATTGGTGGCGAAAGTGCGGGTGGGTTCGTGGCTCTGGCAACGGCTTTCATGGATAGGGATGAAGAAAAGCCCAGCGCCTGTAATACCCTTGCCGATGCGCCCGCGCCGTACAGTTTGTTCCTGAACGCCACTGCGTTGAACTGCGTCTTCGACAGTTTGACCCCTACTGAAGACATGTTGACGCGTCCAAACCTGGGGCCGGTGGAAGGGGATCTGAACCTGAATGGACAAGATGCCACGGTAAAGGGTGTGGTGAATTTTTACGGCGGTGTGCCACAGGAAGCATTCGAACTGGATTGGTGGCAGGGCGTGGACACCCCGGCGGTCTATTTATACCACCAGACACCAGATGCCGTGGTACCCTTCAACAGCGGCCGCCCGTATGGTATCCTTAGCACGTATTGCAATTTGGGTGCAGCGCCCTGGCATCCACGGTATCCGATCGTCTCTGGGAGCGGGGCGATCAAAACGGCCTTTGATCAAATGGTCGATCCGCCCGCCCACACCACCGAATTCCCCTCATTCCCTCCTTTCGATCCGAACATCGCTTTGTTCGACTGCATCCGAATGGGCGATAATGGCAGTTACCACTTCACCCGGAACCATGCCATTACCGGCCAGAACGTGGCGAATTTCTTCGGACCCTATGCTTCGGACTTCGGCGCTTGCATGAGCAGCGGTATCCCTGTTCTCCCGGGGCACGTGCAGATCAACGTGCATCCCCAACCGGCCCGTGACCTGTTGTACGTGAACGGACTTTCGGGACCTGTGCGCATATTGGATGTTGCCGGGCGCGAGCAATTAAGGATCATGTTGCGCGACGGCCAAGTTGATGCGAGCGGATTGGCGGATGGAGTGTATCTGATCATGTCCGTGGATCAAACCCAGCCCGCGATCAGGTTCTCGGTTGCCCATTAGGCGTTGCAGCATCGGGAAGCGCTCAACCAACCCCGTTATCTTTGCGGCCCTTTTGAACGAGCTGATGCCCATCCATTTCAAGCAATACGACGAATTGGACCTGCCCAAGGTCGCCGATGAGGTACTGAAGCAATGGGAGGTTGAGGACACCTTTGGTCAAAGCCTTGAATTGCGCAAGGACGCTCCACCCTTCGTGTTCTACGAAGGGCCACCGAGTGCCAACGGATTGCCCGGCATACATCATGTGATGGCGCGTGCGATCAAGGACATTTTCTGCCGCTACCAAACGCAGAAAGGCAATCTCGTTCACCGTAAAGCGGGATGGGATACGCATGGCTTGCCGATCGAGCTCGGCGTAGAGAAAGAGCTTGGCATCACCAAAGAGGACATCGGCACCAAGATCAGCATTGAGGACTACAACGCGGCGTGCAAGAAGGCCGTTATGCGCTACACCGACGTGTGGAACGACATGACACGGCGCATCGGTTTTTGGTTGGATCTGGAGCATCCGTACGTCACGTACCAGACCAAATACATCGAGAGCGTGTGGTGGCTGCTGAAGCAATTGTACGATCAGGACTTGCTGTACAAGGGTTTCACTATTCAGCCGTATTCACCGGCGGCGGGAACGGGTCTTAGTTCGCACGAACTGAACCAACCCGGCACTTATAGGAACGTGAAGGACACCAGCGCGGTGGCCATGTTCAAGGTGAAGGAGGAGAATGCCAGCGAGTTCCTTTTCAATAATGCTTTTGGTGAAGTGTTCATTCTGGCATGGACCACAACTCCGTGGACCTTGCCAAGCAACACTGCCCTCACCGTGGGTCCCAAGTTGGAGTATGTGCGTGTGAAGACTTTCAACCCGTACACGCACGAGCCACAGACCGTTGTGCTCGCGAAGTCGCGGATCAGCGCTTATTTCAACGAGAAGCATTTCGTGGATCCTGCCGCTTGGCAAGCCTCTGCAGATGCCTACGCAAAAGATGGGAAGCTCACGCCTTGGACGATGGACCAAGAGTTCTTCGGCCACCAATTAGAAGGCATCACATACGAGCAACTCCTCCCCTATGCCCAACCCGAACAAGGCGAAGCCTTCAAGGTGATCGGGGGTGATTTCGTGACCACGGAAGATGGTACGGGCGTGGTCCACACTGCCCCGAGTTTCGGTGCGGATGACATGCGCGTGGCCCGCCAGC
>Ga0209582_1000893_pt1 | contig 15935 bp, 17 predicted proteins | sample KloWWTmetKNB5Kit_FD_187176 | JGI IMG/M metagenome (GOLD analysis project Ga0209582, IMG submission 187176) | Active sludge microbial communities from Klosterneuburg, Austria, studying microevolution and ecology of nitrifiers - Klosterneuburg... | ecosystem: Engineered > WWTP > Aerobic digester >...
ATGTACGCCGTATAACGTGTTTTTTGCACTTTTAATTTTTTTCACTTTCTGGTGAGAATCGTCCGGACTCATGATCACAATATAAACACCTTTTTAATAAATTTTACTATATACACGATAAAACAGAATTATTATATTTTACCAAAAATCAATTTCGCATTTCCTTGACGTATAGCTAACGTTTCTACTAGTTTTTTTAAAAATAATTAATTAATATAATAATATAAATATAAATATGTTTAGAAGGTCGGTATTAGGAACTGAGGTAAAATATACCAAATTTGATAAAAAAACTAATAAATTATATAAACCAGCTATTAATGAATTGAGAACGTATGTAAAACAAGTAAATGAAGAAAAAACTAAAATAAAAAAAATAATTAATAAAGATTCATTATTAAATAATAAGGAAAAAAAATTAGAGAATAGAAAAGAAGAAAAGGTTAAAAAAATAAAAAGTAAATCAGACGAACAAATAAAAAATAATAGAAAGAAAATAAATGAACTTAAAAAATCGAAAATTAATAAAACTTATGAATATTATGCTGATTTGAACGCAAAAATTAAATATGATAGATTAAAATTGAGAGAGAATAATGTTAAACATTATGATGAAAAACATAAATTAATAGAGAAATACGTAAAAGTAGATCAATCATTAAAAAAAGCGATTAAAGAAGGTAAACCCTATAAATCACCTTTTTAATTAATTAATAAAAAATATTACTAAAAATCAATTTCGCATTTCCTTGACGTATAGCTAACGTTTCTACCAGTTTTTTTAAAAATAATTAATTAATATAATAATATAAATATAAATATGTCGAGAGATAAGAGTTTTAGGGTAAATACACAGCCGGATAAATATCCAAAATTTGATAAAAAAACTATTAAAGAATATAAACCAGTTATTGAGGGTTTGAAAACATACGTAAAACAAGTTAATGAAGAAAAAAATAAAATAAAAAAAATATATAAAAAAGAGGATTCATTAGATAATAAGGAAAAAAAATTACACAATAGAAAAGAAGAAAAGATAAAGAAAATAAAAAGTAAAGCGGATGACCAAATAAAAAATAATAGAAAGAAAATTAATGAACTTAAAAAATTAAAAATTAATAAAACCAATGATCATTATTATGATTTGAATGAAAAAATTAAAATGAATAAACATATTCTGAGAGAAGAAGAAGATAAACATTACGATAAAAAACATAAATTAATAGATAAATACGAAAAAATAGATCAAGCATTAAAAAAAGCGATTAAAGAAGGTAAACCCTATAAATCACCTTACGATTTTAAATTTTAATTAATTAATAAAAAATAATATATATATATATATAAACCTAAAAATGTTAACATGTCCAAGTTGTAAAATTCATTTTCTAATTATTGAATTTGTTGAATGGTTTGAAAAATCAGAAAATGAAGAAATAAAACGATTTATGGGAAGTTTAAATATTGCTGATATGGATATATTCGGCAAATTTAAAGTATTAATTTTTGAATTGCCTTATTCGATATTATACCATAATGAACGTAAAGATGAAATAGGAGAAATATCATTATTAATAATGAATGAAACTGATGATGATAATGATTATACAAATGTATTAAATCGTATTAATAATGATGTTAAAACGCGATTATTCCAAGAATTCAGCGGTTTGAATTATGTTAATGATCCCAAAGACGAATACCAAAAAATACGAGATATGGGTGTGTTATTATGTCAGGCTATTAATGAGGCAAATAAAAAGAATGTTACATTAAGCGAGACAATGGATGAACACGACGGAAAATTTGACGAAATTATCGAAGAAACACAAAATTAAATTATACATTAATAAATAATTATTTATTTTTTGAAATATAATTATACATATATATAATAATAATGTATTGTTTCAATGCTTCAGAAGTGCACAATTTTATAAATAAATCAAAATTTGATATACCTTTAATTGCTATGTTTGAGTCGTTTATGTGGAGAAATGATATTACAACTTATAATAAAGTTAAAAAAAGTTATAGCAATATGAGTACATCAATAAAAAAAAATAAAGATAGGCAAGATGCAGGCAAAAGAAACGAAAAAATAGGTTCTATTATCCTTGATAATGTTAAAGAAACACAAAAAAAGATATCTAAAGTTTACGAGGTTGAACGTGATGATAAAATAATAAAAATTAATATTTGCGGTTCAATTGATGCCTATGATGGTGATGATTATTATGAATTTAAATACAGATTAAATAGCTTATCGGACAATATACGATTTTATGAAAAAACACAATTATTAATGTATTGCGATATGTTGGATATTCCGTATATTCGTTTATTAGAATTTAAAAATAAAAAAGATTACAGATACCACACACAAGAACGCGAAGATATAACCGCGATTATTAATGCATTGGCTGATTTTGTTTTACGATATGAAGATTATAAACCTGTATTACTTGACACATATAAAAAAATTACATCGAAATATAATAGAGAAGAAGTAATAAAAAAATTATTATATCCTTCTAAAAACCAGTTTTTAGATACTGATGATTTATTTTTATCTTCAATATTAGAATAGGACTAATTAATTTAAAAATGAAATTATTTTTTCATGTGAAATTAAACGATTGTATAATTCATGGGTTTGTTCATTTTTTGTGCATAATTCGCATTGCTCTGCAATATGTCTTAATTCGTTTAATAAACGTGTAAATTCTTCATAAGTTGGTACGCGTTTATTAATATAAAAAGGTAAACAATGCATAACAACAATTGGAGATGAAATAAAGCGATCTAATGATTCTGTAATACTAACACTTGACATTATCCTAACCTAAAAACCAGTTTTTAGGTGTTCACGATTTAGGTTATATATATATATATATAATTATTAATAATTATAATAATTAATTTTAATACAAAATTGCCAATCAGCCCCGTTTAAATCTACGATTCTTTCGTAGGTGTCCATTAAACTAATATTTAATTGCGTTAATGTTGTATACGATCCTTTATTAAATCTCATAATGTTGCCGTCTTTTTCTGTACCGCATAAATAATAAGCAATATTAGCACCGTTTACATTATTAGGAATATAATACATTCCGCTTGTTGCTTCAGTTGTAAAAACATTATTTTGTAAATTATTATTTTTTATTACATAATAAGGAATACCGGATAAATTAACAACATTATTGCTAGTTAATGATAACGCAGCTACGCCAGTATTTGTATTATTAAAGCCCATCACGTAAGATAAATTAATATTAGTATAATTAGTACCTCCAAAAGTAGCCGCAAATCTAAAAATAAACGGATTAGGACCAACAGTCGCAACTGTAATCTTAAATGTTGAACTATCGTATGTAGCGGTGTAAACTTGCAATGTTGGTGATGCCGCAGACATAGCGACGCCGATAGCCGCGATTAAATCAGTAATGCTATAATTCCCAATTGGGACAGTTGCAAACGCATCAGACGCAACCTCGCGAAATGGTATTAAATTATTTTGATATAAAATACCATTAATCGTATAATTATACACATTATACGCTGTATTAGGTATAACAGCGCTTACTAGCTGAATACTTTCTATATTTTCCTTTACTTGATTTAAATTAATTCGGAATGATGTGCTCGTTCCTTCAATTCTATCATAAGAATCAATTAATAGAGTTTGAGAACTCATAGTTAGTAAATGTAGAATATCTATATTATTATTATTATTAACTTAATAATAATAATTATAATAATATAATGTTTTCGTTGTATAAATCGCAGATTTTAATTTTAGGTCAAACGGGAGCGGGAAAAAGTACTTTATTAAAAAAGCTAATTAAGGGATGCCCTAAATTTGATTTCGGTTTTTGTTTTACTTCCACACCTTGGGAATGGTCAGGTCCAGAATTTAAAAATATTATTACATTATCATTTGATGATTTTGATAAAGTTAATATATTATTTAATATTAAATTAATTAAATTAAAAAAATTTGTTATTATTGATAATTTTATAGGAATATTTAAAATTGATAAACTGGTAGAAAAATTATATACGCAAGGTCGGCATTTTAATATTGCGTCCTTCTGTCTCTGTCAATATGCGTCTAAAATAACGCCAACGGTTAGAGAAAATTCCCGCTATATTTTTATTTTAAGATGTTCTATTAAATCTTACGAATTATTATATAATAATCAGAATAAATATAATAAAAAAAGTGATTGGATTGATTTTTGCCAAAAAAACGCTAGTTATTCCCCTATTTTAATTAATAATAATGATTTAAATTTAATTAATAATATTATTTTATTTAATAATAAACCTAAATAATAATAATTAATATTATTTTATTTAATAATAATAAAAAAATAAAAATATTATTTTTTAATAATAATAATAATATTTATATTAATATATTTAATTATCTAAATACCAATGGATGGTATAACAATAAACCAATTAGAAGAAATAATAGCTGAAGAGCCAGAACATAATAATGAACCAGATATTGTAAATATTCAAGATTATGAACCTAAAAATCAGTTTTTAGGTAATGAAGAACAGTTTTTAGGTATGCAACAAATAAATAATCAAGAAAATGATCAAGAAGAAAAAAATTACCGACAAAAGTTAATTGATCAGATTGAAAAATTTGAATTAATTAATACAAATAGCAAAAAAATGAAATATCCTGCTAGTTGTGGTAATTATAAATATGGGGATAATTTGCGGGAGTTAGAAACAGATGAATTAAAACAAATTATTAAACTTCAAAATTCTAATTCATCATTTGAAAAATTCGCAAGAGTTGCAACTATAATGACGTTACAAGGCTGCTCATTAATTGAAAATTATATTTCTGATTTAAAAAATTTTACGGCTTCAGCTTCCGTGTCAATGAATGATATTGAAGATTGTTTTAAAGAAATTTTATTAGAATACAGCGATGAAATGGAGGGAATAATGGGAGCAGAAACAAGATTATTAATGATATTAGGTAGTGCGGCTATTGTTACTTATAGCGCAAATAAAGCAAAAAAAAGTACTACCCCTCCCCTAAATCACGATTTAGGAAATAATATTATTAATAATAATAATGATATTAATATAACAAGTCAACCAATTAAACGAGGAAGAGGCCGACCGCGTAAATATGTATAAAATAAAAAATGATTTCGGAAAAGATTATTATTTATGTGTAGATAATCAAAATAAAGAAATAATTATTCCTAAATCATATAAAAAACCTATTTTAAAAATCGAAAAAATAGAAATTAAAAATAAAATACCAGAATTTAATATTTTAATAATGGGTCTATTGTTGTTAATATTAGTAAAATAATTTATAAAATTCCTAAAATTAAAATAGACCTCATATAAAAAAGAAACGTAAAATAATTAATTATTTTATTTTATTTTTTATTTATTTAATAATATAACTTATTAGAATGTCGTTTAAATTGGACGCACTGGCAGCCCTTGAGGCCGCCGTTTTGGTTGGTGTTGTTGATTATGCTATTGATAAGGAAGGAGAGAAAGCCGGTAAATCTGCTTTAGCGGAAGGTGTGTCGTCGTTGGTTGTTCATGAAATTGTACCAATGGTGGCCTCTGTTGATCCTTTGATTAGTAATTTGTTAACTGGTGTTGCTTATGCTGGAGTGCAAAAATTGGGCTTTCAACGAAAAGGATTTTTGAAAAATCTTATTATCGGAAGTGTTGCCGATTATGTCGCGTTTTGGAGTTTGCCTATGGTCGCCCCTATTCTTAAAATCGAATAAACTATTAACCTAAATACTAGTATTTAGGTATTTTAAATAGATAATTAAATAATTAATTTATTTTTTTTATATTATTATAATATAATAGTCTGCGTTAGTTTTGTAAAACTTAGCTATATCAATTAATAATGTCTATGGAAAATACTAACTTAATGGAGGCAACAACGCCATTTGTTAAAATGACGACTGCCAGAGGTGAAACGGTTTACGTTAAAAAATCGTCGCTTCAATATTATAACTATACTAATAGTCTAAGTCTGTTACTCCCAATCGGCGGTAATTTCAATGCTAGCGTCGGTGGTACGTTCGTTGAGTTTGATCTCTCAAACTCAATGGCTTCGCGTTTTGATAACGTTTTCATTAGTATTCCGTTATCAGCTGGTGCGGCTCCCGTTACTGTAATGCCTGCTCAATGGCTCGTTAACCGAATTGAGTTTATCGCTAATGGCTCTACTATATCTACTGTCTATAGCTCAGATATGTGGACGCAATTATTGGCTAGTAGTTATAGCGATTTAGTCGCTAATGCTGCCGCTTCTAATTTCGTCGTGTCAACTGCTGGATTAGTTACTAAATCGGTTACACCTATTGCTATCGGCACTACTGCTACCTACTCTCTGTCTATTCAATCTTTCCTCTCTCAGGTGTTCGGTGGATCATTGAAGACTAACAATATTAAAATTCGCGTTTATTTTAATGGTGGTTCTCAAATTATTCTCGCTGGTTCAGTTGCTGATTTAACCGCTGGGCAGGTTAGCATGATTTTGCAAGGTCGCACCTATGCTCCCGCTTTGCTTGAATCCTTGAAAAAGGAATACAAGGCAGCGCCTCATATTAGCCGTGTTTCTGTAAGAAAACAACAATTAATTAACATGGGTAGTGTTGCTGCTGGTGTTACTTATACTCAATTGCTGGGTAGTTTGACCGGTAATTTTAGTACTTTGCGTGTTTCGTTAGTTGATGAGGATAACACCAACCCTGAGACTTATATTCAACTTAAACAATTGAATTTTCTTACTCTTTTACTTGATAATGGTAATCCTTGGTCTTATGAAGGTATCAGCGATAACATTATTAGAAATCAAATTATCCCCTCTAAATATGGAAATATCGGAACTGGTAATTATCTTTATGAATTGCCTTTTTGCCGCGATCCTTTGAACGTTATTAAAAATAGCGGGGCTTCTGAGTCAGGTTCGCTATGGCTGAATGGTCGCGCGTCAATCAAGTTTTCGCCCGTTTTGACTACAAATGTTGGTTCATCCGCCGTAGTACGTGTAAACTGCCATGAATACGCTATTCTCACCCAACGAGAGAACGGAAGCATTACCGTCAATAGCCTTGCCGCTATGGATAATTAAGCTCTATAACTAAAAACCAGTTTTTAGATATAAATAAAAATAATAATATATATATTTTTTTTAAAATTATATATATATAATAATCTACCTAATCTAACGCTAGTGCTAGTATCGTGAACACAATTTAGGGCTAGTAGTATGATTAATAATAGCGTTAGCGGATACAAGAACGAAGGAGCCAAAAATATTACTAATTTAAACACAACTAGTGGAGGTATTGGTACATTTAATAATATTTCGAATATTGGTGCTGGTGATATTATTTTAATTAATAATGACCCTACAATAACTGCCAAAACGCTATTAGCTGGAGCAGGTATTAGTTTAGTTGATACAGGAAGTGAAATACAAATAATCAATACAATCAGTCCAGGTGCGGAATCGTACGGATATTACAAGACAGACACAGCACGTTATGTGAGCCAAACTCACCCCAACGCAGACCAACCAGGAACTAACGTATTTACTAGCCTACAGCTAGCGTTTAATGATATCGTCGCTTCTGGTCAACCTATTGATACTAATTTTAATATTATGATAGAAAAAACCGCAGGCATGGAGAGCCCGAATATTACATGCGCGTATAATATTAATTTATGGATGCTAGGTAATCATAGTTTAGGTACTTTAACCTACGATTTACAAAATAACAATACTTTAAATATTACTGCTCCTAATGGAATTTTAACATGTGATAGTATTATTAATAATAGTTCATCAAGTACGCCAATTTTACGATTAACTAATGTTAATGTAACTACTGAAATTACTGATAATAGCGCGAATGGTCAATTGTACATTGAAAATTGTATATTAGGAAAGTTTACAGCAAAACAATTAAAACATTGCAATAATATTATATTAACAAGTAACCTTAGTTTAGCAACATCAGCGGACAATATCACTAATAGTGAATTTTATCAATCTCTTGATATTGCGACATTTTCTGATCCATATTCAGGCTTTAAAAATTGTTATTTTAAAGGTGTAGCGAAATCATTTAACGGCGCTGCATTACAATTAGATAGTAATAGCCTTTACTCATTTAATGCTAATACATGGACTAATTTAAGCGGTATTACTACGATTTTAGAGACCGTAGACGGTGTAGCTACTTTAACAGCGGGTAACGGATTAACTAATACAGGAACAGCAACCGACCCAATTATTGGTATTAGTGCTCCTGTTTCAGTTGCTAATGGCGGTACTAATTCGACAACAGCATTAAATAGTAATAGAATTATGGTAAGTTCTGCAGGAGCTATTAGAGAAGCAGCGGCATTAACCGATGGTCAATTATTAATTGGATCTACTGGAGTTGCGCCGGTTGCTGCAAATATCACAGCTGGCTCAAATATTAGCATTTCGAATACTGCTGGTGGAATTACTATAGCGGCAACAGGTGGATCAGGTACAGTAACGTCAATTTCAGGGAGTGGGGGAACTACAAATTTAACGCTAACAGGGGGCCCAATCACTACAACAGGCACCCTGACGCTTGGTGGTATATTAAACGCTGCCAATGGCGGAACTGGCAATTCATCTTACGCTGTTGGTGATTTATTATACGCAAATACAACGACTACATTAGCCAAATTACCAGATGTTGCGGCTGGTAGTTTCCTTCGTAGTGGTGGTGTTGGTGTAGCGCCTAATTGGAGTACTGTAACGATTCCGAATACCGTTAGCGCTAATAGGTTATTAGTAACGAATGCTAATGCGATAGTTACTACAAACGCATTAACTAACGGTCAATTATTAATTGGTTCAACAGGAGCGTCGCCGCTGCTTGGTACGTTAACGGCTGGAGCAGGCATTACTATTACTAATGGAGCAGGTAGTATTACTATAGCAACTAACGGAACAGGTCCGTCATTTAAAGGTCAGACAAACGGAACAGCTACAGTTAGCACGACATTGCCGGCCTCACCTGGTGTAGCTTTTCATGCTTACACAATTCCAGCTAATACGTTAATTACCGCTGGCGATTCAATTGTTTTCGAATGGCATACATCACAAGTTGAAACAGTAGCGTCGACATTAGGCGGTTATTTGGTTAATTTAGGTACAATGTCACCAGCATTATTAAATTGCGCGGTTGGTTTTACAAACAGCGGAAGTGATCGTTTTGATCATATTGTAGTTACTATTACAAGATATAGCCCAAGCGCCATGAGTGTAAGAGCTGAAGCATTTTTAGGTGTTGGTACGAGTAGCGCTACCGCTTCAGGCTGTCGTTCTTCTGGTGCTGTTGGTTCTGCTAACTGGGCAATTGCTCAAACTATCAGTCTAGGTATGTATAATGCAGGTACTGGTACATTGAACGCTAGAGCTTATTGTTCAAGTGTTAAATATTACATACAATAATGAACTACCTAACCTAACGATAATCTACCTAAAAACCAGTTTTTAGGTAGGTAGTAGTGCTAGTACTACAGTAAATAAAAAAAATAATTATATTAACATTTTTTTTTCAATGTTTAGGAAATTTAGGAATAATGAACGAATACATGAAATAAATCTGTCTCTTCATTATTTTTGTTTCTTCTGGATTCAGAGGATTCATTAATACCGCCCAATATTCGGGTAATGTCCATTTTTCAGCTTCTACGTCCAATTTTTCATTATTAGTGTACAAAAATTCAGCAAATGAAGAATTAGCACGAGTGTACAAATTTACAATATAATAAATTTCGTAAAATTTAGTTCTCAAATGTAATAATTCTTCATTTTGTTTGTATGTGATGAATTTATGATATTCTCGCTCTCTACTTTCCATGTCGTTAGCCCCCATTTTTAATTTGTTTTTATATTTATATAATTATATTATTTTAATTAAATTAATTTAGGTAACGGTATATTGTATTAATCCTGCGGTTTGTCTAATAGGTCTTAATTTATTATTTATATCATCCCAATTAAGAATAACAATAGTAATTCCACCGATAATAATAACTCCAGCCATCATTAATGCGCTTGTTAAAATATCGCGGCTAATATAAATAGTAACACCACCAACAACCAGAGAAAAAGCACCAACCGCCAATAATTCAATATATACAGTTCTTTTAGTTGATCCGTCAAATTTCTCAGCTTGTGCAGTTTTTAAATCTCGTTTTGATTCATTGAATTTTAATTCGGTAATTGGAGCGCTTATAGGATCTCTTGCTACTTCATCACCAATTAAAATATTATCTTTTCCTACTCCTTCTACTTTGTATGTCGTAAACTCATTTTGTGAACTATATAAATTCTTCATATTTACAATTTTACACGCTACACGTTCAACGTCATAATTATATGGATAATATAAATTATCGGCAAATTTACCCCATCCTTTTTTATAATTTTCAACACCATAATTTAATATATCAAGTACCGGATATATAAATTCATCATTTTCACTGGGTAAATCTATACAATTATAATTAGTAAAATGAACATTTAAAGCATTGGCAGCCCATAATTTCGGTAATATTTGCGGTCCTAATCTATTGCGTAAATCATAACCTAAATCATCAATACGCTGAATAAATTTTTTAAATATATCATCCAAATTAGGCGGTTCATTTGTAAATTTATATATTTCAAATTCAAAGACAGATATTTCACTAGGTGGTAATATTTGTTTTTTATCTGCTGTTTTGCTAGCATTGACATTACCCATAATATAATAACAATATTCAAAACCTTGACCAATATCAGTACGTTTAGCCGCTAATCTAAATTTAGCCATTTGCGTTTTAAATGGTGTTACTTTTGATATATAAGTATTTAATTTACCATCGTTGAATTTATCATAAACTGGGTAAATAAATTTATCATTTTCAGTCGCTTGTCTTGTTACTTCACAATTAGTAAATTGGACATTTAATTTATTTTTTTGTATTTTCAATAGCCTTGTTACGTAACTACCGTCAGACTCAGAATAATCAAAATTATCAAGTTTATCAGGATCATTATATTGATGTTCTTTTTCATCATATTCAACATCCTTAATTTTAATAGGGTCATCATTATCACCTAAAAACTCGTTATTAGGATTACCTAAAAACTCGTTATTAGGTGTATCTAGCGGGAAATCTGAAGTTTTAAATTTGTCACCTTTAATTTCTGGATTTCGAATATTACCTGATAAATCTAATAATTGGTATTTTCCTTTATATAAAAATGCACCCATAACATTATTAAAATCAACGCCTAAATTATTATAATAATTATAATCAATAGAGAGAAAATAACCGGAATCAGTGTATTTATGATCGTCAAATTCGTATATCGGTAGCCATATAGTGCCTACGCCTTTACGTAAAGCCATATTTTTAATTAGTGTATATTATAAAAAATAATTTTATTATGTATTATATTATATCCTAACCTAAATACCAGTATTTAGGTACCTAAATACCAGTATTTAGGCTGGCGTTTTTATCTTTTTTAACTGAATTATACAGAATAAATAAACCAGCAATAGCAATAACACCACCGACAATATACAGAGCCGTATTATCTTTCCCTTTTTGTGATTCATCGATTTGTTCGATTTCGACATTAATATTATTATCTAAATAATCGTTTTTAGGAGCTAAAATTACTGGTTCGGGGTTAACACTCTTATTAGGTTGAATAAATGCATCATTACGTTTATTCATTGATTTTTCGCGTTCCTCTAATAAACGGTTTAACCTATCATTTTTATCATCATCGAAACGTTGCATTTTTTATAGTTATGATTATATTTAACTTTATTTATTTATTTAATAAAAAAATAATTACTTAATATTTGTTAATTATTCCCTAAATACTGGTATTTAGGTTATTAATTTCTTTTTGGTTTTCATATTCAGAAATAATTTTTTCTTTTAATTTAGTATAATAATTAATATATTTTTCACATTTTAATAATTTATTATTATAATCATTTTCATTTTCAATTTCTTCTGTTAATTGTCGTTTATATCTAAAATCCATCTCTAAACCATTATTGCGGCAATGCTGATAATAATTACGTCTTAAAATTTTGGTTTTTTCTTTCTCTCGTTTCTCTGGATCTTCTATTTTATTTAATTTATTTAATGTTTTTTCATTAATTCGTCCTGCATATTCTTCTTTTTCCTTTTTTTGTGTTTGTGTTTTCTTCATTTTCTCAATCGTTTTTATTCGTTCCTCTTCTGGCAATTGCTCCAGTTTCTCGCGTGTTTTCTTCCACATTCTGATATTATCTAGACCCTCCATTACTACTATATATATATATATATAATATAATATAATAAATAAATATATATATATAAAAAAATAAATAACTTTTAATATGACCTAAATACTAGTATTTAGGTTATAATAAAATTACGATTTGAGATTTTTTAACTGTTCTTGTTATTGCTGTATAAAGAGAATTTACCGAATTAATGCCTTTTATATCTATTCCTATTTTTTTTTCTCTGATCGTGTCACCTTGTAAACTATAAATTGTCGATGTTGTGAATGGTTCATAAACGTGAGTTTTTATATCATTCATTTTCATTTTATCCCATTTAATGTTTTTATCATTAATATGTATTTTTTCTATTTTACCTTTATTTTGTTTATTTCCTTTTACATTAATACAATCAATAAATACGTTTTTACTTTTCTTATTTAACAATTTATTATAATTATACAATTCAGCGTGTTTCTCGCTAACATAAATATAATCATCTGGTGTTTTTGCCATTAATTTTTTATATTTTTCTTTATTTTCATGACCAAAATAAACGCAAACTTTAGCAGCTAAACGCTTATAATCTGGTTCTTCATTTATATTCCATCTTAGAGAATCTAACCATTTAGCGAATATGTGACATTCTTGACGCGATACATTAGTACGTTCAAAATGGATTAATTTAAAATTACTAGTTTCAATTAAATTATTTAAATCTATTTTATTATTTGTAATATCATTAAATAATTGGCAATGATCACCAAGCATAACAATATTAATGTCTCTTTGATTTGCCCAATTAATTATATCATTAATTGTCCTATTATCACTTTGCGTGTATTCGTCAATTATTAATTTTTTAATATTATAATTAGCCTGATTTATATTAATTCTTTTCGTTAACATTTGTATTGTTTGACTATTTGTGTTATATTCAGCATTTTCACGTCGTCGTTTGTGTGTTGGTGAAACGATCATAGTATAACGGCTATCGCTATTTCGAATATAATTATATCCTTTACCACAACCAGCAGGACCAGAAATAATTAATTTATTACCGATAATAGGCGGTCTATTTACTGTATTTAGTGGGTCATTTTTAATAATATGTTCAAATTTAATTAATTTACTTTTAGGTTCATAATAGCGGTATAATTGTTTCTTTTCGTGATCTAATTGTGTACCATGCATAAATTTAAAACCTGTTAAATCTGGTAAATTTAAATCTTCTTTAATCATTAAAGCATCACAATTACCGGCTAGTATTTTATGTCCCATATCTTGCAATTTTATCATCATTTGCATTATAGCGATTTGGCTATATTGCACTACATACGCGTATATATGATACATTTGCGTATTTATTGGTATTTTAAAATAAATGTAATTTTCATTGCATGGATCGATTGTATAAGGTATATTATGCTTATTCAATTGATCGATAGCGGCTAATCTTTCAAGTTTATTAGGCGCATAATATTTTTTAGTTTGGAGCTGATCGATCCCACCGGTTATGAGTTTACCAATATGCATATTTTGCATAAATTTGCACTCTTTAGGATTCGGTACAGTTGGTTGATCTGTAATATCTTTTAATTCCCCATAAATAACGCTATCGATTGTAATTTTACATCCTATCGATAACATAAAATTATACATTGGAGCGCTTAAACATTCGTATTGAACAGGTAAAAACGTATAATTACCTAAAAACTGGTTTTTAGGTGGATATTCAATTAACGAAACATAAAAGAATATTACATTAGTTAAATCATCGCCTTCATTATAATTGTATAATTCCATTGAATTAGTAGGATAACCAGCATAAAAACTATTTTTTTTATTAGTTGAAATGCTATAACTTCTGTTATGGTCTATTTCTAGGTATTTATTGTAATTATCTTCTTCAAAATCTTCATATCTGAAAAAACCGCACGTTTTACAAGCTTTCTTTAAAATATCATTAATAAAATTATTTTTAATAGGTTTAAAATTATTTTCTAAACACCATTTACGGAATAATAAACTTGATACACTAAAACAATTAAAGTATTCAGGGTTTGTATCATCTAACGGGTTATTCGTAACTTCAGACGGTCTAAATGATTTTAATAAACTTAGGCATTTATCTTTAGTATCATAAAATTTAATATCTGGGACACCATCATAAAACCCAGGACGAATAAATAAAATATTACAATCCTCAAATACTGCGTCATGTTTAAATTTATTTATCGTTTTATCAAATTCATAATAATGAATCTTTTTAATACCATCTATAATATCATGTTTAAATCTTGCGTGCTCGTCATGAATAACTACATTAATAGATAATACCGGTTTTTTTCGTTTTAATTCAATTAATGGAATGTTTAAAATTTCGTTAATTGGAGTATAAAATTTCATATTAATTTTCTCATTATTAGCAAACTCTCGCAATTCTTCAATTGATGGTTTGTAATCTTTATCTGTAATATTATTATATTTTTTCTTGTATTCTTCACCTTTTCCATTGATTATATTAATCATATTAAAAATACAATTAAAAACATGTTTAGACGTAGGAGTACCCATTTTTAATTTCTTTTTATTATATGATATTTCAACAGGCGCAATAATAATATACGCATATTCGTAATTGTAATAAAAATCGTAAATTACCTCTATTTCAGTAGTGAAAAATTTAATTAATTCGTCTATCGTGGTAGTTCGTTTATCTCTAAAATGTTTTTTATAAATTTTAGCGTCGTAATCAGTAACATCAGTAGGATTAGCCATCAAACTAACGTTAACATTGGTGGTACCAAAATTACCCATTAATTGTTTAATTTTTTCACTAAAAGTTTTCTTATTATCATGCAAATAATTATATTGTAAATAAAGTATTTTATTACCTGCTTTATCTTTACTTTCGTGTACTGTGTTTATTTGGTTTGCGTATTCGTTAATCGTTTCTACTTTCCTTTTTTCTTTAAGATAATTAAGAAAATTTTCTTTTTTCTTATAATTTTTAGCAATTGACCACGGAACATTATATTTTTCTGCTATTTTTTTATTTATACCACGTTTTAACGTTTGTATTGGTCTATAATCTGTATTAATATTTTTAAATCGTTCAATATCATTATCGCGTACTGCTTTACGAAATTCGGATATTTTCATATTTTTAACTTCATCATAATCGATGTCGTAATTTTTGGCTGTTTCTTTATTAATATCACCAGTGAAAGAATCTAAATTTTTATATCTTATAGGGTCATAATTTTCAATAATTTTATATTTTTCTTCGTCTAAATTTAGAGCATCAATAATTGCTTTTTCTGCTAATTCGTTTTCTTCGTTTTCTTTATTTATTTCATCGTTTGATGTCCTTGAGCGTTCTGACATGTCGAGATATTTATATATATATGTATAAATTATTTTATAGTAATTAATTAATTAATTAACATGCTCATTATTCGTGTTTTTATTGCATTACGCGTGGGGGTAGAAACGTTAGCTATACGTCAAGGAAATGCGAAATTGATTTTTGGTAAAATATAATAATTCTGTTTTATCGTGTATATAGTAAAATTTATTAAAAAG
>Ga0209582_1000896_pt1 | contig 15887 bp, 3 predicted proteins | sample KloWWTmetKNB5Kit_FD_187176 | JGI IMG/M metagenome (GOLD analysis project Ga0209582, IMG submission 187176) | Active sludge microbial communities from Klosterneuburg, Austria, studying microevolution and ecology of nitrifiers - Klosterneuburg... | ecosystem: Engineered > WWTP > Aerobic digester >...
TGAAATAAAATCCATTTTGCCGGATCCTATTCTACCCAATAAGACATTATGGGTAGGGACGACAACAGGTTTAAATAAATTTGACAAATCGACCGGAACATTTACACATTATAATATTTCTGATGGTCTTCCGAACAATACCATTTATGGAATATTGGCAGATACAAGGGGCAATTTGTGGTTAAGTACCAATCATGGCATTTCTGTTTTTAATATCCTGAAACAAAGTTTTACAAATTTTGATGTGTACAATGGTTTGCAGAGCAACGAGTTCAATACCGGTGCCTATTTTAAAAGCAGTGATGGTGAGATGTTCTTCGGCGGCATCAGCGGATACAATCGTTTTTATCCCGATAAGATAAATCTCCCATTAAATAAAATTCCGATTGTTATTTCTGATGTCAATCTTCCGGGTTCTAAAGTTCCTTATCGTTTCTCTTTTATTCATGATAATTTACTTACCCATGATAATAACAATATTAGTATTACGCTTGCATCTTTGGACTATGCTTCTCCGGAGAAGTTAAGATATGCTTATCGGATATACAATAGTGATACTTCCTGGATCATGCTGGGAAATAACAGAAATGTCACCCTTAGTAATCTTAGTCCGGGAAAATACGTTTTTCAAGGTAAGGGAACAGATTCTTTTGGCAGATGGGGTGATAATATAGTGGAAATGGTGTTTGTTATTTCACCTCCCTGGTGGAAATCCCTTTGGGCATATTTCTTCTATTTTATCATATTTGGTAGCCTGCTGTATTACCTATGGAATCGGAATAAGCAGCGACTTATTCAAAATCATCAACTTGAGAATGAACGTAGGGAAGCGGCAGCAATAATTGAACTTGATCTCGCAAAGACAAAGTTTGTCGACAATATCACGCACGAATTCAGGACGCCGCTTACAACGATCCTGGGACTGACTGATGCAAACAATGTAGATGAGGATATTAGTCCGGAGAAAGTATCTCAGAAAAATGCAACTATCAGAAGGAATGGCAAGCAACTTTTAAATCTGGTAGACCAATTACTGGAATTGTCCAGGTTAGAATCCGGCAAACAAACTATTGATTTGGAGGCCGGAGTGCTGAGTGTTTACTTATCCCACTTAGTAAACTCTTTTGAATCTTTAGCCAATCTAAGCGGAAAAAAAGTTATTCACAACATTGACTTTGACGAAATAGTATTCATTTATGATGCGGTCAAAATTCAACAAGTGTTGTCGAATTTGATTTCCAATGCAATCAAATTTAGTAAAGATGGAAGTGAAATAAATGTCCATTCGAGCCTAAAAACAACAGATGAAAAGTATATATTGACTGTAAAAGTAATGGACAAGGGAATGGGTATTCCGGAAGATGAATTAAAATACGTTTTCGAACGTTTTCACAGAGTTAAAATAAATGAGGCTAAGCAACTTCCAGGCACAGGAATTGGTTTGGCGCTTGCAAAAGAGTTGGTCGAAATAATGGGTGGAACAATTGATGTTCGTTCTGAATACGGAAAGGGTAGTGTCTTTAGTTTTGAAATACCTGTATTGAAGTCAGAGGATAAGTTGACAAATATCAATCCGGAGATAAATGAACAATTTTTGACAATTTCTGCTGAGAAATCAGACTCTGGTGCGGTACAAGAAAATTTAATTATAAACCCATTAACTGAGGATGAAAGCGATATTGCAGTCGTTTTGATCGTCGAGGACAATGAGGATGTTCGGAATTATATTCAATCATGCGTCAGTGAGAAGTTTAAAGTCATAACTGCCGTCAATGGTGTGGACGGGTTAAATAAAGCCCTGGAATTCATGCCCGATATCATCATCAGTGATGTGATGATGCCTGAGAAAGATGGTTTTACTTTGTGTGATGACATAAAGAACAACCCGATAACAAGTCATATTCCTGTAATACTTTTGACAGCAAAAGTTGATGCAAAGTCCAAAATTGAAGGTTTAAGGAAAGGTGCTGATTCATACCTGGCTAAACCATTTGATAAAGAAGAATTATTGCTGATCCTGGACAACATGATATCTTTGATCGCAAGAATGCAGATCCGACACTATGGAATAATGAACAGTGATCTCCCGGAGAATGTCAGGAATGAATCTACACTGGAAGATGATTTTATCAACCGCGTTTTGTCTATACTTGAAGGCCATTATGCTAAAGAGGAATTTACGATAGAAGACATGGCAGATCAGGTATTTATGAGTAGAAGCCAATTATTCCGCAAAATAAAGGCAATGACCGGTCACTCTCCCTCCACTTTTCTCAGAAGTTTTAGGTTGAAAAAAGCAAAACAATTACTCTTTTCCAGACCTGATTTGAACATTTCAGAAGTGGCATATTCGACAGGATTTAGTTCTCCGAAGTATTTTTCAAATGTATTTTTGGAGGAATTTGGGCATCGGCCACGGCAATAGCAGCAGGTTTATATTTTATAAAAGAAATTTGGCTTCCAAACTTCCCTTCCCCCAAAACCACCATAAACATTGATAATGCAACATGCTATCCCATGATTGCAACATAGGTGTCCCATACCTACCTACCCTAAAAGCTATTTTTGCAGCATAAATGTTTACATCCGATTTGTCCAGTCAATTAATGAAAGTTCAAGATTGGGTTTGAAAGATGCAAGCACCATTTTGTATTAAGCCAGTTTTTAAAATGTATTTAAAAATTACTGAAAATTTATTCCGTCGATGGATGATCCTAATTTTCTGTCTTGTCTTTTGGAATACAAATGGACATAGTCAGAATATTGAAGATCTCCTAAATAGGAAGAAGGACTCCACTTCTTTTATTAAAAACATGCTCTCCGGAGATCCATTTTCAGTTACAGGCAACTACGGACTTTCACTTCGATCTTACAATACAGATGGGGAGATGGTTCGCCAGACTCCGTTGAGTTCTACGCTTTATGCCAATGCTACCGCGAAACTATACAGCATTACAATTCCGGTGAGCTTCATCCTGAATAACCTGGATAATTTCAGTCATCCATTTCACAAGGAATATTTCCAGGGTATGTTGTCGAATCAACGAAACAGGTTGTCCCGACTCGGTATCAGTCCATACTACAAATGGATCAAAGTGCATGCAGGACATCGATACATGAATTTTTCAAACTACACCCTTTCCAATCATAACTTTTTGGGTGCCGGCATTGAGTTGACACCGGGCAAGTTAAGATTTGCAGCCATGGCGGGGCGTTTGGCAAAGGCAGAACCCATCGACCTTGCCTTAGACAGGCCCAATCTGCCGATTTACAGAAGAGTCGGCTGGGGATTCAAAGCTGGATATGGGACAAATAGTGACTTTATTGATTTCATTTTATTCCGAGCGAAAGATGATGCCAATTCTTTGGAGAATCAGGTGGTTTCAGAAGGAATACTTCAACCGGAAGAAAACCTTGTAATGGCAATTAAAGGCCAGAAAGTAATAGTAAAAAATCTGCAAATTGACTTTGAATTGGCTCGCAGTGGACGCACACGCAATATGAATGATGATAGAGTAGAGCGATCCGGTGGTTTATCTCTCGATTACAGCAATCCTATTTTCAGAAGAAGAACTTCCACCTCTTATGGCAATGCCGCGACTGCAAACCTTACCTATCAACTTGGAAAGATACAGTTGGGAGCTGGCTATCAGCGCATCGATCCTCAATTCAGGACCTTCGGTGCCTATTTTTTCAATGACGATATCGAAAATTATACCGCCCAATTGTCGGGGTTTGGGATAAAGAATTTTTCTTTTACAGGTACGGCAGGATTGCAGCGTAATAATCTTGATGGCAGCAGACAAGCTAGTTACCGACGATTTATCTCCGCACTCAATGCAAATTACCAGGTCAAAACGTGGATTTTTGGTGTCAATTATTCCAATTTTAATTCGACGATTAACTATGTTTTATCACAGGATCAGGACTCATTGAAAGTGGTGATAGTGACTTCCGATGTATCAGGAAATGTGTCTAAGAGTCTTAATGGGAATAACGGTGCTATGCACAATTTCAATTTAAGAGGCGGTCTTCAGAAAGTAAACCAAAATCTTGAAACGCCCGCCGGTAATCCGGCCACCAATATGTATTACGCCAATCTTGGGTATAATCTTAGGCTCAAGTCCGATTGGAATGGTAACCTAAACCTGGATTACAACCAAAATTCACTGAGCGGCATCCGGCAGGATAGATATGGCATAGGTGGCAGGCTAGGAAAAAGCTTCTTTACAAAGAAACTCGATCTGGCAGTAGGCACTCAGACTTACAGAGGAAGCAGTCCAAATGACATCAGATCTTCGACGCAGACCAATTATAGCTTCAAAGCTAACTGGAAAATATCCAAACTTCATGCACTTCAATTTCAGCTAAATTCTATTCATAATAAGAGAATTACCGGTAGTGCTACGGATAAATTTTCCGAATTAATAGCTTCTATAGGCTTCAATGGCAGATTTGAATACAAGCCTTTTGTCAAGAAGAACACTAACCCAAAAATAGATCAGAAGGATGAGCAATAGTAAGTTCCGTTCATTAGGCTGGAGGAATTTACCTCTGATCCTTGCCCTATTTTGCTTACAAATGTTAGCGTCATCAGTGGAGGCTCAAACTATATATCCCGTCTCAGTTTCGTCACAGATGATCATAGGCGGAAGTGTGTATATTGGAGACTTTGCCAACCCAATGGCCACAGCAAATAAACTCAATTTTACTTTGAAGCTTGAAGATCCAGTTGAAACTGAAAGAACCGTTTATTTTCGGGTCACAATTGCGCAGAATGGGACCATCATTGCATTCAACCCCATAGGTTTCAGAGGCAATCAAATTACACTGGAGCGCAACGTACCTTATTATATCAATGGAGAAGATCTTGCGCAGAACCTTAGTATCAATAATCTTATCGGCTTGTCCGGTCCATTTGCATATGGGGTGCTTAATGAAGGCATCACAGATATTTGCATAGAGGTCATCGATGCGGTCAGAGAAGAACCAATTTCTGCCAGAGTCTGCGCTACAGGATACCTTGCCAGATTGCAGGCGCCCTTTCTGATATTGCCGATAGAGGGTCAGAATTTATTTGAAGCTCAGCTCAATAACCTTGTTTTTACCTGGCAAATGACAGATCCACTGGCACATCTTCCCTTTGCAAATATTGATTACTTGTTTGAGTTGAGAGAGAAATCACCGCTTTTAGACCCGCAGGATCAATTCGAGAATCACACATTGATCTATAGCGCAAATCTGGATCAATTTTCAGTTTTCTACAATGAATTAGCGTCTCAGCTGGATCCTTCGACCACTTATATATGGCGTGTTACAGCAAGATTTTTTGATCAGCAGGGCAATCCCGCACCCAACTATTTTGTCAATAATGGCATCAGTCGCATAGGTGTTTTTCAGGTGTTGCCTGACCTGACTATTAATAGTGGAGAGAGTGGAGTTTCTTGCTTTTGCCCTAATGGAGAATGTGATATTATTTTCCCTTCAAACACTCCCGCTCAACGAAATCTGATGGTCGGCGACAGCGTGCGATATGGTTCCTTCTATATGAAGATCAGTGAGTTGGACGGATCCGGAAGTAGTGGTATAGGAAGTGTGATGATCCCTTTTTTGAATTCAAAAGTATCGGTAGCATTTGACAATATCAACATCAATGATAAGTTTGAAGTAACTCAGGGCAATGTTTCTGCAATTGCTTCACAGCTAGTGAGCGCTATCGGTATCGATGGGGACGATCTACCTGATCTGTCTGCACTTCCTATTGGTTCAGCATGGCTTTCTGATATGAATCAACATGTGCAGGCTATACAAGAAAGCATGTCTTTGCCACTTTCACTTGGTAATAAACTGGCATTATTGGGATTCTCGATGCCCTTTGACGTATTCGTAACAGACCTGGACTTCAATGCATATGGTGCAGCGACCGTCAACCTATTGATGTCTATTCCCGGAACTAATGGTCAGATCATCAATTTCGGTGCCACTGGAGTAAAAATTGGACGAAATGGGTTTGATATGGCAGGACTAAAGCTTTATTTATTGAGCGATATCACGATTCCTGGCTTGTCCTCACTTCCTTTAGTCATAAGAAAAGCAGTGCAAAATGATCCTTCTTTGGGCAGTTATATCACATTTGGGTGCAATGGATTTGAACAATTTAATTTGCAATGCAGCTACATTTTCCCAACAACTCAATTGCAGCGAACCGACAACACAGAGCTACCCATTGTCGCTGACATTACTTTAAAATCCAGCTCATGGGGTCAGTTTATTGGCTACGGAAGTATTGATGAATTCAGTGTAGCCGGTGCTCAGGGCTGGAATTTTAATGCTCAAAATATCATTTTAGACCTTGACCAATTGACCAACCCAACAGAAGTTAAGTTTCCGGCAAACTATCTGTCTAACAATGGAGCTGCCTGGAAAGGCTTTTACATAGATCGTGTTTCGGTCGAGTTGCCTGAAGATATTAGTATGGCAGCGGGAAATTCTACTACATTTTCTGCAAATAATATTATACTCGACAGTGAAGGAATGACCTGCAGAGCTGACGGTGTCAATATTTTAGACATTTCTACCGGGAATGTCGGAGGTTGGGCTTACTCGATAGACTCCATCAGTGTGAATATTTTTAAAAATAGTTTTGTAAATGCGCATGTAGCCGGAAAGATGGGTATTGGTATATTGGATGCAGAAATAGACTATCAGGGATTGATCTTCAAAGACAATAACAACAATTATAGCTTTAATCTTAGTCCTGTCGGAAGTTTTGCGATTCCCTATTTAATGCTTAATGCAAGTATTGATCAAGGCAGTTATCTCGCTATTGAAAAGCAACCTGTCACTAATAAATATAAGCCTTATGCAGACTTAAATATATCCGTCGAACTTAAAGTCAAAGAAGATGACTTCCGAAATGCCGGCCTTGGAAGTGTGGTGGATGAGTTGAAAGGCATCATGAATATCGATGAATTTGACTTTGGTGTAACGGGCATTAAATTCAACCATTTTAAAATTAATCATCCTGATCTGCCCGTTGGAAAACACTTTTCATTGGAAAGTACGGATGGAGGTGCCATCGTTATTCCCGGCTTACCGGATATCAATCTGAGTGATCTGAAGTTATTGGAACAAGAGCGCGACTTCAACGGATTCAATCTTCCTGCGCTAGGGATCGATATACAGATGCAGTTGGGATTTGCTTCAATAGGTGTTGGAGTTTGGGCGAAAAAAGACAGTGCCAAGACCGAAGGTTATAAATTTGGAAAATTTGAATTGAAGCTACCTGATTTTTCAGGAATGTCCTTTAAATGTAACTGTGAACCAGTGGTGAACAATCCAGGAGATGCTCCAAAACCAAACTTTTGTGTAGCACCGGTATTGACTGGAGGAACTTCAACTGGCATTCAGATAAATGACCGCATCAAGGTGGGTCATTTCGTGATGCGCGTGGAAGAGTTGAATGGCAACCAGGGAAAGGGTAAAATGGAAGTACCGTTTCTAAATTTACTGTTGGATGTAGCATTTAACAATATTCAGGTTCATAAAATGGCCGGCGGTGAGAAAAGGTTGATTAGTGGAGTGGTATTAACTTCTCCAAATGCCTCCCTCGGCGGATTCAATGTCGAGGTTGGCGAGACAGAAGGCCCTATGGATCTTAGTGGATTGAGCGTTACTTCAGAATTTATGGATCAGATGGACAATCTAGCTTCTGAAGAAGGTGGATTCTTCAGCATGCCTTTTTCAATAAGCGAAAAAATGGATGAAATGTTTGGAGTGGCTTTACCGGAAGGCTTTGATTTTATATTACTTGGAATGAAATTTGAAGCAGGTAGAGCGCGACTAAGCTCGATGTTGACGCTCAAATTGCCCGGTGATAATTACATGAAATTCGGCCTTTCAGGGATGAATATTCGTCCCGATGGATTCAATCTCGATGGTATTCAGATTTATTTGGCGGAAGATTTTACAATTCAAAATTAGATGATACACATGCCGGACATACATAGATTCAAAGCGCAAATATTTTGTGCCGTTCTGATGCTTTGCTTTGATGGCGTAGTCATTGCGAAAGGTGGTTTTGAACCAACGGATAAGATTTCCGGTATCGGACATGAAATTATCGTGCCAACGAGTCAAACCCAAATATTATCTAAAAAAATTACTGGACTTGACCTGCTTTGGACTAAACCAACAGTTGAAACATATTCTGGAATTCAACTGGAAGCTTTGAAGGATTTTGATCTAAAATCTAATTTACCAAAAAATGGCTTTGAACTTAAAAAAATGATGTCGTCAAGAGCGAATCACCAATCTTTGCCTTTGCTGTTAAATACTTCTGAATACTTTTTAGATGCTGATTTCCGCGGTCATCAAATGTTTCTGAGTAGTTTGAAGGAAACTTCTCATGGATTGATAGCGGAGCTTGTGTTTTCGGTGCTTACTCCGGAAGATCAGGTATTAAACTTTACAAGAAGCAATGTTTTAGTGACAGGACTGGGTAATGAATTGTGCAATATGCAACTTGCGCTTCAAGGAGATGAATCCACCGACGACCCTGAATTTCCCATTACCATCAAAGGAAGTATGGATCTGGATAGTGCGAGTTATGTTTCATTTACTTGTGATGGTTTTGAAAGCTTTCAATTGATCTGTGAATACAGGTTCCCAAATAATTTGTTGACACCGGTCCAAGTGGGGCGAAATAGTGTTCGCGCCATGTTCAAGATCACTTCAACTGAATTAGGTCAATTTATAGGAACAGTTAGCATAGATCCTTTTGAAGTAGTGGGATTAGATGATGTGAGATTTGAAATACAGGAGGCGGTAGTGGACTATAGTACAGGCAGCAATTTTGCAGGCATGGAAGAAATAATCGATCCTCAATGGCCTGCTGATTTGCGAGGTAAATATCTGAACGATACATGGCGCGGATTTTATATGAAAAGATTGTCTGTCAGTTTACCTGAAGGACTGTCTTCGACCTCCGGACAGCGCATCACTATTGCTATTGAAGATTTGTTGGCGGACCATGGTTCAGGAGTGACGGGCAAAGTCATGGCAAGTCCTGCGCTATCAGGCAATGTTTCCGGTTGGGGTCTTTCGCTTGATCAATTGTTATTAGAAGTATTGGCCAATAGTGTACACGAATTCAAGCTGGAAGGTAAAATAAATATTCCAATCATGGAAGGTACTTCAGGTTATGAAGCCATGTTCAATTATCCACCGGGAAATCCTAACGGAAAGGCGGAGATCAGCTTCAATCTGACGCTTGATGGTACGTATAAAATGCCATTTCTAGCCAATAGCAGCCTAACACTTGACAATGGTTCCGTCGCAGGAATAAGTTATACTCAAGGTAAGTTTCAGCCTCATGCTACCCTGCATGGAAAGATCGAACTTGGATTGAGTAATCCTAAAGTGACCCTGCCGGCGATGGAATTTCAGGATTTCAAAATTAATGATTTCTCCTTACCATCTTATGGCGATGTGGCAGGAAAAGTCACGGGAGGACTGGATAAGATCAGTGTCGGCGCATTTGGGTTTGGGGGATTAAATCTTCCGGGAGGATCTGGTTCAACGGGATATCTTGACACAAATGATGATTGGTATTTAGGAAATAAATTAGCGAGTGGACCAAATAATAGTGGACCTTCAATAAATACTGAAGATTACGCCCCTGGCAACGATCCGGCACCTAATCAAAAACTTGCAGGATTTCCTATTACCATCCGAAATATTGGATTAGGAAAGGGTCAGGATGGCGAGAATTCTTGTTATAAGCTTAACTTTACAATTGGAGTTAATTTTGCAAAAGGGGTAAATGCCTTTAATGCCGAAGGGAGTTTTTCAGTTTGGGCTGGTTTGGATTTTAACAAAATTCTTAGTTCAAAACCTTGGGATGCAGTTTCTTACCGCAAAACAACTGTTGAAAGCATATTGATAGAGGCTGATCTGGGTAAAGTTTCTATTACCGGTGGTATCCGCCTGATCAATGACGATCCTGTGTATGGAAGCGGTTTTAAAGGCGCAATAGCGATGTCCGTTAAATTGCCAAGTGCAGGATTTATTGTCCAAAGTGTAGGCCAGTTTGGTAATATTCCTGCTACAAATGGTGTGGAAGATTACCGGTATTTCTTTGTAGATGCAGAGGTGGGATTCAGCTCAGGTTTACAATTAGGAAATACAGGATTGGCTATTTATGGATTTAGCGGTGGCTTATTCTACAATATGAATCGTCTGGGAATGGACCCTGCCACGGTCGCTGCAAATAAAAATGTTGCTTCGATGCCGCCAAATGCGATTCCGAATATGACAGGTCAACTGCTCGAACCCGGCATCACACTTTCCGGAACTCAATATGTACCTAAACTTAATAAAACGAGCTTTCAGGTAGGGATGATATTCGGACTTTCAGCACCACAGACGATGCTCGCAGATGTCGCCTTCGGCATGGACATCAATACCTCGAATGGCTTTGCCATAGAAAAAGTGTATTTTAATGGAGGTGCTTATCTGATGAACAAGGGACTTGCTGAAAGGAAAAAGGCTGCTTCAGTGCTACAGTTGAAACTTCAACTTGATTTGTTAAATGATGAATTGGTGGGCAACTTTGGATTTGCTTTTTCTGTTCCGACAGGTGTCCCTGCCAATTTAGCTTTAATCACCGGACTATATAATACTAACTTAGCTGCAGTCAATGTTTACTTCAAATTTAAAGGCCAAAAGGAATACTTTTTCTATGCGGGCACACCTACCGAGCCGATGAAAATTAATTTCCAGTTGACGGAGTCCATCAAATTGGGAAACATCAATGCTTATTTCATGGTCGGTACCAAGATGCCTGTTATTCCTACACTCGTGGAAGTCTTCGATCAGGAAGGTTATGATTTGCCAAATGAACTTAGAAATATTGCAGGCCGAAGTTTTATCTCCGGTGATCGGGGAGTTGCTTTTGGTGCCAGATTGAGTATTCCGAAGAAAACGTATAAATTTTTGATGTTCAGTTCTTCTATTCAAGCGATGGCAGGATTCGATGCCAGCATGATGTATGTAGATCAAAATGTTTCTTGTGGTTCCAATGGGACTTTCGGCATGAATAATTGGTACATGCAAGGTCAGGCTTATGGCGCTTTTAAAGGATCATTGAGCATGCGCATTAATCTGCTTTTCTATTCAGGTACGGTGAAAATAGCAGAGTTGGAGGCTGGAGCAGCACTTCAAGCCAAACTACCAAATCCAACCTGGATGATGGGCTTCATCTATGGAAGATATTCTGTATTAGGTGGCAGGATCAAAGGTCGGTTTAGCTTTAAATTAGAGATGGGAGAGCAATGCAGCGAGCTTCCGGAATATGATCCTTTGGCTAATATTCCGCTGATCATGGATGTAAGTCCTGTCGATAAGAGCAATACTGAAATTTATAACAGCCCTTCAGCTACTTTCTTTATTCCTATGGGTCAGACATTAAATATTCCAATTACTGACAACAATGGAAAAGTGACAACCAAATTCTATCAATGTTTTGTAAATGATACCTATTCTAAGATAAATAAAAAAGGCAGTTCTGTTGCCATTCCTATTATTATCAATTACCAGGACACTTTTAGCACTGCAGTTTTTCAACCCAAATCTATGTTGGAGCCAAACACTGATTATGAATTTACGATCAGAGTAGGTTGGAAAGAAATAAAAGGAGCGCAAATTATTGCCAGTGCCACATTTGAAGAAAGAAAGATTTCATTTCGAACAGGAGATAAGCCAATAAAGATCATTTCAGAAGCGATTGGATATCAAGCGCCGGGGTTCCGACAGAGATATTGGCACAAAAACTATGCACGACCTCTACTGGAGTTCAAACAACATGGTTGGGACTATTTATTCCCTACTGTCAGGCCGGTTTCATTTAAAACGAAAGATGTAAATATTGCATTAGCTTTTAGTGATGCCGGATGGAATACGGTAAAAGTGGGTGATTCTACAAAGATCTCAAGAGACATTCCTTTAAAGTATGTGTGCAGACTCAAAAACACTAAAACTAATAGTGTAGTTGATTTAGACATCAATGAATATCCTGTAAATAATCAGGATGGCGGTTTCGAACTAGTAATTGACTTTTTCTACATCAATGGCTTCCCGATTCCTATCATCAAGTTGGTTCCCAAGAATTTGAGCGGAAAATTAGTGCGGTTTGATGATTTGAATAATCTGATGCTGACAAAGGGGCAAATCTATTCCATAGAAATCATTCAGACAGCTGACGGTGCAGTGCCTATGCCGGTAACTACCACGGCAGTCGAAAATACAGAGTCTGTCATGTACAATGATACTTTGGAAGTATTTACCAAAGAAACAGTTACGCTTCAAGTGACGCCTTTGAATCAATATAATCAAGCCCTACAGCAGATGATTGGCGATGTGGTCCTTTACAATGATTATCACTTTGGAGTGAGTAAATATGAACATATCAGATATAAATATTATGATATTACTCATGCATCCGACATGCAGGGAGGGTTTCGAAATGACTTTGGATATCCGGATGCTCAACTACCTCAGGTAAAATTTTCCTATCCAACATTTGATGAATACTATGGATTCAATAACCCACTGGAACCATTTGATAAATTTGATCAGATTGTGCTTAGAAACAATCTCCAACTCAGAACCGACGGAGTCTATGGCAATCCTGTAAGAGATTATATGCTAAACCAAAGAAAGCCTATTGAAATGCTTGATTTAGTTGTTGACAGAGCAAATAATTATGTTAAAGCAATGAGAGCTGTGCTTGCCAAAAATGATTCTAAAGCTCAAATATTGAGAGATGAATTGTCTGTACCTGAACTTTTTCTCCAAAGTTTTATAATACCTTATGACCTTTACTACCCAAGGAATAGTGATAACAAAACTTATTCAGACCAAACAGGGGTTCTTTTGCGGGACAATGGTTCTTTGGCCGCCTGGTATAAATTCAAAAATAAAAGGTTGAATGACGAAGAAAATTCTAATAGATTGTCTTTCCAACAATATAAAGATTTTACAAAAAAAGTACTAGGCAATTACTTAAACGTGCCTGGATGGGCTAATCAATTGCACTTTAATACGAGTTTCAGTTCAACGATTACCGACAGTGAAATTACCACTAAAACTATGAAGACGTGGGGACCGGGAAATTATCCTGCTAATTACAGTTTGCCGGGCTCTTCCTATGCACCGGGGTCTACGGTCATGTGGATACAAAATAGCGAGGGGAGAATTCTACAAAATATGCTTCAAATGTATGTGAATCATGCCATTTATTTGGATCAATTGACCTACGCGTTGATTATTTCTAAAGAACAATTAAATACCTATCGGTTGATGAGAAACTATTATATAGATGAGGCCAACCACAGTTTTTATAAAAAACTATTGGATGTCTACTCCAACAATAGATTGGCAGCATTGAAAACTAAACAGTTAGGTTGGAAATTGAGATTTACAAATAATCAGGCACCGGAATATATACATTCAGCCGGTGCGCAGGATGGTAATACAAGAGGAACAGGGATTAATGTGGATTCATATGATGTAATCATGAGGTTTTTTGGATATTAATTTACAATGATTGAAAATGAATATTTTATATATTAGATATTTTATTGTTATATTAGTGATATGGAATTCTTCTGCTGTCATTTATAGTCAGAGCACTGCCCGTATCGTATTGGATGCAGAGTACGATGGTGATATGGTGCGACTTACTTGGGCACCCAATAGTGATACGATTTGGGCATTGGGGAATAAATTTGGTTATAGCATCACTCGAACAGATGGGTCAAATAAAACAACGTTAATTGCCAAAAGTATTAAGCCAAAACCACTGTCATGGTTTGAAGCGAATGAGCAACTGGACAATGGTTTTATATATGTGATTGGAAAAATTCTGTATGACCCGGAATATAATAAACAACTAGTCCATGAATCACTCACCAATCAACGAATTCAATATGATTATCTGGTACCGGAAGCTATTCGCAGCCCTTTAGTCGCCAGTTCACTTGGTTTGAATTTTTTAGATTCTACAGTCATTTCTGGACAAAATTACACCTATAATCTTTCATTTAAGGATTCTCTAGGCACATTATTTCAAAGCGAAATTTCTGTCAATTTAATTGGAGGAAATCTGGGTCCTAAAACAAATGATTTGGCCCAATTAAAGTTTGATCCTCCCGGAGGTACGCCTCTTTTTAATATGCGTAAAGATCTTGATGTATTGAAGCGAATTGAAGTGGTGGCAAAAGCGTATCAAGATTCAATTGTCCTGCGATGGGCACCAAACGACCATGTTTACTGGACATTGACCAAAAATGAGCCTTATGCCGTATTTAAAGTTGTTGCAAGTAAAGACCCTTCTTCAAATGAAGCTGAATATATTCTTCTGGATTCAATAAAACCCTGGACGCTGGAAATGTTTACTCCACAAATGGTGGAGAAGGATAGCCTCATTCTTGTAGCGGCCCAGTCACTTTATGGGGCACAGGAAAGTTCGGATGCCGATGGTTTGATTATCCAACATTCTGAAAGCGTGATGCGCTATGGGATGGCGATGCTTGCTGCAGATAGATCTCCACTTGCCGCGACAGCATTGGGATTGAGATTTGTGGATAAAAATGTCAAAGTAGGGGAGACCTATAGATATTTGATCCTTACCAGAGCTGCAGAAAATGTCATGGAAAATGGAAATATTGATGTATTAAATCAAGTGGATACTTCAATTAAAGTTCAGGGATTTTATGCAGAAAAAAAGGACAAAAAAGTAAACCTAGTTTGGAGTAAATTGAATGACCAACAATTTTCAGGTTATTTGCTGGAACGTTCAGATGACAGAGGTAAGACATTTAGACGTATTAATGAATCACCACTTTTATTTGTCCAAAATGAACATAGTAGAGAAGATGGAAATTATGGTTTTCTGGACTCTTTAGGGAATAATTATGAAAAATACATGTACGGAATCAGAGGAGTTGATGCGTTTGGAGATATCTCTGAAGTAACCATCATTACTGCTTATGGAGTGGATATGACGCCTCCATCAGCACCGGCGATATATTTTGCAGAATCAATTACTTCAAATAAAATTCAACTCAAATGGCAGATGCCGGATGATAATTATGATCTGGATAAATTTCATATTCTATTGTCTGGAAGTTTAGAGGGAGATTATGAAACAGTAGCTACAAATTTAGCTGGAATTACCAGATCGTATGAATACTCAGATGAAATCAATACCAATAGGTCATATTATTTTATCGTGGTGGCACAAGATACTGCAGGGAATCAGCGCATGAGCTTGCCTGTATTTGTACAAATGGTTGATTCAATTCCACCAGCAGCCCCAATAAATCTTCGTGGAATAATTGATTCTATGGGAATTGCAACGATCACCTGGGATCAGGGAAAAGAGGAGGACTTGGTTGGATATCGGATTTATATGGCAAATAATCCTGAACATGAATTCGCGCAACTGACCAAGGAATGCACCGCTATGAATGTGTGGCATGACAGCATAGAACTGGTAGCGTTGGATAAAAAAGTGTATTATAAGGTAACCGCTGTGGATAGAAGTAATAACTTTTCAGCATTTTCTACCATGCTCAGCCTTGATAGACCGGACATCATACGACCGGGAGCTCCTGCAGCTCGTCCTTCATCATCTGATACAAAAGGAATCAAGATTTCCTGGAGTCTGAGCCCAAGTAATGACGTAGTAGCTTATATTATTTATAGAAAAAATGTGTCCAAACTTGACACTTCTTATCACAGAATCACCAGAATTCAAAATAAAGTCACGACAGAATGGCTTGATTCCACTGCGATTTACGAGCAGATTTATGAATACATTATCA
>Ga0209582_1000909_pt1 | contig 15821 bp, 8 predicted proteins | sample KloWWTmetKNB5Kit_FD_187176 | JGI IMG/M metagenome (GOLD analysis project Ga0209582, IMG submission 187176) | Active sludge microbial communities from Klosterneuburg, Austria, studying microevolution and ecology of nitrifiers - Klosterneuburg... | ecosystem: Engineered > WWTP > Aerobic digester >...
ACAGGTTTTCATTCAGTTTCATTCCGTAACGAAGTTGACACCATTGAGATTACACACAATGCATTCAGCAGAAAAGGATTTGCACTTGGTGCCATAAAAGCTGCAGAAATAGCTTTGACAAAAAAAGGATTTTACGAGTATAAGAACCTTTTAATAGAACAGCCTTGATTTTATGTTGCTAAAAGAGCGATATAAATATGTAATCAGCTACTTCAGGAAAAACATGCCTGTGGCAGAAACTGAATTGGTTTACAAAAATCCATATCAACTTTTAGTTGCAGTTATTCTGTCAGCTCAATGTACTGACAAAAGAGTCAATATGGTTACTCCTGAATTATTCAAAGCTTTTCCTACGGCTAAAAAACTTTCAGAAACAGAGCCTGAAGAAGTTTTTGAGTATATAAAATCTATAAGCTATCCAAATAACAAGGCAAAACATCTTGTCGGCATGGCGCGAATGCTTTTAGAAAAGTTTGAAGGCATTGTTCCATCAGAACTTGATGATCTTATTCAGTTGCCCGGTGTTGGAAGAAAAACTGCTAATGTAATTTCATCTGTTGTTTTCAATAAAGCCGCAATGGCTGTTGACACACACGTTTTTCGTGTGGCAGCACGATTAGGTCTGACACGCAATGCAAAAACACCATTAGCTACAGAAAAGCAATTAGTAAAACATATACCGGAAGAACTAATTGCAACTGCACACCATTGGCTCATACTTCATGGCCGTTATGTTTGTACGGCTCGAAATCCAAAATGTAATATTTGCGGATTAAAAGATGTTTGTGTTTATTATAAAAAACATCCTGTTTAAGATAACACTCCTTTGCCTTCGCGCACAACAGTAATTTCATCTGTTGTACAATCTACAATTGTACTCGGCACGTTCCCTCCTGCTCCACAATCAACAATCATATCAACCATATCGCTGAACCTTTCATAAATTTCATCAGGGTCGGTTAGATAATCTGTAATTGGATCATTTACATCATGCAGTGAAGCCGACATCAGTGGATGCCCCAGTTGCTGAATGATTGATAGAGTTACTTTCTGATCAGGAATACGAATACCGATATTCTTTTTTCTTGCCCTGAATATACCGGGCACTTTTGTTGATGCTTCAAGAATGAAAGTAAATGGCCCGGGCAATGAACGGTTCAATAATTTATAGATACTTCTATCGAAAGGCTTGGTGTATTCTGCAATGTTTTTTAAATCATTACATAAAAAAGAAAGATTAGCCTTTTCAGGTTTTACACCTTTAAAACGACTTACTTTCTCAATGGCAGGCAAACTGTAAATACTGCATGCCAAAGCATAAACTGTATCGGTTGGTATAATGATGATGCCATCATTGTTGATACATTCAACAACCTTCTTTATTTTTCTGTCATCAATATTATTCTCGTTAATTTCTATCAACATTGCACTTTTGTTTTACTGACAACAAAAAAACAACAATAAGGTTAATCTTTCCAATCGGCAATAAACAAATTGGTGTCATGTGTGCCACCATTGTTTCTGTTACTTGAAAAAATTAATTTCTTGCCATCAGGCGAAAACATCGGAAATGCATTAAACACACTCTGATCGGTAATTTGTACTAAACCTGTTCCATCAGTATTAATCATATACAACTGAAAATTAAATCCTGATTTCGATTCATGATTGGATGAGAAAAGAATTTTCTTTCCTGATGGATGAAAGAAAGGTGCCCAGTTTGCTCTACCAAGATGAGTAATCTGTTTCAGATTGCTACCATCAACATTACAAGTATAGATTTCCATATTGGTTGGTGCAACCAAACCTTCGCTTAACAACTGTTTGTACTCTTGAATTTCTTCAGCTGTAGTTGGCCTTGATGAGCGGAACACCAATTGTTTGCTGTCGGGTGAGAAAAATGCACCCCCATCATAACCCAAACCAAACGTAATTTGCTTCTGATTGCTTCCATCAATATCCATTGTCCACAATTCAAGATCACCTGTACGATCGCTAGTAAAAACAATCTTTTTACCATCGGGCGAAACTGTTGCTTCAGCATCATATCCCGGTGCATTGGTAAGTTGTTTCACTATTTTTCCATTCAGGTCAGCAACAAAAATATCGTAGGTATTAAAAATCGGCCATAAATATTTTCCACCACGTCTAAGGTCACCTGTTTCGGGACATTTATCTCCTCTTAAATGCGTGCTTGCATAAAGAATGGTTTTATTACCGGGCATAAAATATGAGCAGGTGGTACGGCCTTTACCGGTACTGATTAATGGAGGTTTGCTATCGGATTTCCAGTTATTAAGATCTAATAAAAATATCTGATCGCATTCAACACCCCATGCTTTATTGTTAGATTGAAAAGCTAATTTATTGTTGTCAAAACTAAAATAAGCCTCGGCATTATCACCTCCAAAAGTCAATTGTTTAATGTTTATAAGATGTTTATTCTCAATAGTATCAACATCTTGGGCTAATGCAAAGTTTAAGCTAAAAGGCAACAGAATTAACAGGTACTTAAATCGTTTCATAATTTTAAGATATTTTGTCGCGAAAGTATCCCTTTTGAGAGTGCAACTTGGTGTGATTTTTGTCAGTAATGGAGAAAATGACGAAATCGTTACAAGACCCTTTTGCCGATATTTTTCTACAAAAATCTTTGTTTTATGATTTCCTTAACATATCTTTGAAGTTACTCTAAATTGAATGATAATGAAAAAACTTTTCACTGTATTGACTATTCTTCTGATAGCAAGCACAAATCAGGCACAAAATGTAGGAATTGGCACCAATGTTCCTATGCAAAAATTAGATGTGATTGGGAAAATTAGATCATCAACACTTACTGGTGTTGGTAATCGTTTTGTGATGGCAGACCCTACAGGTACACTAAATGTGAGTTCAAGTGGTTTACTTGATTCAACAGCATGGCTAACACTTGGGAATAGTTCAATAGATACTACAAAAAATTTTCTCGGCACATTAACCAACACACATATATTATTTAAAACAAATGGCAACGCTGCTGCAAATGAAAGAATGCGCATTCGTTCAGGAGGAGAAATTATAGTTAATAATACTTCTGTAGGTAATAATAACGGTGATGTGTTTTCTGTTTATGCAACAGGAAGTAGTAATGGTATCAACAATGCATTGAGCCCAATTGGTGCATTTGCACTAAATGGTTACTCTGCAACGACAGGCATTGGAGTATCTGGTGCTAACACAGGAACCGGTGTTGGCGTTTGGGGCAGTTCATCTTCCGGTTATGGAACTGTAGGATTTTCCGGAGGTAATACAGCATTTGCAGGAATGTTTCAGAATTCTAATGCCAATGGAACAGGATTACTTGTTACAGGAAATAATCTTCCAGGAACATATTTAGTAAATGGTTCTGCTGGTTCTTTCCGAGGCACCAATTTCGGCATTATTAATTTTTCAAACATCAGTTCTGCTGCTGTTGCCGGTAGTGCAGTTTGGGGAAGTAATAGAAAAACAATCATAACAAGTTATCTCGGTGGTGCCGGTGTAACTGGAATTGATTCTGCATATGGATCCGGTGTTATAGGTGTTTCATTTTTTGGAGGCAATAATGGCGTTACAGGTATAGGTAGTTCTAATAGTGGAACCGGTGTAATGGGTCAGGCAGGGATGGGCCCCACACCCTATGCAGTATGGGGAGATGTAACAACCGTTTCAGGAACAAATGCTACCTCAATTGCTGTTATTGGAAGTAATAATTCAGTTGGTGCCAATGCAATTGGTATTTTAGGACAAGAAGTTGCTGCACCCAATGGTCCTACACGTTATGCAATATTTGCTAACGGTGATTTAGCCGCTTCAGGAACAAAAACTTTTGTAATTGATCACCCACTAGATCCATCAGGAAAATTTCTGAAACATTTTTCTATTGAATCAAATGAAGTACTTAATTATTACAGAGGTAATGTTGTACTCGATGCAAATGGTGAGGCAACTATTCAACTACCTTCTTATTTCAATAGTATAAATAACTCAAACTACAACTACAACCTCACTCCTATTGGTGCACCTGCACAACTTTATGTTAAATCGGAAGTTACAGGTAATAACTTCGTAATTGCCGGGGGCGTTGCCGGAATGAAGGTAAGCTGGACACTAACGGCTGAAAGAAACGATCCTTATCTGCAACAAAATCCAGATAGTCGTTTGGTTGAACTTCCAAAAACAGGAGACGCTGCAGGAAAATATTTAGTTCCATCATTGTATGGACAACCGGAGTCAGCAGGAATTTATTACAAACCTATTCCTCAAAAAACTGCTGTAAACGAAAAATCGAAAGATGCACCGTTAATTAAATCAAGAGATTTTACACAACAAAACGATTCTAAATAACAAGCTCATTTCATCATTAAAAACTACATGAGTATGAAAAAGTTTGTTTACTATATTTTATTATTTCTGCTACCTGTAACAGCATGGTCGCAGTGTATGATGACACCTGTTTCTTTACAGGACAGAATCAGTAATGCAACTGTTGTTGTTGAAGCTACTGCCTTGCAACAAAACAGCTACTGGAACAACAGTAATGATTTCATCTACACTTCCACTACACTTTCAATTTCTGCAGTTTATAAAGGCACAATTCAGGGCAGTCAGATTGCATTGATTACAGAAGGCGGTATTGTTGGTAACATCATGATTAAGTCAGAACCATCTTTGAATATTAAACCCGGACAGAATGGAATATTTTTTCTAATTCCACACAGCCAGCCGTCAGGAAGTAAACTGTCAGGAATGTTTGAAGGATATGCTTTGAGTCAGAGTTTAATTTTGTTTGATGAAACAAGTAATTCAGCAACAGGTCCGTTTGAAAACTACAGTGACATCAATGCATTACGAAATCAGATTATCAATGCTACAGGTGGCGTTCAGCGCATTTCTTCTATTGCACCACAGCAGGCACCTCCATCTGTAAATAAAATAATGATTCCGCCAACTATTGCTTCAATAGTACCGGCAACAACTACGGCAGGAACATTTTCAACAATCACAATAAACGGAAATAATTTTGGTGCCACCTATGTTAACGGAACTTCAAACGTTGAATTTCCTGATGCCAATACTGGAGGTGTAAGTTATATTTCTGCTCCGCAAAATCATATTCAGTCGTGGAGCAACACACAAATTCAGGTTTGGGTACCTACACAAGGTGGAAGCGGATTAATAAGAGTAACAAACAATCTTGGAGAAACTACAACTTCTGCAATTTCAATTACCATTAATTATAATGAAACAAATGTTGTTAGTGGTAGTAATTATTATCAACCCGACTTGATTAACAATAATGGAACCGGAGGTTATACTTTTCGTTACAACACAACATTTAATGGTAATGCTGCTGCTGTTGCTGCATTTGAAAGAGCATTACAAACATGGCGCTGTGGAACTTTTGTAAACTTCAACCGCTCGGGTACTACTGCAACAACTTGTCAGGCTTTAGACGGAACTAACTTAGTGACCTTTGATGGTTCATGTGCATTGCCTGCCGGAGTTCTCGGAATTTCGTACAGTTATTACAGTGCATGCGCAACAGGCGTTTGGTATCTTAACGAAAACGATTTAAAGTTTCGTACCAATGGAACCGGAGGCATAAACTGGAACTATGGCCCTGCTGCAACCGGTGGTGGCAATTTCGATTTTGAATCAGTTTGTTTGCATGAATTAGGACACAGTCATCAGTTAGGTCACACTATTGTGCCTGTGACAGTAATGAATTATGCTATTGGCCCAAATACAGACAGACGTACACTTACACCAATCAGTGAAACTGCCGGTGGAAATGATATAATGAGTCGTAGTGTGGTGACTAATGCCTGCGGACCAACAGCTATGGTTGCGCTTTCTGCGGGAAGCTGTGCCATCAATGCACCTATTGCTGATTTTAATGGTACACCACTGACAGGATGCAATACGCTGAACGTAACTTTTACAGATGCATCCATCAATACTCCAACATCGTGGACGTGGTCTTTTCCAGGAGGGGTACCAAATACTTTTGTAGGACAGAATCCTCCTGTAATTTTTTATGCCGCACCGGGCAACTACGCAGTTACCCTAACTGTAAGCAATGCATTTGGAAGCAATACACTTACTAAAACAAATTATGTACAGATTGCAACCTGCCCTCCACCTACACCTGATTTTACAGCTAATCCAACAACCGTTTGTCAGGGAAATACTGTACAGTTTGTAGATTTGAGTACCAACACACCAACAAGCTGGAGTTGGACTTTTCCGGGAGGTACACCGGGAACATCTACTGCACAAAACCCTGTGATTACTTATGCCACTGCAGGAACTTATAATGTTACATTAACCTCAACTAATGCCTATGGCAGCAACACATTAACAAAAACAAATTACATAACAGTAAACAATTGCCCTGCTCCACCGGTCGCTGATTTTAGTGCATCGCCAACAACACTGTGTTCCGGTGGTACAGTAAACTTCACCGATCTTTCAACTAACACACCCACATCATGGTCGTGGACATTTGCCGGTGGCACACCGTTATCATCTGTAGCACAAAATCCAACAATAACGTATAACACACCCGGCACTTACGCAGTTACATTAATTGCAACTAATGGTGGTGGCTCGAACACAAAAACTGTATCAGGATATATTACGGTAAATCTTTGCTCTGCACCTGTTGCATCTTTTTCAGGATTTCCTACAACCATCTGCGAAGGTCAGGCTGTGACTTATGTAGATCAGTCAACCAACTCACCATCATCATGGGCATGGACTTTTACCGGTGGTGCACCTGCAGCATCTGCCTTGCAGAATCCTGTTATTAGCTATGCTACTGCAGGCACCTACACTGTTTCATTAACTGCAACAAATGCTTTTGGCAACAACACTTTTACTAGAACAAATTACATCAATGTTGTTACATGTCCGTCACCTGGAACAGGACTTATTGTCAATGACGGGTCACTGATTTTTGTTCAACCTACTGCAATGATGCATGTTGAAGGTGGTGTTATTAATCAGGATAACCTGAGCAACATTGGTACATGGGATAACTCCGGTCAGGTGCGTATACAAGGCGACTGGACAAACAATTCATCTGGAAATGCTTTTATCAACAGCAGCCCGGGTGAAGTGGAACTGTTTGGCGCCAATCAAACTATAAGAGGTAGTACACCTACTTTCTTCTTTACCTTAAATCTGACAGGCACAGGTATAAAAACCCAAAATATTGATGCAACGGTTCAGGGATTGCTGAAGTTGAACGACAGAGAACTTGCCACACAAGGAAATGTGATGCATGTTACCAATACAGCACCGGCAGCTATTACGCGTACAGGTGGACTTAACTCAACTCCTGTTCAGGGTTTTGTGAGTAGCACAGGCAGTGGTAAGTTGTGGCGAAACACCAACACTACATCTGTGTATTTATTTCCTGTAGGTTCTTCAATACCTCCCGCACGTTTTCGTCCAGTTGAAATAAAGCCATTGAGTGCAACACCCAATACTTTTGCTGTACGTATGGTTAATAATGACCCGAATACTGATGGTTTTAACCGTGCTGTACGTGAACCCACCTTAGGTGCAGTAAATGCAGGATGGTATCAGAAAATAAACAGAGTTTCCGGTAGTTCGTTAGCGGAGTTTTCGCTTTATGCCGATGATGCACAGGATGCCATTGCTTCATGGCCATTACTCAAACTTTGTCAGTGGGGACAGGCTGCCCCTCCTGTATGGTGGAAAGATATTGGCGGTGCTGTAACTCCGGGCGCTTCACCTGTGTTAGGATCGGTGCTGCGTACCAACTGGAATAATTTCAGTAATACAGAAAATTTCAATATTGCACCAGAATCAAATCCACTGCCTGTTGAATTACTTTCGTTTACCGGTAACTGTAAGAACAACATTGTTAATCTGAATTGGACAACTGCATCTGAAATAAACAATCATTATTTTGAATTGCAACAATCAGCCGATGGAAATGATTTTGTTACTATAGGTCGTGTTGAAGGTAATGGTACCACCATCAAACAAAATTTTTATTCTTTTACCATTGATCAAAAAACTGAACACACATTTTTCCGATTGGTGCAATATGATTTTGATGGAAGAGCTAATGTATTGCCGGCTATTTTAGTTTCGTGTAACACAGAAAGTCCTGCAACAGTAAATATCAACCTGATGCCCAATCCGGCAAAAGATGTTTTTGTTTCTGACATATATCTTCCTGAAAAAACACAACTCTCCATGAAGGTATTTAATACCATCGGACAATTGGTTATGGAAGAACAATGGACACTTGATGCAGGCTATCATAAACAAGCAACACAGGTTTCTACTCTTGCAAAAGACATTTACAATATCCGCTATACTTCAAACTCGTTTAACATAGTAAAACAAATAGCTATTGTAAAATAATTGCTGATGTCAGAAATTGTATTGCGTAGTTTGCAAATTGACGATGCAGAAATATTTGCTTTGCATGCCAACAACAGTGCAATTGCAGATAACATGACCAATCAGTTTCCCTTTCCATATACGAAAGCACATGCACTGGAATTTATCAGAAGAGTTAACGGTTTTAAACCTGCTCAGGTATTTGCAATTGACTTAGATGGAGAGGCAATAGGTGCTATTGGACTACACCCGCAGACTGACATTTTTTTAAAAAATGCAGAGCTTGGATATTGGCTTGCTGAAAAATATTGGGGTAAAGGATTTGTTTCCATTGCTATTAAAAAAATAGTTGAATATGGTTTCAGCAGTTTTGAAATAGATAGAATTTTTGCACGCCCCTTTGGCAGCAATAAAGCTTCGCAACGCGTATTGGAAAAAACAGGATTTGTTTTGGAAGCCCGCCTTGAAAAAATCATTTATAAAAACAATCGTTATGAAGATGAGTTGATTTATGCAATCAGGAGAAAGTGATTAAGTGAAGCGCGATGAAGTGAGGGGTTATGATCAACAACGACTGACAAGGGGTGATTAAGTGATTATGTGAAACGTGATGAAGTAAAGTGAAAATTCAGAATTCAGAGTGCAGAATTCAGAATTGAAAAAAGTGAAAATAACATCAGGCATTAAATTGTGATTAGCCACGGCTGACAGAGGTGATTAGGTGTAAGGACAATAGATATTAGCATAAGACTTTAGCCTGATGGATAGAAAAGCCAATCCCCCAAAAAAAATCCACCGATGGTTTTTAACAGCGGTGGATTTTTTATTTGTGGACTAAAGTCCGATATGAGGCTTAGGGATCATCTATCTCAGGCTAAAGCCTTTGGTAGAATTCAAAAACTTATCTCAACACATAAGATGATGCCCCGCTGAGGTTGCCATCAATATACACTTCTATCAGATAGGTGCCCGGTGTAAATATTCTATCGTTCTCCTCATAACTAAGGCAATTGTCAACGGTGGCATTTTCGTAGCGCAGCGATGAAACAACAGTACACATTACCTCTTCACCACTATCCATTTTAAAAGATGTAGATCCGGCAGAGCGGTTACCCATAACCTTACCACCCGGCTCAATGATTCTGAGATAAACATTTTTTTCTCCTGCTTTGGCAATTTTATTTTCAAGAACAGAAAAACACACATCCATTTTATTGGTACGTTTTGATAAAGCGGTGGACACAAATTTGCCATTGCCTTTTTTCTTGAAAGTAGAAACTTTAAAATATTCTGACTTTAAAACCGATGCAGTGTTAACCGTTGTTTCTAAATTTTTAGAAAGCGTTTCGACAGTGCCTGATAATTGTGCATTATCATCTTTGAGTTTTTGATTTTCTACCATCAGGGTATCTATCTTATCCAAATATTCATCACGCAGTTTTTTGAGTGACTCTAATTCTGCCATCAGCTTTTTGTTTAATGCTGCGCTGTTGCCTTCGCTTCTTATTAATTTCTGAATGCGCTCTTTCTGTTCATCAATTTTATGATTGGCCTCGGTTAAAAGACTGTCCAGATTGTCATTGATACCTTTGTACTTGTTTAGCTCTTCGATGGTGGCACCCAATTCTTTTTCAACGTCAACACGTGCTGTAATGAGGCTGTCTTTAGTAACCTCAAATACCTCTGTAGTTGATGTGTGATTGCGCCATTGATATACGTTAAACAATGCCGAAGCAGCAAATAAAACAATCCAAATACGATTATTCCCTTTACTCTGGTTTTCCATGATAATATTTTTATAGATTAATTAACAAAGGTAATATGTATTTTAAAGTAAACAACTCCTGTATGTCAAGGTTTTGAACAGGTACAATGTCAACAAATGGGCATAAAGTCAGAACCCGAAACGGGCACTTGGGGCCACATCAAGTGTTGAAAAATCAGCAGCAAGATATTTGAAATATGCAGCAAGACAAATCATACCGCCATTGTCAGTACACAGCGAAAGTGGCGGAATATGTACCTGCCAATTATTTTTAACTGCCTCTTCTGTTACGGCTTTCCGTAGTCCGCTGTTTGCTGATACTCCGCCAGCAATGGCAATATTGCTGATGCCTGTTTCTAAAGCTGCCTTTTTTAATTTAAGTATGAGTGTTTTTACAATGGTATATTGCACGGAAGCACATAAATCATCTCTGTTTTCAGCAATAAAAGCAGGATTTTGCGCAAGTTGTTTCTTTAAAAAATACAAGACAGAAGTTTTCAGTCCACTAAAGGAATAATTGAGCCCCGGCAGGTTTGCCACAGGAAAATTAAATGCTTTTGGATTGCCACTTTGTGCATATCTGTCAATGAGCGGCCCTCCGGGATAGGGCAACTCAAATACTTTGGCAATTTTATCAAATGCCTCACCTGCTGCATCATCGAGTGTCTGCCCAATTATTTCCATTTGCTGTGGTGAAGTTACTCTTACAATTTGTGTATGGCCACCCGAAACTGTGAGGCATAAAAAAGGAAATGACGGAGTTTTGCCCTCCTGCCCTTCTAAACTTAAAAAGTTAGCAAGAACATGTGCCTGCATGTGGTTGACTTCTATGAGCGGCTTGTTTAATGCAGCAGCAGCAGACTTGGCAAAAGAAACACCAACCATTAGTGAGCCAATAAGTCCTGGTCCACGAGTAAAGGCAATGGCATCAACATCGCTGATATTTATTGCCGCTTCTCGTAATGCCTGATCCACTACAGGAACAATGTTTGACTGATGTGCCCTGCTGGCTAATTCAGGAACCACACCGCCATATTTCTGATGTACGGTTTGGTTGGCAATAACATTTGATAAAATCTGTGTATTGCGACTTACGGCAGCAGAAGTTTCATCACAGGATGATTCAATGCCAAGTATGATTATGTCTTTTTTATCAGTAACCGTCACCTTCTTTTACACTAAAAATCAGTCAGCAAAGTTAAGAGGAAAAATCAGTTTGTCTGACAGGCTTCAAAACACATCTTATTAACCATCTATAATGCAATGAATTTAGGGTAAACTAACAAGAGTGTGGCATTATTTTTAAGGCAACATTGGTTAATCCACTTAAATAATTACACTATTTTTATCCGCTTCAAAAACAACAGGTCATCAGGAAATTTTTAAAAATATTACTTATTACAATTGGCACATTGTTGCTGCTGCTTTTTTTGTTTTCTGTCAGCTTACGATTTCAAAAAGTTCAAAGTTGGGTTGTTGATCGTGTAACAGGATATCTATCATCCGAATTAAATACAACAGTACATATTGGCGGGGTAAGGTTTGTATTGATAAAAAGTGTATATCTTGATGATGTGTTTATTGCCGACAAACAGCAAGATACGCTGTTGTATGCCAAACACCTTACAGCAACAGTGGCTTTTCAGTCCTTGTTTATCAGGAATAAAAAACTGATTCTTGATGAAGTGCAGTTGGACAAAGCGCGAATAGCATTATCAAAGTCGAAGAGCACAAGAGATATGAACTTCGATTTTATTATAGATTATTTCAGTTCTCCTTCAAAAGACACTACATCATCACCATTTTATTTTGCCGTGAATAGGGTTATTTTAAGCAATATACATTTCACTTATCGCGATTTTAAGTGGGATGATAAAACACCTTGTATTGATTTTGAAGATATTGACGTGTCAGACTTTAATGGAACACTTTACAATATAAAGCCAACAGACAGCTCGTTTTCATTTTATGGAAGTAAAATATCTCTGAAAGAAAAATCAGGATTTAAAATAAACTCTTTTTCTACTTATGCTGCTTTTTATAACGACAGCATGTCGTTTAATAAAATTCTGTTGCGCACACCCTACTCTTCTATTGATGCCGGACACTACAGTATGTCGTATAACAGTATGACAGACTTTGAAGACTACATCAATAAGGTAATGATGAAAGGCGAGTTTAATGAAAGCACAATTTCTTCAAACGACATTCAGTACTTTGCCGAAGAACTTTTTGGCCTAGATAAACGTGTTGAGTTTAGTGGTACTGCCAGAGGAACGGTGAGCAATCTAAAAACCAAAAAACTTAAAATTGCTTATGGAAAGAGCACACGATTTGAAGGTGATGTAAGCCTTAATGGTTTGCCTGATGTAAATACAACTTTTATAAATCTAAACATAAAACATCTTTCAACCAACAAGACCGATATTGAAACCATTAAACAATATCCATTTACAGAGCAACAATATATTAAATTGCCTGATAACATTTCTGAACTTGGTAAGATTGTTTACAGAGGTGTTTTTACAGGATTTTATAACGACTTTGTTTCGTATGGAAATATTACAACAGCAATCGGCAACCTGTCAACCGATGTAAATTTAAAATTCAAAAACAAGGCAAATGAGTCAACTTACTCCGGTAAACTCACTGCCGACAACTTTGATATTGGTAAATTCTGGCGATTGGGAAATGCCGTAGGAACAATCAGTTTTAATGCACAGCTAAATGGTACAGGATTTACATCAGAGAAAGTTAATGCACGTCTGACAGGTTTGGTAAGTCATGTTAATTTAAATGGCTATGATTATTCAAACATCAACTTAGATGCTGATGTGGCCCGGAAACTTTTTAACGGAACATTAAACATGAATGACAGAAATGCACAGGTTTCATTTAAAGGAAGTATTGATTTCAGAGAGAAACTGCCTTTGTTTGATTTTAATGCTATAGTTAAAAATGCCGCATTGACTAAACTTAATCTGCTAAAAAGAGATACATCTGCCCTACTTTCTACTGAAGCAAATCTGAACATGCGCGGGTTTAATTTTGATGAGTTTGAGGGAAAACTGCAACTTAAAAATATTAGTTATTCAGAAGAATATAAATCTGCTTTTGTAGAAAAAATATTGATTCAGTCGGGCATGGAGAATAATAACAGAAACCTGAATGTGAATTCCGATTTACTGGATTTGAATATTAATGGTCAGTATATATTATCTAAAATTGTTTATTCATTCGGTCATCTACTTAACTGCCATCTGCCACCATTCATGCTTAAATTATCACCTGATGTAGAAAAAACTAATACTATTTTTTCATTCAGTGGAAATATAAAAGATGTAAATCCTGTGTTGAACATCTTTACTCCGGGATTGTCTGTAAGTAATCAAACTGAGTTTTCAGGAAGGCTGAATCGTCAGCATTGCGAAATAGAAGTGGATGCAACATCACCCTGGATTAATTACAAAAATTTCGAAAATAAAAACATTAAACTCACATCAAACAATAAGAACAATTTATTAAATATTGATTTATCTGCCTCTCAGGTTAAAATTTCTGACAGTTTAATTCTGAAAAATATTTTACTTGATGCAGAGACACAAAAAAGCAAATCATCCATTGTACTTACAGTTGCCAACGATTCACTCTCTACCTCAAAAATGAGACTGGCAACAGAGCAGACTTACACAAATGGAGCGACACGTTTTCATTTGCTTGAGTCTTTGCTTCAGTTCAAAGGCGAACAATGGCAGGTTGATCCGGCAAACGAAATATTATTCGACTCAGCATCTATTTCATTTGACAAGGTGTTGTTCACCAACAAAAGTCAGTCGCTTATGTTGCAGGGCAAAGTAGGAAACAATAAAGAAGATGTGTTGAGTGTGAACTTATTCAAATTTAAGGTTCCTTTAATAAATGACTTACTGGCTATGTATGATATCAAGTTAGGTGGTGCTGCAAGTGGTAATTTGAATTTCAGTTCACTCTATCAACGAGCAATCATCACCGGTGAAATGCGAGTGGATAGTTTTGCGTTTAATGACGAACCATTGGGAAATGCCATCGTGAATTTTGATTGGCTGACAGACCAAAAGAAATTGCATATTGAAGGTACCATTGAACAAAACAACAGAAACAGTGCTGTTGTAAAAGGTGACTATATTTTTAAACCAAAAAATGATGAGCTGAGTTTTAATATTAAAGTTGACAAACTTAGCATAACACCTTTAGAAAGATATCTGAATGGTTTTGCAAGTAAAATTGTAGGATTGGCAACAGGAGAGTTAAATCTTACAGGATTGGCAAAAGCACCTAACCTAACCGGCAAGGCCCGATTACAACGTGCATCTATGGTAATTGATTATCTGAACACACGCTATTCTGTTTTACCGGAGCAAGATATTATTTTTGATGAAAAATATATTGCATTTAACAAAGTTGGAATTTCTGATGATCAGAATCACAAAGGCACTGTTGATGGAAAAATATTTCATAATCATTTTAATGATTTCACTTTCAGCCTTAGAGTTGATGCAAATAAACTTCAATGTCTTAACACGAATGCTTCTCAAAACGAATTGTTCTATGGCAAAGCTTTTGCAACAGGTTATGCAAAAATAATCGGCACGTTAAACCTGATGAAATTGGATGTAGTGGCACGTTCTGAATCGGGCACACAAATATTCATTCCTCTTTCAAACCCTGAAGAAGTGACACAGAGTAATTATATCAACTTTATCAATGTGAATGATACTGCTGCAAAAAAGTTTGTGGTAACTAACAAAGTTGATTTGTCAGGCATACAAATGGATTTACAGCTTGAAGCAACGCCTGAGGCAGAGATTCAGCTGATATTTGACTCAAAAGTTGGTGATGTGATGCGTGGTAATGGATCAGGAATTTTAAGGATGCAGATTTCGCAGGCAGGGGAATTTTCCATGTATGGTGATTACAATATTCTTGCAGGTGATTATTTGTTTACACTTCAAAATATAGTTAACAAAAGATTTAAAATTCAGAGCGGGCTGATACAATGGGCAGGCTCGCCTTACGATGCAACCATCAATATCAATGCAAAATACAACCTTCGTGCATCAACGTTTGATCTCATTCCTGACTCCTCAAACCGCAGCAGAGTACCGGTGGAAGTATTGTTGCAGTTAAAGAACAACTTAATGAGCCCTGATGTTATTTTTGACGTAAATGTGCCAAATGCCACACCTGCTGTGCGAACAAGTCTGAGTAGTATTTTAGGTAATGAGCGCGAAATGAACAGGCAGGTTTTCAGTCTGCTTGTGCTAAATCGGTTTTCGCCACCGGAAGGAAAAAACACCTCTGAAGAAAGTGGTTCCGGCAATGCAGTTGGCCAGAATTTGAGTGAATTTGTTTCGCAGCAGCTATCGAATTGGGCATCGCAGTTGAGTGATAAATTTAATATCGGAGTTAACTATCGTCCGGGCGATGCACTTAACAGAGATGAGTTTGATGTATCTATTTCAACAGAATTGTTCAGAAACAGAGTTGCTGTTGAAAGTAATGTTGGTGTTGCCAACAACAGCAATCAGACTTCAAGTATTATTGGCGACTTTCAGGTTGAATTTAAAATCAGCAAAGACGGCAATCTTCGTGCAAAAGCGTTTAATAAAAC
>Ga0209582_1000910_pt1 | contig 15821 bp, 13 predicted proteins | sample KloWWTmetKNB5Kit_FD_187176 | JGI IMG/M metagenome (GOLD analysis project Ga0209582, IMG submission 187176) | Active sludge microbial communities from Klosterneuburg, Austria, studying microevolution and ecology of nitrifiers - Klosterneuburg... | ecosystem: Engineered > WWTP > Aerobic digester >...
GTTGGCTCCTCCTGCTCCAACCAGACCAAGGCGGTTTGCCGATCATCGCTCTCGTCCAGTGGGATATACTGCATGTTGCCCGCTCCTTCCGGTCTAACATGCTCCATTCCGATCCAGTTGGCAAAATCAGCAACGGTGGACTTGTGATGCAACAGTGGGGGCCTACCCGATGCCCGTTCTTTTTCCACCTCCAACTGGATCGCCTGGATCACATGGGATCTCAATCCAGTAGGCGGTTGCGTGGCATTGTCGGAAGCATGGTGGGCCATGGCTTCCTGCAACTCCTTGAGCATATCACGAACCTGGACGTCATGCACGGCCGCCGCCTCCACACGCCGTGCGGTCTCGACATCCAAAAGGCCCAGCACATAGCGCTCGACCAATTCGTCCATGCTCTCTATGGTTCCCATCGAATTACAAAGGTCAGATTAATTTCCGGTCAGACGTACGTTACAAATGCGCGATCGGACCATTTGGGGCATTCCCCTTCACTGGCCCTATGTGCAATGGGTTGAACGCCCGGTCAATGGAAGAATTGCATCACCTTGCTCCACAGCTTGCGGGTAACGAGCATTGGAGGGGCTTGGAATCCATTCAATCGCCATGATCGGCGCACTTCGGTATTCGCCTTCAATACATGCCGCACGCTGCCGTTGCTCATGCCTCCCAACCTGAATCGGACCAATACTTTGGGGACGTGGAGCGTTGCCAATTCGTGCTTGTACAAAAAGCGAAAGAGGATCTCGTAATCCGCAGCAATGCGCAGGTCCGTATTGAAGTATCCGAAACTATCATAGGCGCTTTTCCGGATGAAGGTGGCCACATGTGGCGGCATCCAGCCCTTGGTGAAGTTGCTTTTGTGGTAATCGCCGCTCTTCCACGTGCGCTTCACTTGCGAGATGTCATTCTCGTCCACCATGATGATGTCGCCGTAGACCGCATCCACCTTGTGGGTTTGGAATTTCTTCACCACTTCCTTGATCACTGTCGGGTCCATCAGCAGGTCGCCAGCATTCACAAAACCGATGATATCGCCCGTGGCGCGAGCCAGCCCTTTGTTCATGGCATCGTAGATCCCGTGGTCCTTCTCACTTACCAAGTGAGCGAGCCGTGGCCGATAGGTTTCCAGGATATCCAAGGTGCCGTCCTTGCTTGCACCATCGATCACGATCACCTCCAGGTCTTGGTGTTCTTGGGCGAAAACACTGTCCAACGTTTCGGCGATAACAGGTGCCACATTCCAGCAAACGGTGATCAGGCTTACTTTCATTCCACGATCCTTTCACGCACCGGTTGCGCAGGATTTCCCTGATAGATGGTATACGCTTCCAGATCCTTCGTTGCAACGGAACCGACCGCCAACACCGCATGGCTTTTGACGGTAACGCCCAACGTTACGATCGCGCCTGCCCCTATCCAACTGCCGTCTTCCAAAACGATGGGCTTGGTGTACGTTGGGTAATCCACCTTCTTGTAGTCGTGGCTCCCTTGTATGATCATAGCACCTTGGCTGATCACCACATTGTTGCCAATGCTGAGCCTATCCAAATTATCCAACCACGCTCCTTGACCGATCCAACTGTTATTCCCGATCTCCAATTTCCAAGGGAATTTGATGTTGACACCGGGATGGATCACTACGCCTTTGCCCACTCGTGCACCGAACATTCGCAGCAACCAAGGCTTCGGCGAGCGGAACGGGAATGCCGGATTGAGAAAGAACAGCGCATTGGTGAAGTACCAAAGTGTGCGCTTTATAACGCCTGCTCCGGGATCGAAGGTGGCCGTGTTGTTGAAGCGGCTCAGGTCGACTTGTTGCTGGGTGGGGTTCATGATCTGAACATCGCCAGACTGCGTTCCACAGGTGCTGGGTCCGCCAAATATCGGGCGCCCAGCGTGAATGCTCCCTCCGCAAGGCGGTCATAGGCCAATTGGTCCATGTCCACGAGACCCTGAAGAGCCTTTACGAACAATGCCGGATCTTCCAATGGCAAGTCCCAACCTGCGCTGGCTTTTTGAAGACCTTTCCACGGCGTGCGATCACTGATCACCAGCGGACGACCAACGCTGAGCGATTCCAACATGGTGTGACCGAAATTCTCGCCCACGCTTGGCATGTAAAGGGCGTGAGCTGCTGCCAGCACGGTTGTCCCCTCCTCTTGCGGCAACTGTCCGTGCCAGTGGACTTCGATCCCCGGCGGAAGGTTTGCGATCGCCTTTTTGCACTGGTCGTAGTAGGCTGCATTATAGACGGTGCCGTACAGATCGAACCGGACCTTGCCTTTGAGTTGGGCCAGTCGTTCAATGGCAAAGAGGGTGTTCTTCTCTTCGGCGATCCGTGCCAAGCTGACCAAAAGCAATTCACCGGAAACTTTCTCGATCACCGGGGGTTCCGAATGAGCTGCTTTTCGTGCCAAATTCTGCACGAGATGCACTTTTACATCAGGTCCGATCCATCGTTTGATATCCTGTACCTCTTCCGTGTTGGTCGCTTGGTATTCGACTCCCTCGAAGCAGCCGAATGCCTTCATGGTGGTTAGGAAGATCCGCTTCTTCAGAGCACTTTGCTTCATGGGTCCTGCGGCGAGCATACCGCGGATCGCCACGATCCGCCGCTGTTCGGAACCGCGAAGGATCCACAAGGGCATGATCGTGGACCACCGCGAATAGAGGCCATTGATATAGATCACGTCGTACTTCCTTTCGTTCAAGATCGTTTTCCAAGCGGAGCGTGTATGGCGCTCAGGGGAACAGTAGCGGACCCGTTCGCCTGCATCACCGCGCACCCAGCTGTCCACTTGGACATTGGCCTCGTTGCTGGTCGCCATGTAATCGCGATCGCTGGTAACGATGTGGAAGTCGATGCGATCGGAAAGATGCTCCACCAGGTTCACCATGCTGCGCACGGGCCCGCCCGCCTTGTAATAGGGCTTGTACCAGTCAATGAACACGAGGACCTGCGGCTTGCTCACGTGGTTCGCTTTAAGGATCCTTCAACAACATGGGCCCAATCCTCTGGAGTCCACGCCCCGCCCAGTTCATTGGATCGTTCACCCATGTTGAAGAGCTGGTCATCGGTCTTGGCGATGATGTTCTTCAACGTACGCTTGATGTCTTCCTCATCACCCGCCAGATGAACGAAGCCGTTCTCCCCTTCTTTCAGGAACCGTTCACGCGCACCAACAGCATCACTTAGCAACAGTGGCAAGCCCATGCACGCGAATTCTTGCACCACCACACCCCAAGGTTCGTACAGACTGGGCAGAATGGCGACCCCGCTTTTGCGCAAGGTGGCTGGCATATCCTTCGCTTGTACGAAACCACGATGCGTGATCCGCGGGTGGCTACCGCTAGTACTCTCACTCACCTCCCGGTGCTGCTCGCCAACGCCCACAAAGTGCAAGTCCCAATCTGCGGCCTCTCCGGCATCGCACAATGCGGCAAAAGCATCGCACAAAGTTTGTTGGCCTTTGGTCGGGATATAGCGTGCCACACAGATGAAGCGATGCGGAAAGTGTGCTCTTCGCTCGTGCTTCGAATTCCTGTAGGTCTTGAGAAAAGAGGCTGTATCAGCCGCATAGAAACCCGTATGTATCCGATCCTTGGCAAAACCGAGTTTGGCCGCGTACTCCGCTTGCTTCGACCCCGTGGCCCAAGCATGGCTAAAGGTGCGATGGATCCAGATACGCCCCATGGCCGCCTGGACCCACTGCTTGGGGCCGCCACGCCAGGCCGTATCAAAGGTCATCACAGAAGGTATTCCTTTTGAACGCAATTTTCGACAAGTGCGCAGGTAGCCTTTGTCCACCCAACCACTGGCCATTACCAACGAAGGGTTCTGGGCCAAGGCGAATTCCACCAGTTGCGCATCGCTGAAGGAATTCCGTTCGTGCACCGAGATGTTCTTGTGGAATTCCAACGCGAAGGGCGCTTCCTTGTTCACCGGCCAGCGGACCAGATCAACGTGTGCACCGGTGCGTTCAACAAACGCGTTGAGACAAGCCAATACATAGGGTGCCAGTTCGGTATACAGAACCAGCACGCGTTCGTCTTTAAGATCCAACTTTTCGGCCATTCGCGGTCAGCGGCCAAATGTACCGTTCAACTCCGTGGGGCGGGCGGTCCAAGCAGTTTGTGGGTCGATCCAAAGGGCGATGGATGCGGGCGGATCGATCAGGAGGCGATGCATGCATCCCCACTACTTGATCCGGATATCCAAGATGTTGCGCGCCCGTCTCCCTTTGGTCAACCGTTGCTTGTAATAACGGGTCCATAGTATGATCAACGGAACACCTAAAAACGTTGGCCACAACCATTGCAACCAAGGCGGTCTTATAAAATCCATGTTCGTGACGCTAAAGGCGGACAGCGTTGCGATGTAGCCCCCGAGGAAACCGCTCATGTGTGCAAAGAGCCATTCGTGCTTGTCGATGCTTCGCTTGTAGAAGCGCTGCATATTGCGCCAGACCATGAAACCGCCGATCGCTCCGAACACAATGAACAGCATTGGCATGGCACCGCGATGTCCCAATAGTAAGTGTACAACACCCCATATGAAAAGCCCACCATTGACCACCCCAGCCCCGCCTTGTAACAGCAGATCGGCTTGTTGTGGCTTTTGGCCCTCATGCACACGTTTGTGATAGAGTGCCCTATACCCCGATGCCACCAAATGAAAGCTGAACAAGGCCAGGACCCCGAGAAAGAGGTTTAGTCCATAGATCGCAAGAACGAGTGCCGTTAGCGCAACCACGGCCATGGCATAGAAGTAGATCTTTCCCCAAAGCCGATGATAGTCGCCACCCTTGTTGGCGATCATGGCACATGGGGCAATTACTAGCGCAGTTGCAGCTGTCGCAATGTGGAGGTATCGCACCAAAGAAACGAGCAACTCCTCCATCCGGTTCTCCTACCTTGAAGTTTCCTTGATAAATGCGAAAGGACCGTTCGGCAGAGTGAAATACCTTTTGTCCAGTTGCTCTTCCTTCATCCCTTCATCAAAAATAGAACGAACCGGATCCTCGTTGGTTGCTTCCGTATCCGTGATCGCGATCGCTGTTAGACATTGGGATGGGCCGTCCAAACTACTGAATAAGATGGTTTCGAAAGGTAGCGCCCAATGGATATAAAATCCTCTTTCGTCAAGCTCGGTGCTCCGGTAGATCGCTTTCCGTATTCCATTTTCGCGCGTTTCCCTTACCACTTGAGCAATGTGGTCCGTGCGTTCTTTTGCTTCCCGCGATGCAAATGAAATACCCCTGAACTGGATGAATAGCACAACGATGAAAGGCGCCAGTGCCCACCATTGCTGCGTGCGCGATGCAATTCCCAACCGGCCTGCGAGCGGAATGGCCACAAGGACAGCCAGGGGCAGGAAGTTCTTTTCCATCATCATGGCTGTTTCGCCCGTTCGATAGGTAACGGCATTGATCGCCACGTATCCTATCACCGCAATAACGAACAAACCGAGCGCTGTCCATGCACGAGCACGGGTCAAAAGAAGGGCGGTAGTGAGCACCAAAAGCCAGAGCGGCAAATACGTGGTGGTGTCCTGCCAACTATGCTGTCGTAAGAAATCCAACGCGGCATTGGTACTTGGAACAGGTTCTGAGAACCCGCTACCTGCCGAGCTATAAAGGCCGGCTTCGTATGGCGAGGGAGGGAACACAACGCGTCCGAACAAGCTCCACGCGACAGCCAGAGACAACGGAAGGACCAATCGTTTCCGAAGGTGATCATGATGCAGGAAATACCAAGCGATCACGAACAAGGCGATCAGGAACCCGACGGGATGCACCAACAACACCAAGGCCAAGGCAAAGATCAAGAGGCCGGTCGCAAAATGTCCACTGCCGCGCAGCAAAGGACCCTCGATCACCGCAGCCAGCAAGAGTGGATAACTGAGCAAGTAGTTGGCCTCCAGAACGATCCCGTAGAACGTGAGCCGCGTGCAAAGCACCGCCGACAGCGCTGTAGCGGCGGCGATCCATGGTGTGCGAAGGACGTAGGCCGTGATCAAAAAGATCAGGTACGCTACGCCTACATGGGCGAGCGATGCAAGGAGGAGCAGCCCGCTCAAGCCAACCCCCATGCCTTTGCCGAGCTTCACCAAAAACTGCGGAAGGATCGCGCTGTAGCGGTGTGCCTCCACCTCTACTCCGGAAAGTTGGATCCACTTGAAGATCTGGTAGGCTGAGTCGACGTGGATGGTACGTTCCAAGAAATGGATGAAAGCTAGGATGAAGAGGCCTAGGAAAAGGAGGTGGCCGATAGCCAGAAATGCTAAAGGAGGTCCTATGGATAAAGATCGCTTCACTGGTTAAGGATCACCAGTTTGCTGCGTCCGATGCTCTTGCCACCAGTCAATTCGAGTATGTATGTTCCATCAATAAGGGAACACTTCACCTCACTACCACTTAAGAACTTGCCACTAAGAACAGTTGCTCCAATACTATTGATCAATCGCCATTGCTCAAAGTGGCTGGATAGAGGAAGATGGAAGAGTCCGTCACTCGGATTCGGATAAACTATGCCGCTCTCGGAGTCGATTTCGGGCACTGGAACCGGGTCAAAGGTGACTATGACTTCGTCAGAATCAGTAAATCCGACCTCATTGGTCCGAATAACAAAAACATCCCACTGGCCCGCTCCATAAGAACGAGTTATTCCACACATCACATAACCGCCATCTGCGCGGCACAAGGCGCGGGCGAGATCATCCTGATCGCCACCTTGTGTTTGACCTAAAAGGAAACCTCCATCACTATAGCTCCTCAATAAGAACATATCCTTTCCCCCTGCTCCGCCTTGACTTACGGTAGCAATGCTGGCGTATTCCCCGGACGGTAGTTCTAACAGTTGGTATCCCTCTTGGTCGTTTACTTGACCCCAGTTACGATGCCACTCCTCGGAACCTGACCCGTCCAATTTCAGATGATATTGTTCCAATACGGGCCCATAGCTCTTTGTTGAACCCATCAATGAGAATCCTCCGTCCATAGTCTGGATCACATCTCTCGCCAGATCCAAGCTATCCCCACCGTATGAATTAGCCCACTCAACACTAGCGGCTGCATCGACTTTGACCACATAAGCATCCGTATCACCCGTCTCCGAGACCTGCGAACCAGCGATCACACAACCACCATCTACGGTTCTGATGAGAGAAAGGCCTTCTTCTTCGGAAATTCCTCCATAACGCCTGCTCAACAACGTATCTCCATCTGCATTCAGATGCATCAGCCATTGGTCACCACCATTCCCCCAACTGAACGTCGTTCCTACCACCCAGACCCCATCATTTCCGTCCAGATCGATGTCTTGAAGAAAATCCCAATCAGAACCACCGTAATTCCTCTGCCAAAGCACTTCGCCGATCGCACTCGTGCGGATCACAAGTCCATCGTAACCTCCAAAGTCTCCAGCATTCGTGCTCCCAACAAGAAGGAAACCACCGTCATTCATTTCAACAATGGCCCTAGCCTCTTCCACCCCGGGTCCGCCGATCAATTGGGACCAAACGTGGGTGCCATCTGCGTCCAGTTTGAACATGTACACATCTGAAGCCATGGCACCGAAACTCCCGGTAGACCCAACTATCACAAAACCACCGTCGGCTGTTGCTATCACGTCCCAGACCTGTTCCACATCGTAACCACCGATAACTCGCTTCCAAGTGGGCTGCCCGATCGACGATAAGGAAATGCAGGAAAACAATACGACCACTATCAATACTTGCCAACCGCGAAACCATCCACTCATACAATGATCCCAACAAGCTCTTTTGGACCGCGGTACCTTCGTCCCCATGTCACCTGCAGCCGTTCGCAATTTCATCATCTTCTTGGTGGTTCTGTTCTTGATCGACCTTTACGCCTACAAAGGTGTGAACTCTGCGCTTGCCAACCACTCCATTCCGTTGCGGAGGATCGTCCGATTCTTGTACTGGATAGTTTCAGTAGGTATTTTGGGATTACTGGTGTGGACGCTGATCAGCATGCAGGACCCCAAGGAACGGAGGGATCATAGCTATGTTTTCTCCTTGGTAGCTCTGTTCCTCTTGTTCTTTCTGCCAAAATTGATCATGGTAATATTTGAAGCACTTGAGGATCTTTTGCAGCTAGGACGTTGGTGTTGGTCCAGAATGCTGCCCGGACCTACAAATGGTACGGGTGAAGTGCTGGACCGTTCCCATTTCCTGAGCCAACTTGGTTTGATCTTGGCCGCGGTTCCTTTTGTCGGTGTATTGTATGGCGTTACGAAAGGCAGAAGGAACTTCAATGTGGCCCATGTCCCGATCAGGTCAAGCGTTTTACCCGAAGCATTCAATGGACTTCGCATTGTGCAGATCAGCGACATGCACCTAGGTAGCTACGGGGAAGATATTTCTATCGTGAAAAAGGGCATGGAATTGATCCAAGCCGAGAACCCTGACATGATCCTGTTTACCGGAGATCTGGTGAATGATTACGCCGAAGAAGCGGAACGATTCATTGAGTTGATGGCAGATTTGAAGGCCCCAATGGGCAAGTTCTCGATTTTGGGCAACCATGATTACAGTGACTACGTGAAATGGGAAGACCCGGTCGCCAAGGCCAAGAATCTAGATCAGTTGAAGACCGTCCACGCGAGAATGGGATTCCGGTTGATGATGGACGAACACTTATCGGTAGAACGGAATGGTGAGCAGATCGGACTTCTGGGAATACAGAATTGGGGAAAACGCTTCCAGAAATATGGTGATCTTCGAAAGGCAATGAAAGGCACAGAACATTTCCCGTTCCGGATCCTCATGAGCCATGATCCAACGCATTGGGAAGAACAAGTGCGGGGCACAGGGATCGATCTTACTTTGAGCGGACATACCCACGGTGCCCAATTGGGGGTAAAGCTGGGGCATTCTACCTACAGCCCCGCCCAATGGGTCTATGATCATTGGGCAGGCCTGTACACAGAAGCAAGTCAATCACTTTATGTGAACAGGGGTTTCGGCTTTATCGGATTCCCAGGCCGGGTCGGTATGCCGCCGGAGATCACGGTTCTGGAGCTCCAGCGGACCTGAGCAAGGCCACCTACTTTAGCATCGTGAAGAACGTCGGGGTACTTGCATTCTTTCTATGCCTATTGGGGTTGAACGTTTTCCTCACGTTCAACTACCACAGTCACGGCTCCCGTCAATCATACCACGGGGCGCTTTGGGCCGACCGGGGCGGCTATTTCGTATATCTCCCTGCCACATTCCAGTATGGTTTCGATGCGGCCAAATTTCCGGCGAAGGCTGATTCGCTGGCAGGTCATGGTTTCACAATTGACAATTCCTCTGGCGTGGTCCGCACCAAGTACACGTACGGTGTTGCACTTCTAGAATTGCCGTTCTACCTCACGGCTCACGGGATCGGTGCTATTGTCGGCGGACGTGAGCCAGCTTTCGGCGATATAGACCATGCCGTTGTTTGTGTCGCCTCACCAGTACTAGTGACGGTCGGCATTTACCTCCTCTTCTTGCTGCTTAGGATCCGACACAACGAACGAACATCTCTCATGTCGGTCTTTTCGCTGTTCGCGGGTTCCAACCTCTTCTTTTACACTGTGGGCGATCCGGGCATGTCACACGCCTTCTCATTCTTTCTGTTCGCTGCGCTCCTATCCGCTCAAAACCGTGCATTTCATGAAACCCGGATTTCTGCACGTTCCGCAATAATACTAGGTGCACTTGCAGGCTTGATCCTGCTTGTTAGACCGACGAACATCATTTTCCTTGTGGCATCATTGTTTGTTGGCTTCCACACCTTGCATGAGGTTGTAGAACGCTCTTGGAAGTTCCTTTCACCAAGTAATATCGCATGGGCTGCCCTTGCTGCTGCGCTAGTTTGGTTGCCACAGTTCGTATATTGGAAGTACGCCTTTGGTTCCTACCTGACCTGGCCTTATACCAATGAAGGATTCACTGAATTGACTTCTCCCAAGTTCGATTTGTTCTGGTTCTCGACGAATAATGGAGCGCTCCCGTATGCACCGATATTCCTATTAATCCTTGTCGGCATGGGCATCCTCTGGCGCTCTGGTGAGAAGGTTTTGGCGGTGGTGAGTTTCGCTACTTTAATGCTCGTCAGTTACCTAGGTGCATCATGGTGGGTCTGGCATTTCGGGTGCGGATTCGGAAGTCGCACCCTTGTGGAGTATTTCGCACTATTCGTTTTCCCATTCGCTGCAACATTGAATGCCATGAAGTTGCGCTGGGGTAGGTTGCTCCCTGTATTGGTCGTGCTCACATTGGTGATCTTCGAATTGAAGATCACCTATAGCTACGGTGCATGTTGGTTCGAGGGAGACTGGAATTGGAGCGCATATGGTAACCTGATCTTCGGGCCGACCAAGTGACTACTAAGCAGGAAACACCTCCCCCGCTTCCAGAACCGACCGATCCAGCAATTCCCGATCAACACCCGTTCTGATCCCTCGCTCCTCCAGGTACTTCACGAACACCTCCATCTGCAAATTCCCCACCAGTTCATCTTCTGCCATTGGGCACCCCCCGTAGCCTTTGATCGCGCCATCGAAACGGCGGCAGCCAGCATCCCACGCGGCTTGGGTCTTAACTTTCCAATTGTCCGGGTTGCAGTGGAGGTGGGCGCCGAATTCAATGTTCGGTAATGCCGGGATCAGTGCGTTGAACATACTGTTGATATCAGTAGGCTGAGCCACGCCTACGGTATCGCTCAGCGCGATGATGCGGACCCCTAGCTCATTCACCAAGCGGTTCGTCCAGTGCAAGGCCACTTCCGCATCCCAAGGATCACCATAAGGATTTCCGAAGGCCATGCTGATGTATACCACCAACTCCTTCCCTGCTTTCTGCGCCAGCTCCGCGATGTTGGCTGTGCGCGCCCATGAGCCGTTGATGCTCGTATTCGTGTTGCGTTGCTGAAAGGTCTCGCTGATGCTGAACGGATAACCCAGATAGGTCACACGTTCCTGCTGAACGGCTGTTTCCGCCCCACGTTCGTTCGCAACGATCACGAGCAACTTGCTCTTGGACCCATCAAGGTCGATCCGTTCCAACACATCAACCGTATCCGCCAACTGTGGAATGGCTTTCGGACTGACGAAACTGCCGATGTCGATGGTATCGAAACCCACTCGGAGCAGACCATTCAAGTAATTCACCTTAACATCCGTGGGGATGAAAGGCTCGATGCCTTGCATAGCATCGCGGGGGCATTCGATCAGTTTCACTTGGGGTTTCTCCATTGCACGAATGAGTTGTTAATGCGCTTCAGCAGCGCCGGTCCTTCGTAGATCAGCCCCGTGTACACTTGCACGAGATCTGCACCCGCCTCGATCTTCTCCATGGCCGCCTCTGCGCTATCGACCCCACCGACGCCAATGATCACAACGGGTCTAGGTAAGCGATCGCGCAAGTAGCGGACGACCTCTGTACTTCGATAGCGCACCGGCGCTCCACTCACGCCGCCGGCCCCTATCGCGTCCACTTCACTCCGCGGTGTCGCCAAACCATCTCTGGAAATGGTCGTGTTCGTTGCGATCACGCCTGCGATGCCACTTTCTTTCACCACTTCAACGATGTCATCCAATTGTTCATTGGTGAGGTCCGGAGCGATCTTGAGGAGGATCGGTTTGGAAGCCTTCTCATTATGCTTCTCCAATTCCCGGAGGATCTCCAACAGCGGTCCCTTCTCCTGCAAGGCACGCAGACCGGGCGTATTCGGGCTGCTCACGTTCACCACGAAATAGTCCACCACGGCGTGCAAAGCATCGAAGCATTTCACATAATCATCAATGGCCCGTTCATTCGGGGTGTTCTTGTTCTTCCCGATGTTACCGCCGACGATGATGCCGAGCGAACGCTTCTTCAACCGGACGATCGCATCTTGCACACCGCCGTTGTTGAAGCCCATGCGATTGATCAACGCTCGATCCTTCGGAAGCCGAAAGAGGCGTGGTTGTTCATTGCCGGGTTGTGGCACGGGAGTGAGCGTTCCGATCTCGATGAAGCCGAAGCCGATGCGGGACAGGGCATCCACATGCTTCGCGTCCTTATCCATACCGGCTGCCAGACCAACCGGTCCGGGGAAGCTCAGTCCCATCACTTCAACACTTGCGCCTTGCTGCGGGGTGCGGCCCCCAACAAGGGCCAACGCTCCTGGAATGTACTTCGCCAACTCAAGGAGCGAAAAGGTCAAATGGTGTGCGCGTTCCGGCGAAAGCGTGAATAGTAGCGGGCGAAGCAGGCGGTACATCGGCCCCAAATGTAGCTTTCACATTACCCATCGAATCCCAACGAATCCTCGTGCACCTTGAAGTGGCGCATACATGTAACTCGTATCGAAGGTGAAGCCGTTCGGGTTCGCAACGGGGTCCTGCGCATGCTTGTTGAAGGGATCAAAGGGCCGCATCAACGGATCGCTTGGAATGAAGTCGAGAAGGTTCTTCACGCCGCCATAGAACTCGAAGTGGCTGTTGAGTTGATGGGTTACTTGCAGATTAAGCAAGGCGTAGGTCGGTGAGTGCTCTGGACGGAAGTCATTGGGCTGCACGGGCAAACGCATCGGACCGTACCATTGACCAGTAAGATCGGTGCTCCAATTGGGCGAGAGCTGATAGCTGACAGTAAAGGTGCCGGACCAACTTGGTGCAAAGTACTGGACCGCCTTCACGTTGTTCTGCACCGTGAAGACCTCCATCCAAGTGGCACCGGCAAGTATGCGCAACGGCTTTCCGACCCGTGCTTCAAGGTTCAAGCTTGCACCACGAGAAACACCGTATCCATCCAAGTTGCGGTAGATGATCAGGTCCTGGTCCGTGGTATAATCCGGAAGAATGCGATTGGTGAAATGCGTGTAGAAAAGCGAGCCATCGACTCCAAAGTAGCGCTTCTCTCCGGGCCATTTGCGAACCACGTTCAAGGTGGCATTGAGCGAACGTTCCGGCAGTAACGCGCCATCGATCTCCACACGACGTGCGCCTGTAAGAGCGGCATGTTCCTCGGTGAAAAGATTCACAACGCGATAGCCCGTTCCGAAATTCGCACGCACCGCCCATCGGCCGTTCGGCGCCCATTTGTAGGCGATCCTCGGCGATTGTACCAAGCCGTGGTTCTGATCATGGTCCACGCGATATCCGATCAGGAGCTTGTGCATCTCCGTGATGCTCCATTCATCCTGAAGAAAGAGGCCGGGAAGGGGTAATTCTTGCGGGGAGTTCCGGACTTCTTCATTCTGGATCTGCGAGGTACCTACCGTATTATCATCGTACCACGTGTGTCTATAGGCCACCCCATAGAGCACATCGTGTCGCATGCCAAAGCGCTTGTTGCCATACAATTGGCCGAAGAACACGCGCTGATCAGCGTTATAGGGTGTTGTGCCATACCACGAGCGTTGTTGGTGCCCATTCGCACTGAACTGTGCCATTACCTTCCCATTGACAGGAAGCTGATACTGCCCTATCACTTCCCAGCGCCGTGTCGCAATGGATTCGCCGTAAAGACTATCGCCACCTGCAAATGCCGGTGTCCAATCCATTTGTCCACCCCAACGATCTTCATGCACATACCGCGCAGCGATGCTGGCCACCTTGCGATCCGGCCGACGAATGGACAGCTTGTTGAAAATGGATATACGCTTCTGCAAGGTCACATCCGTGAACCCATCGCCGTTGTTGTCACGTGGATCAGAATAGTTGAAAATGCTCACGCCGAGCAGGTCGTTCACTTTCTTCTGGCCGAAGCGTAGACCGATATCCGCGTTGTATTCCTGCCAGCTTGTTGCCATTAGGTCCACAGCGGCCTTCGGTGCCAAGGCCGGATCCTTCGTGATCACGTTCACCAGACCGCCCATGGCTTCGCTACCATAGAGCGAAGAGCCCGGACCTTTCACCACCTCTACCCGTTCCACCAAGCTCGTCGGGATACCGCTCAGGCCATAGACCGTGCTCAATCCACTTACGATCGGCATACCATCGATCAGTACCATGGTGTACGGACCTTCCATGCCATTGATGTGGATATCGCCGGTGTTGCAAACACTGCAGTTGATCTGTGGACGCACACCGTTCACCATGCCGACCGCATCGAATAAAGCAGGACTTGGATTCTTGCGGAATAGCGCTGGCGTGATCACTTCCACGGGGACCGGACTGTCACTGCGTGAAACCTCGCGCATGGTGCCAGTAACGACTACTTCACCCAGGTCCACTGCATCGGGTTGAAGGGCGATCGTCCCGAGGTCGATCGTCTTGTGCACGCCAACGTTGAAGGCCATTTCCTTCGGCAAGAAACCAACGGCGCTCATCCGAAGGAGGTAATCACCAGGTCCAGGAACTCGCAGGGTGAAGCGTCCTTCCAGATCAGAAGATGCTCCTTGTTGCGTACCCTTCACAACAAGGTTCACAAAGGGAACAGGCGCCCCTTCTGCCATGAGCTTGCCCTTTATCACAACGGTCTGGGCATCCGCATTCGCAAAGGCAACCACGGTCAAGATCCACAAAAGTACAGCCCGAAACATGCGGCAAACATAACAGATCTTTAGCCACGTCTAAATTATTTCCTAGTTTAATCTATTAACCTATATTTGCCTCGTCGAAACCATGTTGTCCAGAAGCGAAGAAGACCACGTGAAGGCCGTTCATTCCCTGTTGCAGGGCGGAGCGACCGCGAGCACAACGGACATTGCGGAACGCTTGGGCATCAAGGCCAGTAGCGTTACTGTGATGCTGAAGAAGCTCGCCGAAAAAGGCTTGATGAAACACCAACCCTACCATGGCGTGCAACTCACAGCGAAAGGGAAGACCGCCGCCTTGAAGTTGGTCCGCAAGCATCGCCTTTGGGAGACCTTTCTAGTAGCTCACCTTGGATTCGGCTGGGACGAAGTACATGAGGTCGCAGAGCAAATGGAGCACGTCAGCAGCGACAAGCTCACGAATAGTTTGGACGACTACTTGGGCAATCCGGCCTTCGATCCGCACGGCGACCCGATCCCGGACCGTAACGGCAAAGTCCACGTGCGCGACATCAAACCACTCACGGATTGCGCCTTGGGCGATCGCATCCGTATTGCCCGGGTGAATGACCCAAGTGATAGCCTGTTGCACCTGCTCGATCAAAAAGGCATCGGCATCGGAATGGTCTTCACCGTGGAAGCGAGGCAAGCATTCGATGGAAGCCTGGAGCTTCGGAGCAAACCCGGTCCCATTAGTTCACTATCGGCCCAGGTGGCCAGCCAATTATTGGTCGAAGCCGTTGAGCCATGAGCCGCGAAAGCCGATCGTTGAGTGAAGTTCACGGATCCGTTCAGATCCCAACAGGACGTGGACGTTGGCGTCGGTTGCTCGCCTTCCTCGGTCCCGCCTACTTGGTAAGCGTGGGTTACATGGATCCGGGCAATTGGGCTACGGATATCGCAGGTGGAAGTGCATTCGGATACAAGTTGCTCTGGGTGTTGCTGATGAGCAACCTCATGGCCTTGTTGCTCCAAAGCCTTAGCGCCCGTTTAGGTATTGTTCGCGGGTTGGACTTGGCGCAGGCCAGCCGTCACACCTACCCGCCGTTGGTGAACATTCCGCTCTACTTTCTCGCGGAGATCGCCATTGCTGCGTGTGATCTTGCGGAAGTGATCGGTATGGCCATCGGCCTTCACCTACTGTTCGATATCCCTGTACTGTGGGGTGTGCTGATAGCAGCGTTCGATACGTTGCTGATCCTCTTCCTTATGAACAAAGGAATGCGCATGATGGAGGTCTTCATCCTCTCCATTGTATCGTTGATCGGTCTGGCCTTTCTGGCGGAAATGTTCATTGTGCAA
>Ga0209582_1000913_pt1 | contig 15798 bp, 27 predicted proteins | sample KloWWTmetKNB5Kit_FD_187176 | JGI IMG/M metagenome (GOLD analysis project Ga0209582, IMG submission 187176) | Active sludge microbial communities from Klosterneuburg, Austria, studying microevolution and ecology of nitrifiers - Klosterneuburg... | ecosystem: Engineered > WWTP > Aerobic digester >...
TAACGGCGACAACCCAGGTCACTCCAGCCGATACCGCGAACGCGAACACTACGGATGCGACGACGATCACGACCACGACGGCGGTCACCCCCACCGACACGGCCAACGCTCACACGTCCGAGTCGCCGACAGTGGTGGACGCAACCCCAACCCCCGCCCCTACGCCGCCAACGGCGGTCAGTGTCATTGAATCCGAATGGGTGCAGGTCGATGTCGGGCTCGACCTCCTCGATGAGGACGGGGTGTTCGTCATGGACATTTCTGACGACTTGCAGCCTGCCGGGTCCAGTGTTGCGAGGGTGATGGGGAACCGCATCCACGGCACCTGTGATCTGGTGATCGCCCGGCGTCTGTTGTGGGGTTCGCAACGGGTGCGCCCGAAGATGATCCTGACCGATGTCGACGGGAACAGCCAGACGTGGAACCTGGGTGTGTACTCGATGACGACACCCCAGCGGGTGGCGGGTGAAACACCCGAAACCTACAAGGTGTCCGGCTACGACCTGCTGTCCTTCTTGGACAACCCGTACGGTTCCACCTACAGCGCCGCCGTCGGTGCTGTCCCGTTGACTCTGATCGCCACGATCCTCACGGCGTTGGGGATCACGAACGGGATCGATCAGACGGCGATCGGTTCGACGTTGGCGACGGCGAAGGTGTGGCCGCTCGATCAGAAGAACACGACGCTGCTGATCGTCAACGAGCTGCTGGCGTTGATCGGCTACGGCCCGTTGTGGATCGACAGGGACGGGCGTGCCCGTAGCGGCCCGCTGACAGCGACCACAGCGACGATGTGGACGTACAGCGCCGATAGCGCCACGACGACGGTGGGGGAGACCCGGACGCAGACCGCAGACTTTTGGGGTGTGCCGAACAGGTGGGTGTTCGTCCGCAACGGCACCACCACCGCACCCAGTGAGGGCAGCGGGGTTTACACGGTGGAGAACGTCTCCGACGGTCCGTCGTCGCAGTCGGGTCGGGGTCGGGTGATCAACCGTGTCGAGTTCTTGGACGCCGTCGACCAGACCGCGCTTGTGGCGCAGGGTGATGAGATCGTGGCCGCCGATCGTCGGGTGGTGTCGACGATCTCGATGCAGGTGGCGCCGAACCCGGAGCATTGGCACGCCGACCGGGTCACCTACGCCGATAGTGCCCTGGGTGTGTCGGGAGAGTTCAAGGTTGTCGAGTGGCGTCTACCTCTCGACGGCGGCGACATGAGCATCGAGTTGGAGGCGGTCTGATGGATGTTGTCGCTGAGGGGTGGGTGATGCAGGTGACACCGCTGCTGGTCCGTTTCGCCGGGGATACGGGTGACACGGCGATTGCTGTGCAGGACGACGGCCTCACGTTCTCACTGGGCGAGAAGGTGGGCTTGACCCGGTTTCCGTCGGGGTGGACGATCACCGCCAAGCTGGTGGCGACCTGATGGCCGTCCAGATCGACACCTACGGGGCCGCCGGGCTCGGCTCGGCAGGCTACGGGGGGCGCCAGGTGGCCCGTATGGCGAACGGGCGTCTGCTGGCCCTGTTCCGCGACTCGGCCAACAACCGGTTGGAAGTGTGGTATTCGGATGACCAGGGTGCGACGTGGGCGGAGAACACGTCGGCCCGGGTGTCGTTGCACGCCAACTTCGCTGCCGTCAACTGGTCGATCTCGGTGTTTGTCGACGCCGACGACAACGTCCACATCGCCTATCTGGGCGGCGGTCTCGACTCGTACACCTTCATCTGGTATCGGGTCGGGGCGACCGTCGGCACCGGGGGGGCGTTCGGGTCCGAGTACGAGGTTCGCAACGACTGGGGCACCGGGTACGGGTCCTCCCATCTGTCGCTGGTCGCTCACGCCAACATTTCGGCGGGCACCGGGTGGAAGGTCCACATCGCCTACGGGATGACCGGGGCGTCGTACTACACGGCGAATATCCGCACCCTCACCCTCAACACCTCATATGCGGTGACCGGTGTGACGGATCAAAACATCTACACCACGACAACGATCTGTGATCTCAACCCTCGGCTCGACTTCCACCACACAGGCGACGGCAAAACGATCCAGGGCTCCACCCCCCACCTCTATCTCGCCCACGGCTACGCGTCGGGGGTGGCGTGCGTGAAGTACACGTATTCGGGGGGGACGTGGACGATCGGCACTCTCCGCCAGGTCGACTCGGGGTCGATCATCGGCGGATTCCTCGACGCCTCCTTCGACGGCGCACAGTTCAACGTCGTCTACGTGTTGGCCGCCACGAATACTGTCGTCCGTTTCTCCGAGCGTGATGCTGCTGACACGACGACAACGGCACGGACACCGACCGCCCTGTCTGATGGTGCTGTGCTCGATCTGTCTGTCACCCATCAAGGGCCGGATAAGTCGGTGGTCGTCGGGGCGATTGGTACCACCTCCGATGACGCCAAATACTCCAAGTTCGATCGGACGGCGGGGACCTGGGGTTCGTGGACCGCGCTGGAAGCGGGGACGGCGACAAGGATCAGCGCCGCCCGAGGGACGTTGGGTCGTCGGGTTGACTTCGTGTGGGACGACTCGGGCACCTCGGTGCGTCACGGGCAGGTCGTCTACAACACGGCCCCGACTGCGGCGACATGGGTTACCCCTGTAGATTTCGCCGGGGCCGACGTTGGTGCAGCCCTCGTCCTCGACTGGACGTTCACCGACCCCGACCTCGAAGACTCCCAAACCGCCTACGCGGTCCGCCGCCAGATCGGGGCGGGCACCCTCTACTACTGGCGGGCCTCGGATTCGACGTGGCAGACGACGGAGACGAAGAACGTCACCACGACAACGTCGCTCACCCTCGCATCCTCATGGGGTGCGGATGGGGACGCCAACCACAAGTATGCGGTCAAGACGTGGGACGTCCTCGACGCCGAAGGCGTCTACTCGGCAGAGCTGACCGTCGTCCCGTCCACCCCCGACCTGCCGACGATCACCACCCCCGCCGACGCAGCCTCATGGGTTACCTCGTCGATCACGGTCGTGTGGACGGTCGCCACCCAGACCACCTATTTGGTCGAGCTGCTGAACAGCGCCGGGACGAGCGTCCTGTGGTCGTCGGGGACCTTGTCGTCGACATCGGTGCGTGAGCAGGCGGTCGCCTACACGTTGCTCAATGGTGTGTCCTACAAGGCCCGTGTCACCACAGCCAACGACGAAGGTCTGGTCGGCACCGCCGACACGAACAGTTTCGACGTCTCCTACACCGCCCCGGCGACCCCGACCCTCACCGTCACAGGGAACACGCCGACGGGTGCGATCACGGTCGCCCACGCCAACCCGACACCCACCGGTTCGCAGCCGACTGTCACCTCGTGCGACGTGTTCGTGCGCTGCACCTCGGGCAACTACCCCGACGGTGACCGCCCGCCCGGCGGCAACGGGATCAGGATCAAGGCGAGCCTCACACCGGGAGTCGACTGGATCGACTACGCGCCCGCCAGTGGGCGAGCGTACGAGTACATGGTGCGCGCCTACGGCGACAACGGCACCACCACTGACAGCTCGTGGACGTCGTGAAGTTGATAGCGGTCGTCCTCGCCGTGGCCCTCGCCGGGCTCGTGGCGGCGGCGACCGGGTGGGTTGTCGGTGGGCTCGCCTGGCTCGCCGTCGAAGCGTGGAGAGGAACCCAATGACACTGCCCATCATGCCAGTGACCAAGCCTGCCGATCTGCGCCTGGCGCAGAACGGGCGGCTCACCCCCTGCCAACTGACCTCGGTCACGTTCCCCGGAGTCGGCCACATGTCGTTGCACCCGACGGCCGCCCGTGCGTGGTCGGCTATGGCTGTCGCCTGCTACGCGGCGACGAAGCTGAGCCTCTCGGGCACCGGTTGCTACCGGCCCTACGACGCCCAGCTCGCGGTGTTCAGCGACCGCTACACCTCGACCTACAACCCTCTCGTGAACACCCTGGACCACAAGCGGACGTGGTTGGGCAAAACCTGGTACCTGCGCCGGGGGGTGTACGCGGTCAGCGTGCCGGGCTCGAGTAACCACGGGCTTGGTATCGCCGTCGATGCCGGCTGGTGGACAGGCAACAACCTGCCCGGCATGAGCGACATCGCCGGCGTCACCTCCAAGCCCGTCGGCTGGGGATGGCTCCAGAACGAAGCCACGAAATACGGGTGGTCGTGGGAGCTCCAGTCGGAGCCTCACCATCTGCGCTATGTGGCCGGTGACACCCCACCCAAGGCCGTGCTCGACGTCGAGGCCTACCTGGCGGCCGCAGCATGATCGGCATCCTCTCCGCCCCCGATGCGGTCGCCTTGGCGGCGCTGATCACCATGATCGGCACCGCCACTGTCGCCGCCCTCAACTACCGGCACGGCAACGAGGTCGTCAAGAACATGAAACCCAACGGCGGAGCATCGATGCGTGACGTGCTCGATCGGATCGAACGCAAGGTGGACCACCAGGTGATCCCCCGTTTGGATCATGGTGCGTCGACGATGGCCGCCCACGCCGACCGTTTGGCCGTCCTCGAAGCCCGACACTTTCCACCCACCACAGATATCGAGGACAACCAGTGAACACCTACAACAGCAACCTTAAGCACCTCATCGCCAGCTTCATCCGGGCCGCTGTCGCCACCGTCGGCGCCACCCAAGGTTTCAACCTGTGGTCCGCTCGAGGCTGGCAGGGCACCGCAGAGGCGTTGGGCGTCGCCCTCGTCCCACCCGTCCTCGTGTTCTTGGGCGCCACCGCCGACCTCATCGACAACAAAGGAGACTGACCGATGGCCAACGCGACAGAAACCGCGCTCCAGTCGTACATTTTCACGGCGGTAAACCCGTCGTGGCATGGAGCGACCGAGCTGGACTTGCACCTTCACACAGCGGACCCCGGCGACGCCGGGACCACCGCTTCCAACGAGGCGACGTACACCGGCTACGCGCTGGTCACCGTCAACCGGTCGATAACCGACTGGACTGTGACCGGCGACCAGGTGACCACCGACAACCTGATCCAGTTCCCCCAATGCTCGGGAGGGTCGAACACGATCACCCACCTGTCCGTCTCCCCGGAAGCGTCGACCGTCATCCTCGCAAGGGCGACGCTCGTGACGCCCCTGGCGGTGTCTGCCGGGATCACACCCCAGATCGCAGCGGGAGATCTCGACTTCACGCTCTCCCTCACAGCCTGATGGGTTTCGCCACGGTCACCGAACTCGTCGACGCCGAGGTGGCGGGCCAGTCGTGGTATTCGACGTGGCGGAAGTCGCCTTCGCAGGTGTCGACGATCGGCATTTGGTTCGATCTGTCGATGTCGCCGGGGTCGCCGGTGCCCCAATACTATGCGGCGACGCCGCTCGTCGGGGCACCCATGTCCTACAGCGACGAGCAGGGCCTGTACCACGGGCGCAACGTGGCCCCGGCGACGAAGCATCTGAAACGGCTGACCGTCCTGTCAGGGGTGGCGACGGCGTTGCCGATGCCGATGATGTTGTGCGACTACCTGTTCTACTACCCGTTCATCGACGAGGGTTCCACCGACGAACAGGCGCTCGACAACACCCTGACCCTGCCCCGCTACACCGACGGTGCCGGGGTGCAGGTGATGGCCGTGTCGGTCGCCGGGCGCACCGGCGGCCAGACGTTCACTATCGGTTACACGAACTCTGATGGTGTCGCCGGCAGGGTTTCGCCGGCGGTGATCCAGAACACGGTCAGCGTGAACGGTTCGATCGTCACCTCTAACAGGGCTACGGCCAGAGCCAGCGGCCCGTTCATCCCGCTACAGGCGGGCGACACCGGTGTCCGGTCCGTTGAGACTGTGACGATGGCAGGCGCCGACGTGGGGCTGTTCGCACTCGTGCTCGTCAAGCCTCTCGCCCAGCTCCAGTTACGGGGGATAGACGCACCGGTCGAGGTCGACTACTTCACCGACTTCGGGCAGTTGCCGACGATCGTCGACGACGCCTACCTCAACTTTCTGGCCTGCCCTTCCGGGTCGCTGGCCGCCACCCCCTTGCACGGTGACATCACCGTCGTCTGGAACTAGGAGACAACATGGCCGGGTACTCAAGCCTCGACGACTTCATCTCGTCGACAACCGTCGACGGCAAGTTCGTCCGCACCGACTGGAACAAGAACGTCCTGCCGACAACGACGCAAGCGGCGGGCCTGTGGTACGACCTGTCGTGCGGGGCGGGCAACCCTGGCTCTGACGCCGCTTACGGCGGCGGGACAAACAAGGCGTTCCAATCGCTCGACGACACCTCGACCACCTCACCGGGCATCCCCCACGGTGGCGACGTGTCCGCCGAAACAAAACACATCATCAACGCCTCGGCGTTCTCCGCTGCCGCCACCACGATGCCCGCCGTGTTCATGCTCGTGGACCGGCTCGGGTTCTATCCGATCAGGACCGTCACCACAACCGGCGACCAGGCGCTCGACAACACTGTCGTATTCCCCACCGGCCGCCACACCAACGGGGCCGGACTGCGCGCCTATGTGGTGTGCTCGTCGGGTGCCGCCACCACGGCGATGGGAGCGGCGACACCGAACATCCGGATGACCTACACCAACCAGGCGGGCACGGCAGGGCAGCTCACACCGTCGGTGCTGCCCGTAGGCACCACCGCCGCCCCGAAGGGCAACATCGTCTACTCGGGCACGGGCGCAGGCAAGTACGGGCCGTTCATGCCGCTCGCCGCCGGCGATTCCGGCATCCGCTCGGTGCAACAGTTCAACCTGTCCGCCTCATACCTGTCCGGCGTTCTGAACCTTGTCATCTGTCGGCCGCTGCTCACCTTGCCGATGACAACGATAGGTGTCGCCGCCGAACGCGACCTGCTCAATCAGGTGCCGTCGCTGCCCCGAGTGTTCGACGGGGCGAACCTGTCCTGGCTGATGTACGCGGGTGCCGCAACCCCGGTCAACTCTGCGTTCTACGGCCACCTCGACTTCGGATATAGCTGACCCGCATGGCGTTGCTCGGCAACTACTCGGTACTGAACAAGAACCCTGGCCGCCACCTCGGCGGGCCTACCGTGTCGTTCACCGGCGGCGAAACAGGCAAGTCGGGCGCTAACCGCAACCGCTACGTCGGCTGGGCCGGGATGGTCGGCTGGCAGTCGACGCCGACCGGCGCCCGCCCCCCCGTGTCATGGGTGATCGCAATCGACGACGGCGGTGTCGCCTCACACTCGTCGACGGGCGTCGGGTCTGGCACCGTGTCGATGTCGGGCGCCAGAGACATCCTTGCCGCCGGTTCCGGTACGGGGTCGGGTACGGCCGTCGGCGGGCTCATCGTCCAGATCGTCGCCACCGGCGCAGGGTCGAGCTCGGGGACCGTCACCCTGTTCGGCACCATGTCGATCGTCGCCGCCGGGGCGGGCACAAGCTCGGGCACTATCACCGTCACCGGACTGGGAAACCTCGTCGGCGCCGGGGAGGGCACCATGTCCGGCACCGTGACGCTCCCCGCGCTCGGCCAGATCGTCGCCGCCAACGGTGTGTCGGCAACACTGACAGCCGACCAGGTGGCCGCCTCCGTGTGGTCGTCGGTCGCCGCCCAATACGTCACGGCAGGCACGATGGGCGAAGCATTGAACGTCGCCCAGATCCTTCTGCGCAACAAGACAGTCACCGACCCCACAGCGGGGACGATCACCGTCTACGACCTCGACGGGACCACCGTCCTGTACACGGCAGACCTGTTCGCTGACGCCGCCGGGACCACCGCCTACTCGGGCGAGGGTGCCGAACGTCGGGAGCATCTCGCATGAGCATCGTCTGCCGAGGGTTGGCCGGGAGGCGCACCGGGTCGCTGGTCGCCTACGGGCTGACGGTGCGAACGTCGTCGCTGGCCGGGCGGGCCTGCCTCCTCGTCGCTGCTGCTACCGCCATGATCGTGCTCGGCTGCTCGTGACCTGCTCCACGCTCACCCTCGACGCACCTACCGCCACAGCCGAGGTTGCCTCCCCGGAGGCGACGCTCGTCGTGTCCGCCCCCACCGCTACCGCCGTCCACGCTGCCGCGTCGGCGACCATCACCCTTTCGGAGGACTGCTGACATGGCAACCCAGATCTACGACCTCGGCGACCGCCCCGTCGCCACCGTCACCTTCCGCGACGCCAGCGACGTGCTGACCTCACCGACAACGGTGGTGTTCATCACCCGCACCCCGGCGGGGGTCGAGACCACATACACCACGCCGAACGCGAACATCACCACCCCATCAACAGGGGTGTTCAAGTTCACCTTCCCCTCCGTGTTCGCCGTGGCAGGCACATGGTCCGTGCGTGCCAAGGGCACCGCCGGGCTGGAGGCCGCGGCGGAGGAGTCGTTCCGAGTGAGGGCTTCCAGCTTCACTACCCCCTAGAGATCGCGGCCCCTCCTCCTGGCCGCAGGATACGCCCCACCCCACCCCCTCCCGCCCGGGGGGTCGGGGTGGGGCTATCCGCCGTTTTCGGGGGAGCCTCAGGCGGCGTCGGGGTCCATGTGGGTACTAGTGCAGTGGTCATACCGCGAGCCTATGCGCGAGTTGCGTCATGTCAACAAATTCTTTGGGCGCTGAGCCAACTAGTGCTTGACAGGGTGACCGGATTAGTGCAAACTGCGCTCCCATGACCCAAGATGAGCTAATCAGCGCAGCGGAGGCAGCCCAGATCCTCGGTGTCTCGGTCGCCACCGTCCGCCGCCTCGCCGCCACCGGCAAGATCGCCCCCGCCCTCAAGATGCCAGGCAAGACCGGCGCCTACCTCTTCCGCCTCGACTACATCCTCCACGAGAGCGCAGCATGAGCACCTGGACCTCGTTCACCGTCCTGCCGGACACGGCTGACACCAAGGCAGATATCCACCCGCCGAATGACGACCCGGGCCTGGGTCGCATCACCACGCTCAAATTGGGTCCGCTGACATTGCAATTCGGGTCACACGCCGCTGCCGCCGCGTGGGTCGACCACTGCGCCGCTGCCATCCGCGGTCTCGACTTGGAGGAAACAGCATGAGCATCACCGTCACCACCCAAGCCGAACTCGACGTCGTCACAAAGGCGGGAGAGCAGCACATCATCATCGACTCCCCGGCAGGTGTATGGCTGACACTGCGGACACCGGAGTCGGCTCACGTCGAGGCCTGGGGGTCGGCTCACGTCGAGGCCTGGGGGTCGGCTCACGTCGTGGCCCGGGAGTCGGCTCACGTCGTGGCCCGGGGGTCGGCTCACGTCGAGGCCTGGGGGTCGGCTTACGTCGAGGCCTGGGAGTCGGCTCACGTCGTGGCCTGGGGGTCGGCTCACGTCGTGGCCCGGGAGTCGGCCCACGTCGAGGCCTGGGGGTCGGCTCACGTCGAGGCCCGGGGGTCGGCTCACGTCGAGGCCTGGGGGTCGGCTCACGTCGAGGCCTGGGGGTCGGCTCACGTCGAGGCCCGGGAGTCGGCTCACGTCGTGGCCCGGGGGTCGGCTCACGTCGTGGCGACCGCCTACGTCGCTGTGCACCTTCACTCCGCCAGAGCGACGGTCGAGGGCGGACACATCATCGACGTGAGCACCATCAACCTCGAGGACGTCGCCGTTTGGGAGGCCTATACCGGGGCGACGATGCTGCTCGCAGATGACGGACGCGGCTTCCGGCTCGGCACCCGTAACGGCCGCTACATCGCCGGATGCCGCGACTTCACCGCCGCCGAAGCCGTCGCCCACTGGTCGAACCCCGACCACCCGGCGTCCGAATCCGCCGCCCTCCTCCTCGCCGCAGTCCGAGCACACATCGCCACCCTGGAGGAAACAGCATGAGCATCACCGTCACCACCCAAGCCGAACTCGACGTCGTCACAAAGGCGGGAGAGCAGCACATCATCATCGACTCCCCGGCAGGTGTATGGCTGACACTGCGGACACCGGAGTCGGCTCACGTCGAGGCCTGGGGGTCGGCTCACGTCGAGGCCTGGGGGTCGGCTCACGTCGTGGCCCGGGAGTCGGCTCACGTCGTGGCCCGGGGGTCGGCTCACGTCGAGGCCTGGGGGTCGGCTTACGTCGAGGCCTGGGAGTCGGCTCACGTCGTGGCCTGGGGGTCGGCTCACGTCGTGGCCCGGGAGTCGGCCCACGTCGAGGCCTGGGGGTCGGCTCACGTCGAGGCCCGGGGGTCGGCTCACGTCGAGGCCTGGGGGTCGGCTCACGTCGAGGCCTGGGGGTCGGCTCACGTCGAGGCCCGGGAGTCGGCTCACGTCGTGGCCCGGGGGTCGGCTCACGTCGTGGCGACCGCCTACGTCGCTGTGCACCTTCACTCCGCCAGAGCGACGGTCGAGGGCGGACACATCATCGACGTGAGCACCATCAACCTCGAGGACGTCGCCGTTTGGGAGGCCTATACCGGGGCGACGATGCTGCTCGCAGATGACGGACGCGGCTTCCGGCTCGGCACCCGTAACGGCCGCTACATCGCCGGATGCCGCGACTTCACCGCCGCCGAAGCCGTCGCCCACTGGTCGAACCCCGACCACCCGGCGTCCGAATCCGCCGCCCTCCTCCTCGCCGCAGTCGAAGCCCACCTTGCCACCCACGGAGACGCAGCATGAGCATCATCCCCCTGTTCGCCCGCCACGCACGCACATGGACGGACCCCGACCCGACCCCGCCAAGGGGCATCCGCCGCCCCGACCCGGTGATCAACGGGATCATCGACATGGCGGCACACCGGGCCGTTGGCGCCGTCGCCCAGCTCACACCCGAGCAGCGCATCGACTTCCTCGTCGTCGAGGTGGAGCGGCTCACCCAGGAGAACGCCGCCCTCAGCCGACGGTTGGCCGTCTACACCGACGAGCGCCTGCGGCGCGCCGGGTTCGACGGGCCGGAGGCGTCGTGAAACCAGGTGACATCCTCGACGACATCTACGGGCGTCTCGACTGGATGACGACGAACGCCGACACATGGACCCCCGGCACCGCCTCGGCGGTCGAGAGAGCCCTCTCCGCACTCATGGGACTCATCGGGGAGATAGACGACCTCATAGACCACGGGATCGACCTGTGATGGCTGTCGCCGCCGATGCCCGCCGGGCGGAGACCCGCCGTGACCGTTGGGGCCGCTACCTCGTCCTCCCGCCGGGAGCGACGAAGCCGGTCGGCTACACGCGGGTGACCACGATCGCCAAGACCCTCGATGACGGGGGAGGGTTGATCCCGTGGAAGGCAACGGCGACCGTCGTCGGCGCCCTGCGCCGCCCCGGGCTCCACGCCCGCTGGCAAGCGCTCGTCAGCGAACACCCGGACCCGTGGTACGCCAACGACGACTCCAAGGCGGCGTGCAAGAAGCTCGTCGAGGAATGCGCCCAGGCGGGCGGGTCCGCCGACCGGGCAGACCTCGGCACCGCACTCCACGCCCTCATCGAACAGCAGTTGACAGGGCTCACCCCCAGCGGGCTACAGCCCGGCATGGAAGCCGACGTCGAAGCCTTCCGGTCGGCCACTGGTGCCCTCGTCATCGACCCCGCCCACATCGAAGCCACGGTCGTCCTCGACGACTGGAAGGTGGCGGGGACCGCCGACATGCTGAGAGTCACCGTCCCTGGCTACGACCGCCCCCTGATCGGCGACCTCAAGACCGGGGCGAATCTTGACTTCTCCTGGCAAGCGATCGCCGTCCAGTTGGCCGCCTACGCCCACGCCGACAACGTCTACCGCCAAGGCCCCGCCGACGACGGGACACAGGACGTGCGCACACCAATGCCAAGGGTGTCACAAACCCACGGACTGATCATCCACCTGCCTGCCGGTGAGGCCCGCTGCACCCTGCACATCATCGACCTCGAAGCCGGGTGGGAAGCATTCCAGCATTCGATGTGGACGAGAGGGTGGCGGTCACGCAAGAAGCTCGCCGCCCCCTACAAGATCCCGTCGGCGACGGCTCACGCCGATGGTGGCGCGGGCACCGGAGAAGGATGGGAGTCCCCTCCGGTGCCTGCGTCTGCACCCGACCCGCTCGACCAGCGCAACGCCGTCCACGCTCGGCCGACACCTGACGAGGGCGACGACGTCGCCACCGACTTCCCTGGTCTCCAGGCCGCATACGAGGCGCTCGACGCCGCCGGGCGTGCCTGGGTCAAGGCCCTGACGGCGCAGGCGCAGGCGGCCGGGGTCCCCTTCCACGCCCGAGGGAACACCACCCGGCGCAGGTGGGAGATCATCCGCGCCCTCACCTTGCTCGCCGACACCGACTCCACCGACGACGACACCGTGAGGGGGCTGCTTGAGCCCGTGATCGGCGACTGCGCCCACTTCGCCTCCGTGCCCATCGGGCACCTCGTCGGCTCCCTGTCGGCAACGGAGGCGGCCGTCTTCGGCCAGCTCGTCGACGGGCGGCTGGCAATCCACATCGACCCGCACGGGCGACCGTCACACCGCCCCGCGGCGTGACCCTGACACACACAGAACCAAGGAGAATCCAGTGAGCATCGAAATAGCAGACACGCCCCGCACCGCCGCCACCCCGGTGGTCAAGCGTCAGCGCATCGGCGAACGCTTCGTCGGCGCAATCGTCAAGATCGAACAGAGGGCGCAGACCAAGGTTGTCGACGGGGTGCACGTCGACCAGTTGAAGCCGAACGGCAAGGCCCGCCAGGAGCTGCTCGTCCACTGCCTGGCGATGCCGACGAACACCGCCGAGGTGTCGCTCGGCGACGACCGCCACAAGCCCGAACCCGGTGAGCCCGTCCGACTGATCCTCAAGGGTAAGGCGTTCGGCGACTGGATCGAGCAGCGCAAGACACATAGAGGCGGCAAGGTGCTCGTCGGCGATGTGGTGGTGCAGACCGTCACCCACGCCCAGGCCTACGACGCCGCCGGGATGCCAAAAGGCGGCGAGATCACCGACCAGGCGCAGGCCGACGCCACGCCACGGGGCACCACCCTCGGCTTCTACGGGCCGGTCACCCTCCACGAGCCCAAGGATCAGGAGTGGGTGACCGCCGCCGAGAATGCCTACCGGGCGCTGACCGCCATCGAGGCCGCCCCGGCCGAGGACGAGTTCGACGAAAGTCCGTTCTGATGACGGAACTGCCACGGCTCTGCTACAGGCCCGCCGAGGTGGCGACCCTGCTGGGTGTCAGCCGAAACCACGTCTACAACCTCATCAACCGAGGCGAACTGCGCTCGGTGAACATCGGCCGCACCGTGTCGGTGCCCACAAGTGAGATCGAGAGAACGCTCGCCAACTGGCGGGCGGCAGCTCGCCCCTGACCAAGGGGTCGCTCGGCGGAGAGGTCCGGGGTGCATCGCTCACACCCTGCCGGTTCGACACCGGCGCCGAGCACGCAAGCCAGCACACACATCGGGGGTCATGGAGATGTTCTACAGCTTCAGCATCGGCGCACTCTGCGCACTCGCCTTCGCCCTCGCCGTCGGAAGGACCATATGAAACCGCTACTCGCACTGCTCGCCCTCGGCGCCTCCTGCGTCCCCTCCTGTGACCCCACGCCCGGAGAGGACGGCACGACCGTCACCGGCCGCTGCACCCAGTGGGAGCCGCTGCTCGCCGAGCTCGCCCCGGCGGGTGGGTGGGACGTCGGACGCATGAGCCGCTACATGTGGCGCGAGAGCCGCTGTTGGCCCGGCGTGCGCTCCCGTACCAGCGACTCAGGGCTACTCCAGGTCAACGACGTCAACCACCGCCACCTGCGTACCGCCCTCGGCGAATGGGTGGACCGCTACACCCTCCTCGACGCCCGGCAGAACATCCGTGCCTCGGCAGCCCTGTGCGCCTACTGGCGGTCGGCCGTCGGTAACTGCTACGCGCCATGGGGCGGCTGACATGCCCGCCGTCGCCCTCGCCATCTGCCTCTTCTTCCTCGCCGCCTGGCTCATCGACATAAACGACCGGGGGCGGTTGTGAGCGTCGTCATCGGCATAGATCCAGGCAAGTCGGGTGCGATCGCCTTCCTCGTCGACGGGCGGCTCGAAGCCGTCTACGACATGCCCGTCGTCGGCAACATCATCAGCGGTCACGCCCTCGCCAACCTCATCACATGGAACGACGTCCTCGAGGCCGGTGAACCCGCGGTAGCGGTGCTGGAGGATGTCCATGCCATGCCGAAGCAGGGGGTCACCTCATCCTTCTCCTTCGGCCGCTCGCTGGGTGTCGCCGAGGGGGTCCTCGGCGCCCTCGGCCACCCCATCGTCTACGTCTCGGCGGCGAAGTGGAAACGGGCACTGGGCTTGTCTGCCGACAAGGGGATGTGCCGCCGGCGGGCCATCGAACTGTGGCCGCACATGGCCGCCCACTTCGCACGGGTCAAAGACGACGGGCGCGCCGAGGCCGCCCTCATCGCCCACTGGTACTGGACCACACAACAACAAGGAGGCAAGCGAATGACCCCGAAATCCTTCACCCCGCACGACTACGCGATGACGACCCCCGAGGGAAAGGCAGCCGTCGATGCCTGGTGCCGGGCGCACGACATTGAGCCGACCGAGGTCTCCCTTGTGGAATGGCCGGGCGGGTTCGGCTTCGTAGGAATCGAGACCGTCCAGCGGTGCGCAGTGACAGGGCGGTTCCTGACTGACCCCGATGACGCTGGGCGCCTACTCGAAAACCGCCACTTCCTCAACGAGCGGACGCCCTTCCCGTGGGACCAGGTGGCGACCGTCGAGGAGACCACGTCATGACCCCCGTCACCGTCGTCGGCCACGCCCGGCTCAGCCCCTACCTCGTCCGCTCCCCGAACAAGGACCCCGAGGCGCTGTTCACGGTCGCGACCGTCTACCGCACCCTCACCGGAATCGACGAGGTGCAGGAGCGCATAACCGAGACCCGAGTTGTCGCCTACGGCGACCTCGCCGAGCACGCCGCCGCGTCGATCAACAAAGGCACCCACGTCATCGTCACGGGGCTCAAGGAGGGGACCGGGGTTCTGGTCGCCACCGAGATCGGGCTGGCGCTCAGCCTCACCCCGCAAGGGGGCGGATCGTGAAGTGGTCGATCGAGGTCACCCCGTTGGAGAAGGCGATGATCGCCGTCGGGTCGGAACGGGCGGCACGGGCCGCTGCCCGCCGTTTGTGGCCTGACATGCCCGCCCCGGTGGTCGCCGCCCTGGTGACCCTCATCAGACGCACGCAGCAGGAGGAGGAGGAGGAAACCGAATGAGCAAGCAACCGAAGTTCCACATCTACCGGGACACGGCGCACGATTGGCGGTGGCGGTTGAAGTCGGCCAACGGGCGGATCATCGCTGACAGCGCCGAAGGGTACGTGTCGAAGGCGGGTGCTCGCCGTGCGGCGAATGTGATGGTCAACACTATTTACGAGGTGGAGAAGGAGTGGCCCCAGTGACCGCCCTGCATGACCTGTCCACGTGGTGGCATCCCGCCTACATCGAGGCGGCTCGCTCCGCATACCCGGCCGTCACGAAGGGGCATGAATTGGCGGTCGGCTGGAAACTCACGTCGGTCACCGGCCGTACCCATGGCGACCACCCCGGTTCAGGCAATCGATGCCCGGCGTGTGACGCCCTCGACCTCCACGACAGGGAGGTGGAAGCCCGATGACCGGCTCCATGTTCTGTGCCTGCCCGCACTGTGGCAGCGACCTACGAGGCGAACTGTTCGGCCCCGACTTCACGCTCGGCCCGTGCCCGGACGGTTGTGGCGGTCTCGACCACTACTCCCGGCTCACCTACACCATGACCGTGATGTCTGGCCGCACCATCGTCCGCTTCCAGTGCCCTGACTGTGGGGAACGGTGGGAACGATGACCGCCAACCCGTTCAACATCCGCCGCTACAACTTCGACCATCGGAGTGGACGGTGGCAGAACCTGAAAGTCGACATCTGGCCTACATGGGTCGAGC
>Ga0209582_1000914_pt1 | contig 15788 bp, 10 predicted proteins | sample KloWWTmetKNB5Kit_FD_187176 | JGI IMG/M metagenome (GOLD analysis project Ga0209582, IMG submission 187176) | Active sludge microbial communities from Klosterneuburg, Austria, studying microevolution and ecology of nitrifiers - Klosterneuburg... | ecosystem: Engineered > WWTP > Aerobic digester >...
ACGCCGCCGATCCCTCAATGCCTTGTTTGGCCTGCTCCACCGCCTGCGCCTGCTCTTGCAATTTTTCGCGCAGGTCGGCGCGTTGCTGGGCGGTTTTTTCCTGGGCGTTGGGCAGGGCGATGGCAATTGCAAGCGCCACGGCCAGCGCAAAAGAAACGCCCGCATCGCGGCGGCTGATGCGCAAGGGCAAAAGTTTTTTGGCATCCACGCTTTGCGCGGCGCGGGCCGCATCGGCCAACTGCAAACTGCTCAGCGTTTTATCTGCATTTAACTTGCCCGCGCGCAGCTCCAGCGCGGTAGAAATGCGCTCGCCCAGGCCAAATTGCTGGTCAAAACGCCGCGCCCAGTCCAGCGGTGTTTTGCGCAAGGCGGCCACCCAGGGCAGCGCCAGGGCGATGAGAAGCCCCAGCGCGGCGGCGGCCAACGCGGCGGCCAGCACCCCAAACTGTGTGGCAATTGGAAAAACCCGCGCCGCAAGCGCCATCACCAAACCAGCCCCCAGCCCGCAAGCCAGGCCAAAGAACACCTGCGCCAGGCTGCGTTGCGCCCGCGCTCTGGTTGCCCATGCCTTGATTTGATGGTTGATGTTGTCCATGAATGCAGAGAAATCAGAACGCAGAATTTTCCAACTTCCGGCTTCGGCATTCTGAATTCGCTTCATCATACACGTTCTCGCACTCTTTGGTATATTGGCACCAGGCATTCTTAACCCATGTTTTCATTAAATACCAGAGGGTGGCTGCGGCTCATCCTGATTAACATCCTTGTTTCGGCGGTCACGGCCGCCATTATTGTGCGGTTGATGACGGCTCAGGCGGGGGCGAGCGCGCCCGCGCCTGCCCCCGCACCCAGCCGTGCGCCCGCCACCGCCACCGTGATGCCTGCCAGCGCGGGCGTGACCGCGTTGCCCGCCACCGCGCGGCCCATCGCCACGCAGCCGCCGGCCTCCACCGCAATTCCATTTAACCCGACCGCCGCGCTCGCGCAAGCCACATCGCCCGCGCAATCCGCGCCGGTTGCCAGTGCTGGCGGGGTGCGCATCGCCAATGTCATCTCGCCGGGACAGCGCCAGCGCGAGGTTCTCTCGGTGCTGAACGAGGGTGGGGATGCGGTGAATTTGGAGAACTGGACGATTCAGAACGGGCGCGGGTTTAGCTACAAACTGCCCAACATCACCGTGTTCAAAGAAGGCTTTTTGAATATTTACACCACCAGCGGCACCAATACGCCAACCGATGTTTTTATGCGCCAAAATGATTCGGTGTGGCAAGTTGGCGACACGGTCTCGCTGATGAACAACGGTCAGGTTGTGTCTAAGTTTGAAATTAAGTGACAAATAATTACGAATTACTAATTACCAATTACTAATTAATGCGAGGCGCAATTTTCGTAATTCGTAATTAGTAATTAGTAATTGGTAATTGGTAATTGGTAATTGGTAATTAACAATTGGCATGATAACCACTGCCGACTTAAAGAAGCTCATCACCGCTGGCAGCGGGCCGCGGATTGAGATTCTTGCGCCTGCCGCCGCCAGCGCCGACCGGCTGGCCGCCGCGATGACCTCGCTGGCGAACGCGGATGGCGGCATTGCCATTGTGCCTATTCGCGTGACGCGCGGCACGCCGCCCGACCCGCAGGCTTTGCTGGATCGCGCCATGCAGGCCATGCTGGCGGTTCAGCCGCGCCTGATTGCGCCCCTGCCATATTTTGTATTTGAGGGCGAACCCGCGCCCGCCGGTCAGCCATCGGCCAAGACCGAGAACGCGCTGGCGCTGGCGGTTGAAGTGCCGCAGGGGTTGCCCAATGTGTACTCCATCGAGGGGCGTTACCTCACGCGCAAGGGCAGCCGCATTGTGGATGTGCCCGCCCGCCAACTGCGCGACCTGATGCTGGCGCGGAGCGAGAATACCTGGGAAGCTCAAACACCCACCGGCGCGACGATTGAGGACTTGGACTGGAAAAAGGTGGAGGCGTATGTGAGCAGCGTGGCTCGGCTGGGCGAGGCCTCGGCAGAGGAGGCGCTGGCGCGGCGCGGCTGCCTGACCAAACAAGGCCGCAGATGGCGGCCCACGCACGCCGGGCTTTTGTTGTTTGGCAAACAGCCGGAACGATGGGTGCGCGGCGCGGAAATTTTGTGCGCCCGGTTTAGCGGCGCGGAGATGAATGATGCGTTCACCCGCCAAACCATCTCTGGGGCGCTGCCAGATCAAATTGCCCGCGTTGAGGCGTTTTTGCACGATAACATGGCCCAGCGTTCGCGCATTGCCACATGGAAACGCGCGGATGAAACGCCTTACCCGCCGGGCGTGCTGCGCGAGGCGGTGGTGAACGCGGTGGCGCATCGCGATTACCGCCTGAGCGGCAATCAAATTCATGTGCTTGTGTTTAACGACCGGGTAGAGGTGCGCAGCCCTGGGAAATTGCCCGGTCATGTGACGCTAAAAAATTTACTGCGTGAGCGATACAGCCGCAACGAGGCGATTGTGCAAGTGCTGGCCGACATGGGTTTTATTGAACGGCTGGGTTACGGGATTGATCGGATGATCCGCGCGATGAAGGAGCGCGACCAGCAGCCGCCCGCATTTGAGGAGACCGAGGCTGGGTTTGCCGTCACGCTGATGGCGCGGCAAACGGCAAAGCCCGATGGCCCCGCGCCCGCCGGGTTGCCATCTACCGCCCAGCAAACCCGCATGGAAAAAATGATGGCCTTCATCCGCCAAAACGGGCGCATCACCAACCGCGAATACCAAGAGCTGTGCCCAGATGTGAGCGCGGAATCGCTGCGCCGCGATTTTGTGGAGCTGGTGGACAGCGGCACAATTTTGCGCGTGGGCGACAAACGCGGGACGTATTACATCCTCAAGTAAGTTGCGCGTGACGCGTAGACGTGAACGCAGACGTGAACGCAGACGTAAACGTGAACGTAAACGTGAACGTAAACGTAGACGTAAACGTAGACGTAAACGTAGACGTAAACGTAAACGTGAACGCAGACGTGAACGTAAACGTAGATGCAAACGTAAACGCAAACGTAGACGTAAACGTGAACGCAAACGTAGACGTGAACCTGAACGGCGCATATCTTCCGCAGGGTAAACGTGGGGCAAATCGCCGCATCTGGGCGTAAACTGGGGAAGCCATGAAAATTTCCAATTTGTTTGCGTTGGTTTTGCTCTTAGCGGCCGTGTTGTTTGGGGTGATGGCCGATGTGTTGATGCGCGATGCCCGGCTGGGGGTGAACTTGCCGCTGCTGGTGGCGGCCTTTTTGGGGATCGCGTTTGTGGTGAGCCGCCGCAGCCCCATCCCCCTGACCGGCGGCGGGCGCTGGCTGGCTGTGCCGGTGCTTTTGCTGGCCGCGGTTTTTGCCGTGCGCGATGCGGGTCTTCTGTTGTTCTCGTGCGTGCTGCTGGGGCTGGGGCTGATGGGCGCGGGCATGATGCGCGCCCGGCACGGACAAATTCGCGTAACCGGGATCGTGTCGCTTGCGGTGGATGCGGTCATCGCGGGGGTTATGCTGGCGATCGGCGGGTTTTGGGTAATGCTGTTTAACAGACCCTGGCAAGGCGAAAACCTGCGCGGTTCACGCGCCGTCTCGCGGGTGGCGCTGGGCGTGGTCATGTCCATCCCGCTACTGGTGGTGTTTGGGGCATTGTTCGCCTCTGCCGATGCCACCTTTGGTCGAATGGTGCGCGATTTTTTTAGACTTGACACCTTCTTCCAGCATTTGCCAGCCATTTTGATTTGGGCGTGGCTGGGGGCGGGCGCGTTGCACACCATCTTTTCTGCCGATCCACTGATTGAGGGCAGCTTTAAACCCACTGGCGGGGCGCATTTCGTGGAAGCCGCCACCGTGCTTGGGCTGATGAACATCTTGTTTGCCGTGTTTGTTGTGCTGCAATTTCCGTACTTCTTCAGCCTCACGCCCATTGGCGCAACCCCCGGTCTTGACCCGTATGCCGATTACGCGCGGCGCGGCTTTTTTGAGCTGGTGGCGGTGGCCGTGCTGTTATTGCCCGTTTTGCTGATGGCCGACTGGATGACCGAAAGCGACACCCCGGCGCATCGCCGCATTGCGCACCTGCTCAGCCTTATTTTGGCGGCGCAAATGGGCGTCATCATGGTCTCGGCGTTTCAGCGCATGGCGTTGTATACCCGCCAGTTTGGGCTGACCGAAATGCGGTTTTACACCACCGCTTTTATGATTGGGCTGGGCTTGTTGTTTATATGGCTGGCGCTGACCGTGTTGCGCAATCGGCGGCAAAAATTTGCGTTTGGCGCGCTGGCCTGCGCGGTGGCCGTTATTTTGGCGCTGGCGGCCATCAACCCCGATTACCAAATTGCCCGCTACAACCTGGCCCAGTCTGGCGTGGTGGTGCCGGGTTCTGGCGCAGATGCCTCGACGGGTGAGACGCGCCGCGCGGTGGACACGGCTTACATTGCCACGTTAAGCGCAGACGCCGTGCCCGCCATTTTGGAAGCCCTGCCAAAACTGGAGGAGACGCAACGCTGCGCCCTGACAAGCCGTTTGATGGCGCAATGGGTCAACGCCGCCCCTCGCAGCGATGACTGGCGCAGTTTTAACCTGAGCCGCGCCAGCGCGCTTGCCATGACCCGCGAATGGACGCCGTATTTGCGCTCGGTGTTTGAGGGTTGTCCGGCAAAACCCAGCAGGTAAAAGGCAATTTATACTTTTGGCCATCGCGCTTTCAATCTTTTCTCATTGGTTTGTGCTGATGGCGCTTGTTGCGCTCACAGGCTCGCTCACGTTCGCGCCGCTGTTTGGGCGCGGGTTTGCGCCCGCCCCCGCGCGGGCGGTGCGGGTGCGGATGGGTCTGCTCGCGCTCGCGGGGCTTGCATGTGTGATGGAGGCTTTGGCCGGGCAAAGCCTCATCATTTTGGCCGCGCGGCTGGTTGTTTTGGCGATTTTGTTTTGGCAAGAGCGGCGGCCCACCCCCAGCCCATCTCGGTGGGTTTGGGCAATCCCGCTGCTCCTCACTCAAAGTTTGAGCAGCCGGAGCGCGGGGCAGGTGATGCCGCTGGCGGCTGACTTTATTCATCTTGGGCTGGCGGCGGTCTGGCTGGGCGGGGTGGGGCAATTTGCGCTGGTTTACGCGCCGCTGGCGTGGCGCAACCGCGCCGACCCAAACGCCATCGCCCAACTGAGCCAGCTTATTGCGCGGTTCTCTCCGGTTGCCCTGTTTTGCGTGCTGGGGCTGGGCATGACTGGCATCGCCCAGAGCGCGGCGTATTTGCCCAGCGTGGACGCGCTTTGGATGAGCGCGTTTGGCCGCGCCCTCGCGGTCAAGCTCATCTTGTTTGGCGCCCTGGTTGCGCTGGGGGCGTTTCACCAGCAGGTGATTGCGCCAAAGCTGCGCGTGTTGCGCGGCGGGTCGGCCATCGCGCAGCAACACGCGCAAACCGCGGCGGCCCAATTTGCCCGCAGCATTGCGATTGAGCTTGCGGCGAGCGGGTTGCTTTTGCTGGCCGTTGGCGCAATGCTGGCTTTGCCGTTGCCCGTTTGAAATTAAACATGTTTGTCATCCTCATGGGCGTTTCTGGCAGCGGCAAAACCACCATTGGCAAAAAGTTGGCGGCGGGCATGGCCTGCCGCTTTTATGATGGTGATGATTTTCATCCGCCGGAAAACGTGGCAAAAATGGCGGCGGGCGCGCCGCTTAACGACAATGACCGCGCGGGCTGGCTGGCCGCGCTGGCAGGCCTCATCCGCGCGGGTATTGAAAAAGATGAGTGCGGCGTCATCGCTTGTTCTGCGCTAAAAGAAAAATACCGCGCTGCGCTGCGGGTTGACGCGGAGCGGGTGCGGTTTGTGTATTTGCGCGGGAGCTACGATGTGATTCTGGGGCGGATGCAAAGCCGCAAAGAGCATTACATGAAGCCGGGCATGCTGACCAGCCAGTTTGAAGCGCTGGAGGAGCCGCAAGACGCTCTGGTGGAGGATATCACTCTTGCGCCGGATGTGATTGCGCGCGACATCATAGACAAGCTGGCGAGCAACTTTGGCCGTGGCGCGGTGTTGAGAAGAAATTAAGAAACCAGAAAATAAAATCACTTGAGTTGGTTTCTTGTTTCTTCTTTCTTTATACTAGGTGTGATGTTTCAACAAGAGTTACCTATCATCGCTGCATTTTTGGTTTTTGTGACGGTTTTGCTCATCATAGACCTCGGTTTGTTTAACAAAAAGGCCCACGCCATCACGGTGAAAGAAGCCGCGTTGATGAGCGTGTTTTGGATTGGCATCGCGCTGGCGTTTAACGTGTTTGTGTATCTCACGCGCGGGCCAAAGGCGGGCACGGAATACTTCACGGGATGGCTGCTGGAAAAAAGCTTGAGCGTGGATAACCTGTTTGTGTTTTTGGTGCTGTTTGGCTTTTTTGGCGTGGAGGGCAAATATCAGCGGCGCGTGCTGAGCTGGGGCATTATTGGCGCGCTGGTGATGCGCGGCATCATGATTTTTCTTGGCACGGCGCTGATCGCGCAGTTCAACTGGATCATCTACATCTTTGGCGTGTTTTTGGTTTACACCGGCTGGAAAATTATGCGCGAAAAAGAGGAGGATGAGGAAGGCCCGGACATTGAGAAAAATCCGGCGGTGCGGCTGGTGCGCAAATTTATCCCCATGTCGCCAGATTACGATGGGGAACATTTCTTTACAAAAATAAATGGCAAAAAGCTGGCAACCCCGCTACTGCTGGTGCTGGTTGTGATTGAAACCACCGATCTGGCGTTTGCGGTGGATTCCATCCCCGCGGTGATGGCCGTGACGCAAGACCCGTTCATCGTGTTCACCTCTAACATCATGGCGATTTTGGGTTTGCGCGCGCTTTACTTTTTGCTGGCCAGCGTGCTGGATAAGTTTCTCTATCTCAAGCCGGCGCTGGGCATTATTTTGATTTTTGTGGGCTTGAAAATGTTGCTGGAAGAGAAAGTGCTGGATCCGTTGCTGCACATCACGCGCGACCAAATGTCTGAATTCACGATGATTTTTGTGGTGGTTGTGCTGGGCATCGCCGCCATCGCGTCATTCATCCATTACAAGCGCAACCCTGCGCCAGAGGATACGAAAAACAAAGATTGAGGGCGGGGTGTATTGCGCGCGCCGCCTCGCTGTAAAATGGCGCAATTCTTAAAAGCACGGAGCAAGATGAACATCAAAATTGAACCCCTTTCGCCAGAGCAAACCAAACCGGTCACGCACCCCACCTCGTTTGCAAAAGAGTTTTCCAACCGCATGTTCATTCAAGAGTACACCACGGGAACGGGCTGGCGCGATGCCACGATCAAGGCGTATTCGCCAATTACCCTGGACCCATCCACCGCGGTGTTTCATTATGCTCAGGAAATTTTTGAAGGGACGAAGGCGTATCGGCGCCCGGACGGCCACATCAACCTGTTTAGGCCCTGGGAAAACGCCGCGCGATTTAACCGCAGCGCCGAGCGCATGGGCATGGCCCAGGTTGACCCGGAAGCGCACGTGGAGGCGATGGCCGAACTGGTGCGCCTTGAGCACGAGTGGGTGCCCAGCGCCGAGGGCACTTCGCTTTACATTCGCCCAACGATGATTGCCAGCGAGGCCGGGCTGGGCGTGCACGCCAGCGGCAAATATTTACATTTCATCATTGTCAGCCCCAGCGGGGCGTATTTTGCCAGCGGGTTTAAGCCGGTGAGCGTGTGGGTGGAGCAGGAGTATGTTCGCGCGGTGCGCGGCGGCACGGGTTTTGCCAAGTGCGGCGGGAATTACGCCGCCAGTTTATTCGTCTCTGAGAAAGCGGCCAAGGCGGGCTACCAGCAAGTGCTTTGGCTGGATGCGATTGAGCACCGGTATGTGGAAGAAGTGGGCGCGATGAACATTGGGTTTGTGTATAACGGCAAGCACATCAAAACGCCCGCGCTGTCTGGCACAATTTTGCCGGGCATTACGCGAGATAGCATTCTTAAACTTGGGCCAGACCTGGGCTACAAAACCACCGAAGACAAGCTGGACATCAACGAAGTCATGGCGTCCATCGCCAGCGGAGAAATCACCGAGGTGTTTGGCATTGGCACGGCGGCGGTGATTGCGCCGGTGGGCAAGCTGGGTTTTAACGGGAAGGAATATCTGGTGAACAACAACCAGCCCGGCCCAGTGGCGCAACATCTTTACAAGGCTTTGACGGATATTCAATATGGCCGCGTCGCGGATCCATACGGATGGACATACAAAATTGAAGCGAAGTAGAGAATTCTGAATTCTGAATGCAAAATGCAGAAAAGGCCTCAAAATCCTTTTCTGCATTTTTTTTGTTTTAACAGCGTTTGTCCTGGATATATTCAGACCTTATTTGACATATCCCTCTTTTGGAATAGACTGCATGGCTTCTGGCCAGGCCACTGGCCTTTCGCACACGTTTTGCTAAGGAGGAAAAAATGTTTGTCTGGAATAAAGCTATTGGCGTAGCTGTTTCTGTTGGAATTTTGTTTTCATCTATGGCCGCGCCCGCAATTGCCGCGCAGTTCTCCCCAGAAAATAACGAGGTATTGGATACGACCTTTGCAGGCCCGGTTCCAATCAAACCAAATGCCCCGCTGCCGCCGGCTTGCCCGGTGATTGCCACCAATGTGAACACTGGGCTGACCTTTTGCTCCATCCAGGAGGCGAACGACGCGCCCACAACTTTGGATGGGCACACGATTAGCGTGACAGCGGGGACATACACCACGCAGACCAGCACCATCACAAAATCGCTCATGATTATTGGCGCAGGCAGCGGGGTAACACTGGATGGCAACAACGCCACGCGCGTGATGACGGCAACCGAGACAGCCATCACCCTGACGTTGCAAAACATTACCATGACGCATGGGAATGGCGCGGCGGGTCTGGCAGACACATATGGTGGCTGCTTATTTGTTGAGAGTCTGGGCGACCCCGCTGCGTATGTCACCTTGATTGGAGACGCTTTTATAAATTGCGCCGCATACACGGGAGGTGGAGCAAGTATCAAGAGCAGCACAACGGTTAGCAACAGCTTGTTTATGAGCAACACATCCACAAACTCTGTGGGCGGGCTGGCGGTTGACCGCAGCGGTGTAATCATTGCCAGCCAGTTTGTGGGCAACACGGTTGAACAAAATGGTTATGGCGGGTTGTATATTGATGGTGACGCGCAAATCAGCAACAGCCTGTTCAAAAATAATACGGCTGCGGGAGATGGCGGCGGAGCCGGCGTTGGCGGAAGCGCGATCATCAGCGGCAGCCAGTTTTTGAGCAATACGGCCAGCGGCTTTGGCGGGGGATTGCATGTCTATGCGAGCGCGGTGATCACCGCCAACCAGTTCATCAGCAATACATCTGCATATGGCGGCGGGGCGCTTATACTCCGCGACGCTTCCATCGCGGCCAGCCAGTTCACCAGCAATGAGGCCGCCCATACTGGCGGTGGAGCATATATTCAGGGTATCGCTTCCATCACAGGCAGCCAGTTCGGCGGCAATAAGGCTGTCTCTGGTGATGGCGGTGGGACAACCGTTATTGGCAGCGCTTCTATCGCCGACAGTCAATTCACCAGCAATACAACTGGCGCCTATGGCGGCGGGGCAGCCATTGGAGTCAACGCTTTCATCACGGCCAGCCAGTTCATCAGCAACACATCTGGCTATTCTAGCGGCGGGGCATATATTCGGAGAGATGCTTATATCACGGCCAGCCAATTTATCAGCAACATGACAGTTGGTGATGGCGGGGGTATTGGCAGCACTTTGGGCCAGATGTTCATCTTTAAAACGCAGTTTGTTGCCAATATATCAGCACGGGGCGGCGCTATTTCTCTGGGCACCGCAAACGGCGGGCAAGTTTCAAATAATTTGTTTGCGCGGAATCTTGCCAAAGATGGCGCGGGTGATGCAATATACCTACGGGTGGGGATGTGCATTGCGATGGTAAATTGTCTGGAGACGCCTTTATCTAAACTAGACGTGCCCGGGTTGGATATTGCGTTTAACACCATTGCCAGCCCAACTTTGGCCGCAGGCTCGGCCATTTATTTGGATAGCGATGTTGATGCGCCAGTTGTGCGAGACACCATCATCGTGAACCACGCGGTGGGTATTAGCGTGACAACGGGCACCAACGCGCAAGAAGATTACAACTATTTTGATGGCAACACCGTCAACACGGTTGGCCCCATCACCAGCGGGGCCAATCACCCCAGCGGGGCGCAAGCCTTTGTCAACCCAGCGGGTGATGACTGGCGGCTGGCTGCGGGCAACCCGGCCATCAACACCGGCACAGATGCCGGAATCTACACCGACTATTTTGGCAATGTGCGGCCCAGTGGGAGTGGGTTTGATATTGGGTATCACGAGGCGGATGTTCCACCCACCCCAACGCCAACGAGCACGCCCACCGACACGCCGACGCCTACTAGCACGCCAACAACTACGCCAACAACTACGCCAACAACTACGCCAACTGCCACCGCCACACCAACGGCGACATCAACACCTACACCAACAGCCACACCAACGCCGGGATCGCCCACGGCCATTGAACTGGCCGGGTTTTACGCCACCACGACCTCGGCGGCAAAGTGCGGCAACGCAAATGGCGCGGAGTGCGTGAGCGTGTTTTGGCAGACCGCGCATGAGGCGAACACGGCGGGCTTTGTGCTGCTGCGCGGGGAGGCGGGCGCGGGCGCGGATGCGCGCGAGGTGAGCTGGTTCATCCAGAGCGAAGGGACAGGCGGCGCAAGTTACGCGTGGCAAGACACATCAACCCAGGCAGGCCACGCTTACGCCTACTGGCTGCGCGAGATTGCGCTGGATGGCTCAACGCGCGAATACGGCCCGGTTCTTGTTTTTGTGGATGGCGCGGTGAAATAAAACGAAATCTGAATGCTGAATGCTGAATGCTGAATGCAGAAAAGTTGCCCGGCGATTTCTTTCTGCATTCAGCATTTGTTTGACATATCCCTCTTTTGGAATAGACTGCATGGCTTCTGGCCAGGCCACTGGCCTTTCGCACACCTTTTTTGTTGAGGAGGAAGTATGTTTGTTTTGAACAAGGTTATTGGTATAGCTGTTTCTGTTGGAATTTTATTTTTGCCATTGGCCGCGCCTGCTGGGGCGGCGCAGTTTTCCCCGGAGAATAACGAAATATTGGATGGGGTCTTTGCTGGCCCGGTTCCACTCAAACCAAGCGCTCCACTGGCCTGCCCGGTGATTGCGACCAACGCGAACACCGCGCAGACGTTTTGCTCCATCCAGGAAGCGAACGACGCGCCCACGACTTTGGCGGGGCACACGATTAGCGTGATGGCGGGGACATACACCGACCAGATGAGCACCATCACAAAATCTTTGACGATAATTGGAAATGGCGCGGGGGTGACGCTGGATGGCGCGAACGCCACGCGCGTGATGACGGCGACCAGCGCAGCCATCACCCTGACCCTGCAAAACATTACCATGACCCATGGCAATGGCAATGGCTCTCTTTCGGATGGCGATGGCGGTTGCTTGCTTGTAAATGCTGCTAACGTAAATGTTGCATTAATCAACGTCACCTTCTCAAGTTGCGCAGCAGCAGGCACAGGTGGCGGGGCATCGATTAATGGCAGAGCTTCCATTACGGCTAGCCAGTTCATCAGCAACTCGGCATACGCTGGCGGTGGAGCATACGTTGGTGATGCAACCATCGTGGCCAGCCAGTTCATCAGCAACTCGGCGAAACAGCCTGGCGGCGGGGCATACATTGATGGCAGCGCTTTCATCACGGCCAGCCAGTTCATCAACAACTTGGCGAAAGGCGGTAGCGGCGGCGGGGCGGTTATTATTGGCAGCGCAACCATTACGGCCAGCCAGTTCATCGGCAACTCAGCGGGAAATAATGGCGGTGGGACAGCAATACTCGCCGTTGCAACCATCACGGCCAGTCAGTTTGTGGATAACATGGCTCAAGGTGGTGGCGGAGCATATTTGCCGTTTGGCAGAGGGTCGGTCGCCAATTCGTTGTTTGCGCGCAACACCGCAGCTAGCGCTATCGGAGACGCGATTTATAGTTGTTATTCTGCGGTTTCTTCGTGTGGCAGCTTGAATATTGCGTTCACCACCATCGCCAGCCCCACCCAGAGCGGTGGGGCGGCTGTGTTTGTGGGGTCAAGGCCCAGCGCTACGCTGAATATGACAAACACAATCATCGTCAACCACGCGGTGGGCATCAGCAACACGGGCGCCGTGAATGAGAACTTCAACTATTTTGATGGCAATGGCGCAAACATCGCTGGCAGCGGCACAACCACCAGCGGGGCAAATCACCCCAGCGGGGCGCAGGCCTCTGTCAACCCAGTGGGTGATGACTGGCGGCTGGCGGCGGGCAACCCGGCCATCAACACCGGCACAGATATTGGCATCTACACCGACTATTTTGGGGCTGTGCGCCCCAGCGGGAGCGGGTTTGACATTGGGTATCACGAGGCGGCCGTTGGCACGGTGATTGTGCGAAAGGTAGTGGTTGGAACGCCGCCCACCGCGCCGTGGGCGTTCAACATCCCCACCGGCACGGTCAACCTCCCGGCGGCGGGGGGTTCCATCACGCTGATGGGTCAAGTGACTGGGTCGTATTTCGTCACCGAGACGACCCAGAGCGGATTTGTGCCAACGGCCTCTTGCACAAATGGCGCCAGCGGCACAAATGGGGTCACATTTGATTTAGCGGCCAACGCAGTGATTACATGCACGTTCACCAACACGGCGTTTACGCCCACGCCAACGGCAACGTCTACGCCGACCAGCACGCCAACGGCCACACCCACCAATACGCCGACGCCAACGGCAACGTCTACGCCGACCAGCACGCCAACGGCCACACCCACCAACACGCCGACACCAACGGCAACGTCTGCGCTGACCAACACGCCAACGCAAACACCGACTTCAACTAGCACGCCGATAGAAACGCCGACATCTACATTGACCAGCACACCGACAGAAACGCCGACGCCCGGAGCGTCCACCGCGATTGAACTGGCCGGGTTCTACGCCGAGACGACATCGGCGGCGAAGTGCGACAACCCCAGCGGCGCGGAGTGCGTGAGCGTGTTCTGGCAGACCTTGCGCGAGGCGAACACGGCGGGGTTTGTGCTTTTGCGCGGCGACGCAGCCGACGGGCGCGTGGGCGCGCAAGAGGTGAGCGAGTTTATTCAGAGCGAGGGGGCGAGCGGCGCGAATTACGCGTGGCAAGACACATCAACCCAGGCGGGCCACGCTTACGCCTACTGGCTGCGCGAGATTGCGCTGGATGGCGCAACGCGCGAATACGGCCCGGTTCTTGTTTTTGTGGATGGCGCGGTGAAATAAAACGAAATTTGAATGCTGAAATCTGAATGCTGAATGCTGAAAGAAATCGCTGGGCAACTTTTCAGCATTCAGATTTCAGAATTTGTTTGACATATCCCTCTTTTGGAATAGACTGCACAGATTCTGGTCAGGCCACTGGCCTTTCGCACACCTTTTTCCCTTAAGGAGGAAATATGTTTGTTTGGAACAAGGCTATTGGTATAGCTGTTTCTGTTGGAATTTTATTTTCGCCATTGGCCGCGCCTGCTGGGGCGGCGCAGTTTTCCCCAGAGAATAACAAGGTATTGGATGCGGTCTTTGCTGACCCGGTTCCACTCAAACCAAGCACCCCACTGGCCTGCCCAGTGATCGCCACCAACGTGAACACCGGGCTGACGTTTTGCTCCATCCAGGAGGCGAACGATGCGCCCACGACTTTGGCGGGGCACACGATTAGCGTGATGGCGGGGAGCTACACCACGCAAACCAGCACGATCAACAAATCGCTGACGATCATTGGGGCAGGGACTGGCGTGACGCTGGATGGCGTCAACGCCACGCGCGTGATGACGGCGACCGACACAGCCATCACCCTGACCCTGCAAAACATTACCATGACGCATGGGAACGGCGCAGGCTCACTTTATTCTGGTTATGGCGGATGCTTGTATACCGATGCGCAGACGTATTCGGGCGGCAGTGTTGTTTTAGACAAGATCGGGTTTGTAAGCTGTGCCGCATCAATGTATGGCGGCGGGGCCTATGTGAATAGCAGCGCCACGATCAGCGCCAGCCAGTTCACCAGCAACACAGCCACTGTCCATGGCGGCGGAGCATACATTAATGACAGCACTTTCATCACCGCTAGCCAGTTCACCCGCAATACATCTAACGTGTTGGGTGGTGGGGCATTTGTTGATGGCAGCGCCGTGGTTAGCAGTAGCCAGTTTTTCGCCAACACAGGTTTATATGGGGGCGGGGGATATATTAGGAGCGACGCCACAATCAGCGCCAGCCAGTTCACCAGCAATACGGTTCAATATGAGGGCGGTGGGGTATGGGTTTTTGGCAACGGGACGATCAACGCCAGCCAGTTCACCAGCAACACGGCTCAATCTGGCGGTGGGGCGTTCATCGCATCCACCGCGACGATCAGCGCGAGCCAGTTCAGCCGCAATATGGCGCAACAAAATGGCGGCGGGGCATACATGAATGGCAGCCCAACGATCAGCGGAAGCCAGTTCACCAGCAACACGGCGCAACAAAATGGCGGCGGGGCATACATGAGTGGCAATGCGGCGATCAGCGCCAGCCAGTTTGTCACTAACACGGCCCAGCAGGGCGGCGGGGCATTTATCTCTTCCGGCACGGGGTCTATTGTGAATTCATTGTTTGCGCGCAACGCGGCGTTTAGCGGTTTGGGGGACGCGATTTATATATGTGATCCAGCAGTGGGTTTGTGCGGCAATATGAGCATTGTGTTTACGACCATAGCCAACCCCACGCTGATGGCGGGGTCGGCGGTGTATGTGGGGTCGGCAACGGGCGCCACGTTGAACGTGACGAACACGATCATTGTGAGCCACACGATAGGCATTAGCAACACGCGCACGGTGAACGAGGATTACAACTACTTTAATGCCAACCCGACCAAGATAGTCACATCGGGCGGCGGCGTAACCAACAGCGGGCCAAATCACCCCGCCGGCGCGCAGAAGTTTGTAAATCCCGCCGGGGATGACTGGCGGCTGGTGACTGGCAACCCGGCCATCAACACCGGCACAAATGCGGGCGTATACACCGATTACTTTGGCAACGTGCGGCCTTTTGCCTCGTCGTTTGACATTGGCTATCACGAGAGTGGTGTGTATGTGTGTTCTTCTCGGGTGATTGCGACCAACCTGCGCACGGGTTACACGTATTGCTTCATCCAAGCCGCTAACGACGACCCGGCTACGCTGCGGGCGGATGTGATCAGCGTGACGGCGGGGACATACACCACGCAGACCAGCACAATCACAAAATCACTGACGATCATTGGCGATGGCGGGGGCGTGACGCTGGATGGCGCCAACGCCACGCGGGTGATGACGGCGACCAGCGCAGCCATCACGCTGACCCTGCGGAATATCACCATGACGCGTGGCAACGGCAAGGGGTCGCTTGATTCTGGTTATGGCGGATGCTTGTATATGGGCGGTGCTGTTTTTTTGACCAGAACCGGGTTTGTAAACTGCACCACATCACTATATGGCGGCGGGGCTTATGTGACGAGCAGTGCGACGATCAGCGCCAGCCAGTTCAGCAATAACATATCTGGCTTATCCGGCGCGGGAGCATGGGTTTATGGCACTGCGACGATTGACGCGAGCCAGTTCACCAGTAATAAGGCGCAACAAAATGGCGGCGGGATATACATGGGTGGCGATGCGACCGTCAACGCCAGCCAGTTC
>Ga0209582_1000916_pt1 | contig 15776 bp, 11 predicted proteins | sample KloWWTmetKNB5Kit_FD_187176 | JGI IMG/M metagenome (GOLD analysis project Ga0209582, IMG submission 187176) | Active sludge microbial communities from Klosterneuburg, Austria, studying microevolution and ecology of nitrifiers - Klosterneuburg... | ecosystem: Engineered > WWTP > Aerobic digester >...
TGTCCATCGCTTTTCTTAGCGAAGTACATTGCGCCAAAGAAGAAGATCAACTGGAACATTAAAAAGTTGATCAAAGCCCAGTGTTCATAGATAACTTAGGCAATGCTTATTTTTGAGATTCCTTCTAGTAAAGAGCCCAATCCAGTAATGGTATTAGTGTATTTAAATAAATTATCATTATAAAGGCTGCCTGTTCCTGGAGCGTCAAAATTGTCTAGTTGAACCCATAGAGCGTTATTGTTTGCTGGGCTAACCTCCAATGTAATCAACTCGTACATATTATCTGTCTCCTCATATGTTTCCCAATCGTCTGTTGGTATATTAGGCACCGGTGTCCAATTTTGGCCACCATTAACCGATTGCAAAACGGTCCAAAAATTAACAAAATGTTCAGGGTCGTTGGGGTCTGGACCATGAAATTTTACAGATATATATATATGTTGGCTATTGCCAGGTTCCATTTCCAAATCTTCAATATGTTGCGAATTATCGAAATCGTATATACCGTAAATTGGGTCTGTTGGATTCGGGAGGACAATTTTAGTCCATAGCGGGTCATCTCCATTCGCATCTAGTGTACGGTACAAACCTTTTGTCGTGGCGGCATAAAGCACATTTGGGTCGCTGCCATCGGTATGTAGCTTTTTAATCATTGCCCAGAAGTCAAAGTCACTTTCGTCAGCTATTTGCTCCCATTCCTGATCCGTGGGGTCGTAACGATGTATACCGCCTAATCGACCTAGCCAATTAGAGTTGGCGGCGAAAATCACATCACACGTTCCTACTTTGAAAACGGCATGTCTACAGCCACTGTAGGGCCATGAATCACTTCCCGCATTGCTCCATTGTGACATTGTGCTTATATCTCTATAAAACAAGCCACCTGAAGCAGAACCACACAGGGCTATATTTCCTCCTGCATCTGCATCACAAAAACTAATAAAATGGATTGGTCCAATACCAGCCTCGGAGTTTTGATTACCTGGGCTAATAATCGGATGGCCACTATTGGGCTTATCGATTGGACCAATTTCATGCCAAGAATCCAGATTGCTTTTTGGAAGGAGTTGTTTCGCTTCTAGAGCCTGATAGGATGCTTTTTTGGCGATTTCGAAATCCTCGATAGTCTTACCGGGCGGTATTCTTGTTGACCAATACTCCTCCCAACGTTTGAAGTTGGAGTATTTCCCACCCTCCCCAAAAACTTCAGAATTCGTAGGATCACTTATTAAAAGATTTTCATAAAAACATTTTAGTTCACTTCTAACTTCGAAAAAATCTCTTTCTGCACAATCCACATCAAATTGCCCAACACAAAATCGTGGGGCAAAAAGCAATAAAGCTCCTAGCGTTCTCATGATGCTTAGGGCTTTACAAGTTGTTCAACATCCCCCAACCGCTTCTCCATCAAGCCCAACCGTTCCTCCAACTGCAATATATAGATGGCTTGTTCCTCAACCACCCGCAACAGATCCGTCTGCATTTTACCCACTTCCAGACCACCTTTTGCAGCAACCTCTGCAGCGCTCGGTATTCCGGGCAGGTGTTTTTCTTTGAATAGGAATTCACGTAGTTCGGCAAGTGGCATCAGGTCGTATTCTGATTCGAATACATAATCCGGCCATGCACCTAGTTTCACGAGCACATCGCGGCAAACAATGCCATTTTCTACAAAGAGCGTATAGTCTACTATAGGGCCGTTTGGTGGGCCGGTTCCAATTCCCACTTTACCATCAGCAGTAATTACCATGCGGTTCACATTGTTGGTCATAAAGTGGAGTGGGGCATCATTGGTTGAGCCGAGTACATGTCCCGGTCTAACATGGTTTCCACACATCAACCATGGCCAACTGGCACCAATTGGGCAGCCTGGCTTAGGTTCCTGAATGTATGTTAGATAGTCGTTACTGCCTATCTTCATAATTGCACCGGTCGAGTCCGCCATGAGCAAGCTATACCCGGAATCAAAACTTAGCGATTTCGACCGCAGTGTACCGTCAGCCCCTATACGCAAGCGTTCACGCTCGTTGGTCCTGAAAGAGAGATCCGTGCTATCTAGTGTTCCAATATATTGGCTATTAGGATCGGTATCAATATTGCCTCCCATTTTCCAGTCGTCACTATCAGGCTGTTTCAGAAATATAGGTTCCGACTTCTGTATGCATCCATTTGCATCGGTAACTTTTACATTGTAATTTTGTGCCCCTAGTCCCGAGCGGTTCTGCGTGGTTACACCGTCACCCCAAGCATACGTGTAGGATGGCACCCCTTCTGTAACTGTTACCTCAATGCTGCCGTTGTAACACTGGTTGCAACTGATATTGGTGCCCTCTGGATACCGGTATGGTACCGCTAGTACTTTCAGCGCCTCAGGTTCGGTCAATGTGATCGAAGCATCTGCGGTAAGCAAGTTGGCATCGAGCACTGTTACCTGATAGTATCCTGCGGGAATTGACAGCAGATCCTCTATCGTATCCCTGGAAGTCCAATGAAATGTATATGGTGCGGTACCTCCAGTTACAGTTAGATCAATGGAACCGCTCTTTCCCCCGAAACATCGAATGTTGTATCCATTGTAGTCGCTTGGCGTAAGCGTAAGGGTCAATTGTGCTTGGGCGTGCAGGTTGCCGGAAGAATACAGGCAGGCAAGTACCATGATCGGGAGCAGCAGCGCATGCACGGTTCGGTCAAGCCGAAATGCGAATGCTAAGCTGCGAGGTGCGAGGTGCGAGGTGCGAGGTGCGAGGTGCAAGGTGCGAGGTGCGAGGTGCGAGGTGCGATCGACATGGAAAAGGATGTATTAGACGGTGAAGGTGCAAGATCAATTCGCTATTTGCAAATTTTGGCAAGAATTTTTGGTTGGGGTTTCAAGAATTTTTGTATGCAACCAGATCAACCAGTTTCTGTTCTTTGCTTTGCAGAATAATTTTCGGCCAATTACTTGGATGACGAATATTTTTTTGGCTTGTCAAGGGTGGTATGTGGAATGTTTCTGGCACATACCATACCATCAAGTCCGAGAGGCCTGATCTTCTAATTTACTGATCTGCGTTGATCATGCCTTTCAGCGTCATCCCGCAGAAGTAAAACGCGGGAGCGTTCCAAACTCTTCGACCAAGCAGGCGTTCCACTTTCTGATCGTCCGATGTTCTGATCCGTGCTGATCATAACCATCATAAAGATCAGCGCCTGCCTGCGGTAGGCAGGTTCCCTCTTCGACCAAGCAGGCGTTCAATTTTCTAATTTTCTGATCATCTGATCCTACCATCCTCCCATTCTCTGCCACTAGGACTTCGAGCTTCGCAATTAGGACTTCGAGCGGAGCCGAGAAGCCCTACCTTTGCCCCCTCGTTCTTTTCGTTTCGCTTATCAAGAAAGGCAGAGGGTTTTGGCCCGATGAAGCCTTGGCAACCATTCGTAGCAATGCGTTTAAGGTGCCAATTCCAATCCCGCAATACCGCAGAATATGCGCGTAGGGAACAGATGAGCCGTGATCAAGAAGAACCAGCGCTAAGCGTTGTGAACCTTGTCCGGACATCCGGATGGGGTTTTTTTATGCGATGACGGGGCAGAATAGAACGAGATATGACATGAAGAACATCGAAGAACTTGCTCAAGAACGCATCCTTATTCTGGATGGCGCCATGGGCACCATGATACAGCGACTGGGACTTACCGAACAGGATTTCCATCCGCCGGGTATGGAAAAGCACGAGATCCTCTTGCAAGGCAACAACGAACTGCTCTCGCTTTCAAAACCGGATGCCATCCGCAAGATCCACGAAGAATACTTGGAGGCCGGTGCCGACATCGTGGAGACCAATACGTTCAGCGCTACCACCATTGCACAAGCAGAGCACAAGTGCGAACATCTGGTTCGCGAGTTGAACATCCGATCGGCGCAACTGGCCAGAGAAGCGTGTGCGAAATATTCTGCGTTGGATCCAAATAGACCGCGTTTCGTAGCAGGTGCCATCGGTCCAATGAACAAGACCGCATCCTTGAGCCCGGATGTGAATGATCCTGGTTTCAGAGCTGTAACGTTCGATCAATTGGTAACAGCGTACAGCGAGCAAGTGGATGCGTTGTTGGAAGGCGGCGTTGATCTATTGTTGGTGGAGACCATCTTCGACACACTCAATGCAAAAGCTGCATTCTATGCGATAGAGGAGGTCTTCGAAAAGCGCAACCATCGCATTCCCATCATGTGCAGCGTAACCATCACCGATGCGAGCGGCAGAACATTGAGCGGCCAAACGATCGATGCGTTCATGATCAGCATGGCACATGTGAAGCTTTTCAGCATGGGATTGAATTGCGCGTTGGGTGCGGCCCAGATGCGACCCTATTTGGAAGCGATCGCTGAGCAGGCCAACTGCCGCGTAAGTGTTTATCCGAATGCCGGCCTGCCCGATCAAATGGGTGAGTACCGCGAAAGCCCGGAAGTTACAGCGAAGCTTGTTGGGGAGTTCATGTCAGAAGGCTGGTTGAACATAATTGGTGGCTGCTGCGGCACCACGCCACCGCACATTGCGGCACTAGCGGAAGAAGCCAAAAAGCACAAACCAAGGCAGACTCCAGCATTCGCATAAAGCGCATCGGTTCATTTCATTTTCTGATCGTCTAATTTTCTGATCGTCTGATCAAAATGTCCATCCCAACCTACTCCGGCTTAGAGCCGCTCCGCATTTTCAAGGAAAGCAACTTCGTCAACATCGGCGAGCGCACGAACGTTACCGGTAGTGCCGCTTTCCGCAAACTGATCAAAGCTGGCGACTACGACAAAGCCGTCGAAGTGGCACGTCAGCAAGTTGAGAACGGAGCGCAAGTGATCGACGTGAACATGGATGAGGGCCTGATCGATGGCGTGCAGGCCATGACAAAATTGCTCAACTTGATCGCTGCCGAACCGGACATTGCACGTGTTCCGGTGATGGTGGACAGCAGCAAGTTCAGCGTGATCGAAGCCGGATTGAAATGCCTGCAGGGCAAGGGCATCGCGAACAGTATCAGTCTGAAGGAAGGGGAGGAGGAGTTCCTACGTCAAGCCAAGATCGTTCGTCGGCTGGGTGCGGCCGTTGTTGTAATGTGTTTTGATGAACAAGGTCAGGCGGATAATTTCGAACGCAGGATCCAGATCGCGCAACGCGTGTATGATCTGCTCACGAAAACCGCTGGCTTCCCACCGCACGACATCATCATCGATCCGAACATTCTAACAGTAGCGACGGGTATGAGCGAACACGATCGCTATGCCATCGAATACATCGAAGCGGTGAAATGGATCAAGAAGAATCTGCCCGGTGTATTGGTGAGCGGTGGTGTGAGTAACGTGAGTTTCAGTTTCCGAGGGAATGAACCTGTTCGCGAAGCGATACACACGGCATTTCTGTACCACGCCATTCAGGCAGGAATGGACATGGGCATTGTGAACGCGGGCCAGATCGGTGTATATGATGACATTCCGAAAGACCTGTTGGAACATGTGGAGGATGTATTGCTAGCGCGCAGGCCCGATGCCACGGAGCGCATGGTGACCTTTGCGGAGCGTTTCACCGCAGCGCCCACTGCAGAAGTGATCGCACAGCAGGCCGCTTGGCGAGAGGGTGATGTAACGGAACGCTTGAAACATGCATTGGTACATGGTATTACGGAGTACATTGAGATCGATACGGAAGAAGCGCGACTTGCATTGGAAGATCCAGTAAAAGTGATCGAAGGTCCGTTGATGGCCGGAATGAACGTGGTAGGTGATCTCTTCGGAGCCGGAAAAATGTTCCTTCCACAAGTGGTGAAAAGTGCGCGTGTAATGAAGCGTGCCGTCGCTTATTTGGAACCCTTCCTTCAGGCCAAGAAAGATAAGGATGCACTTGCTCCAAAACCAGAAGGCATTATACTGGGAACACGCAAGGAAGGTGCAAGAAAGGTTCTGCTTGCGACAGTGAAGGGCGACGTACATGACATTGGCAAGAACATCGTGGGGGTGATCCTCGCATGCAACGGTTGGCAGGTCATCGACCTCGGTGTGATGGTGCAGAGTGCCACGATCCTGAAAGCCGCGAAGGAGATGCAAGTGGACATCATCGGGTTGAGTGGATTGATCACACCATCATTGGATGAAATGGTGCATGTGGCCAAAGAGATGGAGCGTGAAAAATTCACCATCCCACTCTTGATCGGCGGTGCAACAACAAGCCGCGTGCATACTGCTGTGCGTATTGAACCGCACTACAGCCAACCCGTAGTGCATGTCATCGATGCGAGCAGATCCGTCCCTGCCGTGAGTAAACTGTTCAGCGAGAATGAGCGGGATATTTACCTGAAGGATATTAAAGCAGAGTACGCCCAGGTGCGCACCCATTACGAGAACAGCCAACGCGCTAAGGAATATATACCGATCGCAGAAGCGCGTGAAAAGAAATTCGCGATCGACTGGGCCGCTGAACCACCGGTGTTGGCCAAGAGCACCGGCGTATTCCAATTCAAGAATTTCCCGATCGATCAGTTGGTACCTTACATCGATTGGACACCATTCTTCATGGCGTGGGAGCTTGCAGGAAAGTTCCCGAAGATCCTGGAAGATGAAGTTGTTGGGGAGCACGCCACGAAACTGTATGCTGATGCGCGTGCCATGTTGGATCGCATTATTAAGGAGAAGTGGTTGCAAGCCAATGGAGTTGCCGCGATCTGGTACGCTAATTCCGTAAATGACGACGATGTGGAGCTCTACGCTGATGCATCACGCCAAAAGGTCGTCGGTCGTTTCCAGACCATGCGTCAACAAAGCAAAAAAGCACCGGGTGTGCCGTACATCGCTTTGGCTGACTTCGTTGCTCCGAAAGATGTGGCTCCGGATATGATGGGTGGCTTTGCGGTTACCACGGGCCATGGCGTTGATGAACACGTAAAACGATTTGAGGAGAACCATGATGATTACAATGCGATCCTTCTGAAAGCATTGGCCGATCGTTTAGCGGAAGCGTTCGCTGAGAAGCTCCATGAAACCGTGCGCAAAGAGATCTGGGGATACGCACAGAAAGAGCAGCTCAGTAATGATGAGCTGATCAAGGAAAAGTATGCTGGGATCCGGCCGGCACCGGGCTATCCAGCTTGTCCGGACCATACTGAAAAGCCCGAACTGTTCCGGTTGTTGGATGCAGAGAGACATACGGGCATAAAGCTCACCGAGGGCTTGGCCATGTGGCCTACGGCAGCAGTAAGTGGATTCTATTTCGCACATCCACAGAGCAAGTATTTCGGCGTGGGCAAAGTGTCTGCGGATCAAATAGCGGATATGGCCGCCAGAAAAGGAAAGGATAAGGAATGGATGGAGCGGTGGCTGGGTAGCAATCTGGCATACGGATAGCACTTGGCCCGGAAGGTGAAACCCAGGGCATTGTTTTACGTATCAACGCCTTGTGAGAACATTACGCCTAACCCTCTTCTTGGCACTAACGCTTCTGATAACAACGGTAAATGCTCAAGTGCGACCGTTCACACAGGAGAATGGTGATTGCACGGGTGCGATCTACATTCCGGACTCATTCTACGTGAATGATCAGGCGGTCCGTGGTTTTGGCAATGTACTGGAGATCAAGGAGAATCCATTCGAGGATAAGCAATGGTTCGAGCGGGAACACCATACGACTTGGTACAAATTCAGAGTGCCGGTGGCATGTAACCTCACCTTCGATATCATACCTAAGGACATCCGCGATGATATCGATTTTCTGGTATTCGAAGGAGCCATTCCCGGTATCTGCGATAAGGTCATCAATAAACAAGTGGTACCCCTGCGATCCAACATTTCCCGTAACGATACCACTATCAGGTCCATGTGCGGGTTGAGTAAGAGCGCAACAGAAAATTACGTACGTAGCGGCCTTGGCTCCAGCTACAGCAATTCCATGAAGACCGAGGCCGGTCAGCTATTCTATTTAGTGGTGGACCAAAGTGAGCGTCCCAGAGCTGGCTATACGATCCGGTTCCACTATGACCCACCACCACCACCTCCGGAACCAGAAGTAGATGAAAAGAAAAAGCAGGCATTGGAGATCCATGTCATAAGCGCGGTCAATCGCGAGCCGCTCATGGCGAAGATCACGATCGATGGTCTTAAGTTCGATGAAGTGGTAGAGGCCAAAGGGCGATCCAGCTACAGCTTTGAACTGGATTTCTACCGCAGTCTGAAGATCGGTTGCGCGCGTAAAGGGTATATGTTCAGTACCGTTAGGGTGAAAGGCAACAATGAGCCGATCAATCGGGTAGAGATCAAGCTGGTTCCCATCGCTCCTGGTGAGCAAGTGATCCTGGACGATATCAATTTCGTTGGTAATGAATCCAAGGTGGTACGAAGTGCAGAAGCCTCGCTTGTCCTTTTAGCGCGTTTCATGCAAGAGAATCCCACTGTGAAGATAGAGATCCAAGGCCATGTTAACGGGCCAACATTCAAGAATAAGAAGGAATTCATTGAGCTCAGTACCTCGCGTGCTCAAGCCATATTCAACTATCTCTTAGTGAATGATATAGAACCCGATCGCATGACATACTTGGGTTATGGGAACTCCGCAATGATCTATCCGGAGCCGACCAACAAGGAACAAAGCGAGGCCAATCGGCGTGTTGAAGTGAAGATCACGGGGATGTGATCTCCGCCCGCACCGTTCTGCCACCGTTCATCATATGGGCTTGGTATGCCGGGAACTCCCCGGTATTTTTGTTCGCTCCGGTAGCTAACTGAATGAACACCTTGCCGATGCGATCACTATCAACCTTTCTACTTTTCTTGGTTTGTACCAGCATGCACGCCCAGCAGGCATGGACGCTTCAAGAATGCGTGCAACGCGCAGAGGAGCGCAACTTGGCGATCCTTAACGCCCGGCTGGACATGGATATCGCCGGCAAGAATCAAACACGTGCAAAATGGAACCTGCTACCGGACCTCAATGGAGGTGCTACGCATGGATACAATTACGGCCGGGTTATCGATCGCTTCACCAACACGTTCGCTACCGACGAAGTCCGTACGAACAATTTCTACCTCAGCAGCAATGTGGACCTTTTCCAAGGGTTCAGTAAACAGAACTCCATCAAGCAGGCGGGCATCGATGTAGAGGCTGCCACCAAGGGCATGGAAGCGTCCATGAATGATGTGCGCTTGACCGTTGTGCAAGCGTTCTTGGATGTACTTGGGTTGCGCGAACGGATCAGTGCCGCTGAAACACAAGTGGAAAACACCAAATTGCAGATCAGTCGAACGGATGCTTTGGTTGAAGGGGGGCGTGTAGCACGCGCGGAACTATTGACCTTACAGTCTCAACTGGCTCAGGAGGAATACACCGCGACTGATCTGCACAGCCAACATGATCAACGTCTATTTGCATTGGGTCGCGGTATGCAATTGGAGCCTGCGGAATTACGCACTTTTGATATTGTTGCACCAACACTGAACGATGCGGACATTGTAGCACCCGCGCTCAGTACGGATCAGATCCTGGACAATGTGATCAGGACGAACCCCGCTTACGCACAAGCAGAACTACAGGTGAAAAGTGCTGAGAAGTCGGTGGCCATTGCAAAGGCCGGGATTATTCCATCACTCTCTTTCAATGGTTCGCTCGGTTCAGGATTCAGTGGAAGGAATGTTCAGCAAGTGGGTGATGTTGTGGTGAACGACCCTGTTCCGATCGGCGCAACGGCAAGTGGCGAAACGGTCTTTGCGCCGGATTATTCGATCAATACGGCGCTCGTTCCGTTCGGAAAGCAGCTCGATCAGAATTTCAACCAGTCGATCGGTTTCCAGTTGAACATTCCGATCTTCAATAATATGCGGAACAAGTATCAGATCGATCAGGCCAAGGTGCAACATGAGAAAGCGCGTAACTACACCCTGCAAGTTCGGAACGACCTGCAAGGCAATGTGTTGGATGCCTTGGTGATGCAGCGCTCGGCGTACAAGCAATACCTAGCGGCCAACAAAGCCGTGGAAGCAGGCACGTTGGCGTTGCAATACGCGCAGGACCGTTTCGACCAAGGCGTGATCACCTCCATTGAACTAAGTACTTCCAAGACCACGTTGAACCGTTCTACCGCCGATCTGATCCGCGCGAAATACCAATACCTGATGGCCACGAAATACCTGGACATCCTGCAAGGCGTACCCGTTACTTTGTGATCGTGGCATTGATCCTTGCAATAGAAACGGCAACCAAATTGTGCAGCGTAGCTGTTGCGCGTGCTGGCAAGTTGCTGGCCATCCGCGAGAGCGACCCAACGACCAATGCACATGCCGAAAAGTTGAACGTCTTCATCGAAGAGGTCATACGTGAGGCTGGTTGCGCGTTGCAGGAATTGGATGCGGTTGCCGTTGGTATTGGTCCGGGTTCGTACACTGGTCTGCGCATTGGTCTGTCTGCTGCAAAAGGCATGTGTTACGCCTTGGATATTCCTGTGATCGGTCTCAGTACGTTGAGCACCTTGGCCCAGGGTGCATTGGAGCATGCATCGGAGCGCAATGCAGAATTATGGCCCATGGTGGATGCACGAAGAATGGAAGTTTTCTCACAACCGTATTCAGCGGAACTGGAGCCACAGCAACCCGCCGCCCCGCTGATCCTTGATCAGGATTGGGCACAACAACCAGCAGCGCGCATGGTCTTCGGCGATGGTGCGGACAAAGCTGCCGAGCTTTGGAACGGCAACGAGAATATCACCTTTTTACGGGGAATGACGCCAAGTGCCAAGTACATGTTCACAGCAGCGGAAAAGCGATACACTGCAGAAGCATTCGATGACCTCGCTTACCTGGTGCCGGATTATGGTAAGGCTGCCAATGTGGGTATGGCAAAGAAGGCGTAAGAAGCTACCTTCTTGTTGGAATGAAAAACATCTGCGACAAGGAAAGCGACAGCGAATTGACCAAAGGGCAATTCGCCCATCCAGGCAGCCCAAAACCAACAACCAACAACGCGTTACCTCCTCTCCGTCACATACTTCACAATATGGATCTGACCTGTCTCCATGTCCTTGGCTATGCGTGCACTTAGCGTCATGCTCCCTTCTTCATAGAGGTATTCGGCAAGTTCTTTTTGCACGTCGTCTTTCCAAAGGATCGCTTGCAATAGGTTGCCAACGTTGTCATACGTGAACGTATGTTTTGTGGAATGCAACCAACCGATATCAGGCTGCTCAAGTCGTTCGGCGAGCCGTCCTTTGTCGTCGTATTTGAATGTGATGCGTGCTCGTTTGTTGCTCATCAGATACACGTCTTCAATGGTGCGCAGATAGCCGTGTGAGTCCTTAACTATTAGCTGTTCGCGGTAGGGGAGGTCCAAGTTGTTCAGGAATAGCTTCTTCGTTAGTGAATCGCTCTGCACTTCGTACCGGAAGCGCTCGTCACTGATCACGGTCACTTCACCGGGGATCACGTTGTACCGATCTGTGCCAAGGTTCTCAATGCGTGAATAGGTTTCGCGCTCCGGCTTACCGTTATCATCGTAGTCGATCGTGTAGGTATAATGTCCTCCAAGGTCGTTGCGTAAGCGCTGCGTTATGCGATCAGCCTCATCGTAGATGTACTTTACGGAAGCTGTGTCACGGCCACTTCCAGGATGTCCGAATGCATTATTGCTATACACGGTGCGCCCTTTCCCATCGAACCGATAATAGTATGAACTGCCGTTGGGGCGCATGGGTTCATTTGAACGCTTCACCATTTTATTGCCCACGATGGAAGTAATGCTATTGCTTTTGATGAAGGCCGGGTTGAACTCAATGGTATGTGTATCGTCATCGACCGGTAGAACGATCAAGGCCTGTGCGGAAATGGAAGAAAGTCCAAGTGCGCAAATGATAAAAAGGATCGATTGTTTCACTGTATTTGTTTCAAAGCGTTTTCAACTGTCTCCACCGGTAATTTGCACGACTTGTCGAAGCACACATAGATCATGGTGGCATCCACCGTCTTCCCTTCCAATAACGGAAGAGAGCTTGCCGTAGTGCTACCCATGAACTGTCTATTGGGCAAATAGTGTTCCATGAATTGCACGCGCATTGCAACGGCATTCGGTCCGGTAACGGCGATCTCCGGATAAGCGAACACATGTGCCAATAATAGCTGTGCCCAATTGCTATGTCCGCTTGGGTGAGCGGCCATGCGTTGTGTCATGGTATGCAGTAAGCTGCTACTGATCGTGGAATACTGTTCATTATCGAAGAGTTGGCCCAGTTGGAACAGGCCTTTCGCCATGCTGCTGTTGGAAGCGGGTATCACATTGTCGTGCAGCTCACTCGGGCGTGCGATCAGCGCGGGATCGAGGTCACTGGTGAAGTGGAAGGTGCCTGTCTTGGCATCATGGAAGTGTGCGATCGAATAGTCGGCAAGTGATCGCGCCTCATTCAACCACCGTTCATCGAACGTGATACTGTACAATGCGGTCAACGCTTCGATCATGAACGAATAGTCCTCCAAGTAGCCATTGATGCTCGCTTTGCCGTCTTTGTATAAATGCCAGAGTCCACCATCGGGCCGCTTGCATTTTTTCAGGAACAGGTCCATGGTTCCAGTAGCACGCTCCAAGTATGCTTTTGTACCAAGTACTTCATAGGCATCGCAATAGCCTTTGATCATCATCGCGTTCCATGAGGTCAGCGATTTGTCATCCAACCCCGGGCGGATCCGTTTACTACGTGCTTCAAGAAGTGTCGTGTTGATCTTGTCGATGCGCTGGCGCAGTTCATTGACCGGGATCCCGAATTTCTCTGCGAATTCAACGTCACCTTGCTGCCTTAGGAGAATGTATCGGCCGTGCTCCCAACGTCCTGCGGCATCCACGTTGTAGTACGCAGCGGCAAGATCGTATTCAGCACCAAGGACCGTTTGCAGTTCGTCTTTTTCCCAGACATAGAAAAGACCTTCTTCACCTTCGCTATCGGCATCCAAGGCACTGTAGAAAGCACCCTCGGCAGAGGTCATTTCGCGTGCAATGAATTCCAATGTGTGTTCAATCGTTTCTTTGTAAAGCGGCTCCTTGAATGCTTGATAGGCCTGACTGTACAACGAGACAAGCTGTGCATTGTCGTAGAGCATTTTTTCAAAGTGCGGTGCTTTCCAGATCGCATCTGTACTGTAGCGCGCAAAGCCTCCACCTACTTGGTCGTTGATCCCACCAAATGCCATTTTATCCAAAGTCATTTGCACGTAGTCCAAGAGTTCCTTATCGTTGATCAACGTGCCATAACGGAGTAGGAATTCATAGTTGTTCGGGATCGGGAATTTCGGCGCTTTGTCAGGTCCGCCGTTCTCCAGGTCGAAGGTTGGTGACCAGGCATCCACCATTTCTTGAAGTACTTGCTTATCGAATTCGCCCTTCATCTCAACCGGTTCCACAACGCTTTGAGCAGCAATACCATTTTTGAGGCGTTCGGCATATTCAATAACGTGGTCCGGTTCCTTGGTCCATTTGTCATTCAGCTCCACTAGGATCTTGGACCATTGATCGGCCGGGAAGTACGTACCACCAAAGACAGGTCTTCCATCGGCCAGTGCAAAACAATTCAGGGGCCATCCGCCACGGCCTGTCATGAGCTGTACTGCACTCATGTAGACTTGATCCACATCGGGCCGTTCCTCGCGATCCACTTTTATACAAACGAACCGTTCGTTCATTATTGTGGCAACGCTATCGTTCTCGAAGCTCTCGCGTTCCATGACGTGGCACCAATGGCAACTGCTGTATCCAATGCTGATAAGCATCAATTTATTCTCTGCACGAGCTTTGGCAAAGGCCTCCTCACCCCATGGATACCAATCCACTGGATTATGGGCGTGCTGCAACAGGTACGGGCTGCTTTCGTTGATCAGGCGGTTGGTATGTGTGTGCATGGTATCTTGGTTCGCCGTTTCCGTAGGAGTTCCATGCTGAGCACAAGCTGCTAGAGAGAATAAGCTGGCAAAAGCACTCGCTTTCACGACTATGGAACGTAACATGGGTAAGCAAAGGAACAACATGCTAAGCAGGGCGTCCCGGTCAGTGCCGTCGACGCATCAACACACCAACGTGCATGGCGTGCGGGAACAGACCTGGCCAGGAACAGCAATGGGCATCGGTCTTTTCATTGGCATGTTCAGTTTATTCACCGTTGCTCCTTGGACGTTGATCGATGTGCCGTTACTATTCAGGGTGTTTCTGGTGATGTGTTTTGCTGGTAACCTACTGCCTTACTTACGCTCTGGATTATGGCTTGGCATGGAACGGCTGGAATGGTTCCTCTTCAATTTATTGGCGGTTGGGCCGATCGGGACAAGCGTGTTGTTGTGGGCCAACTTCTTTGTTCATGGAACACCGATCGTTACAACACATGATGTGGGAATTGTGGATACAAATGGAACGCTGATCACCTACAATTTCAAGGACAATTACCTGGAAGGTTTTCCCTTTGCACGCAGCACTTACAAGGATCTGGTCGGTCCGGTGGGGAGAACGATCGAAATAACTGAAGCTCAAGGCCTATTTGGATATCCGGTTGTTCTTAAAAAGGAAGTTATCTTATGAAATTCCTGATTCCTGTATCACTGCCGTCCGGAACAATCCTAGCTCGGCAGATTGACGTTCTGGAAGACCTGGTTTTGTTGAACTGGTCTGCTGGACACTAAAGTTAGGGTGGTCCGAAGTTAAAAAACGTAAGTTGTTGAGTTGGTGGCGATCCGAAAAGTGTAGGATCATCAGGGCTCAGCAACAATTCCTTTAGATCCACATAACGCATTAAATGCAATCGCACTAGGCCCACCATCGTTGAATATGCTGGCTGGATCTTGAAGGAGAATAATTTGCGCTTGATCGTTACCAATAGATCCGCGATCAAGGCGCACCAGATCTGGATCCGGATCGCGTTCTCATTGTCACCTAGGAAGTCGGTAAACTTCAGGTTCTGCTTGAGACGCTTGAATAGTATCTCAATTTGCCACCGCTGTTTATAGGCTTGGGCTACGTTCACCGGTCCCATTTTACCCATGTTGGTAATGAATTGCAAGGTGCGTTTGAAGGTCTGGTCGTAGTAGGTTATCAAGCGCAACAGTATAGGGTTGAGTTCGCCTTCGTGGCCCAGCAGAACCCATTGGTCTTTGAGTACTCCAGCCTTCTTGGCGCTTGCGCTTACCGTGCGATCGCGAAGTATTTGCACCGTGCTTCGCAGGTTTAGGCGCGTAACAAAATGCACCCCGGTCTTACCCCAGTGCCTATACAAAGGGTAGTTCATGTACGCCTTGTCGAACACCAATATGGTTCCCTTGGCCATGTTCTTGAACTCAGGCATGAACTGCTTGTCGTTGGTGGCCGCTTTGGTAATCCGAATCAGAGATGGCACTTCTTCAGTAAGGTGCATACCCATGTGGACCTTCACCCCGCCCTTGCGTTTTCCGTCGGCAGGAGTGCGCCCACAAGCCTTCATGATCTCTTTGAAAAGTGTAATTGTGGTTGAGTCTACCAAGAACAAATTACGTAGCCAACGTTCGTTCTTTGGCAAACTGCTGTCCGATAAATAGTGTCTATATCGGCGGTATATGTCCGCAAAAACCCTAGCGAACAACTCTGGTGGCCGCTTCTTATTCGCATCGCTTACGGTGCTGCGTTTGGGCAGGTGAGTAAACCCCAAGTGTTTCAGACCTTCGCTATAACCCGCTAAACCACTGGTGAGTTCGCGAAGCCCTGAAGTTCTTTGCAACACGGCAAAAATCATAGACCCCATCAAGGTCCATGTATTGAGCTTCTTTACAGCGA
>Ga0209582_1000917_pt1 | contig 15762 bp, 9 predicted proteins | sample KloWWTmetKNB5Kit_FD_187176 | JGI IMG/M metagenome (GOLD analysis project Ga0209582, IMG submission 187176) | Active sludge microbial communities from Klosterneuburg, Austria, studying microevolution and ecology of nitrifiers - Klosterneuburg... | ecosystem: Engineered > WWTP > Aerobic digester >...
AATATCAAACTCCTTTAGATAAGAGAGTGAAGAAAAGCCAGTACCAAAATCATCAATCGAGATCTCAATGCCTGCGGTGCGGAATTCCTTGAGTATGGCTCTGACATTGGGAGAATTCTTTAATAATAAGCCCTCGGTAATTTCCACGTTAATGCTATTTCCAGGTAGATTCAATCCGGCCAGTTTGTCAGGCCATGAGTATTTGTTGCGTTGATTGAACTGCATCGGAGATTTATTGACACTGATTTGTATGATATGACCAAATTGCTTGTGCCAGCGTTTAATTTGATTACTGCATTGATCGAAAACCCATTCCCCAACGGGCAGGATCAAACCACTTTCTTCTGCCAATGGAATAAAAGCTGCTGGATTAATCATGCCATGTTGCGGATGTTGCCAACGCAACAAGGCTTCTGCCTTGATGATGCTATGATCTGATAGGTTTACAATGGGTTGATAATAGATCTGAAGTTCGTTATTTCTCAACGCATTTCTCAGATCATTGGTCAACAGAATTCTTTCTTGTGCTGCCCGCTGCATGGATGGTGTAAATTGACTCACACGATTGCGTCCTTCGGATTTTGCTTTATACATGGCCATATCCGCATTTCTCATTAGGATCTCCATGTTCAGTCCATCTTCAGGATAAAAGGCAATGCCGATGCTGGCAGAAATATATTGGTTGATTCGATTCTTGTCGAGAATGAGTGGCTGACTCAGCTCTTGAATGATATGTTGAGAAATTTTTTCGGTGCGCGGCTTGTCGCCGATATCCGGTAGAATCACGGCAAATTCATCCCCACCCAGGCGTGCTACGGTATCTGTCTCCCGTACGCATGACATAATACGTTGTGCAACTATTTTGAGTAATTGATCGCCAGCCGCGTGACCGAGGCTGTCATTGATATCTTTAAAGTGATCCAGATCAATGAATATCAGTGATAATAATAAACCGCTGCGTTGTGATTTTTTGATCTCGTTACGCAATCTATCCTTAAATAAATTACGATTGGGTAAGCTGGTCAATGGGTCGTAATTAGCTTGAAACTGAATCAACTCATCCTTTTGTTTCTTTTCTGTGATATCAGAGAATTGCGCCACAAAGCAATAGATACTTTGATCTGGATTTCGGATAACGGTGATGTTGACCCATTTCGCATGAATTGTGCCATCCTTACGCCGGTCCCATACTTCTCCTTGCCAGTGATCATTATCCAAAAGCTTTTGCCACATTCTTTGGAAAAATGCTTTTTTATGTCGCCCAGATTGAAAAATCCGCGGATTCTTACCGAGGATTTCCGCTAATTCGTAACCAGTCAGGCGGGTGAAAGCCGCATTAGCTTCTATAATCAAGTTATCCTTGTCCGTTACTAAGATGGCTTCTCTGCTGGATTGGTAAATGGTTGTAGCCAATTTCATTGATTCGTTAGCACGCTTGCGCTCGGTGATATCTTGATAAATACCGAGCACGCCGATGATCTCACCGCTCATATTGCGTAACGGAACCTTGGAGGTTTGCAGAAAAATGGTTTTCCCATCTGGTTTATTCAGTGGTTCTTCGTAATCAAGCTTTGCGCAGCCTGATTCGATCACTTGTTGATCATCCTGGCGATAATGATCAGCCTGATCCTGAGTCCAGGCCAAATCGTAATCATTCAGACCCACAATATGCTCAGGAGATGCGATACCGGCATCTTTAGCAAAAGATGGATTGCAACCCAGATATTGCGATCGCGTGTCTTTCCAGAAAATGCGTACGGGTGCTGTATCAATGATTGCTTTGAGCAAATTACGTGATTCAGCCAGCGCATATTCTTCTTGCTTTAGTCTGGTGATATCGGTGGATATGCCACACATACCGATAATCTCACCATGATCATTCAGCACGGGTTGTTTAACTGTCCAGTAAATCCGAGTTTCACCGCTTGACTTGATGATATTGATTTCTTCTCGTTCGATCGTTTGTCCTTTTTCGATAACACAGCGATCATTAAATGTCAGTTCATTTGAAATTGCTAAATCAAAGAAATGGCTGTCATCATGACCGATAATGTTCTCAAGCGATGCGCCGAAGAGTTCCTGAACACTTTTATTGACATATATGTAACGACCTGAAAGGTCCTTCATGAAAATATAGGCGCCAATTTGATCAAGAATGGTTTGAAGTCCAAAAAACAGATCTTGTTGAAAATCCTTTGCTGTGATTGCTTCTGAGTGTTTGTGGTATTGGGAAGAGAAAATTGCCAATATTTCTAAAAGACTATTTCTTGTTTCTTTTTCTGATGACATAGTAAGCAATAGGAATCACACCTAATAAAAGAATATTATTTGCAGCAGCGGGAAGGCGGTCTTGATTTTAGGGAAGCGCTGATTAATTGACTGCACGAGCGAATTGCTTCGTTGCGCGGCACTTACTCCTTCGCCTATCAGATTGATATGTCTCGGTTGTTGCGTTCCGTGCGCCTCGCCCTTCATCACGTTCGTTGAATTAATCAGTGCTTCCTTAGTTCATATCTTACCCTCAGGTTTGTGACAAACTAAGCAAGACAGACCATTTTTCTTTGGTGCTTGAGTAGTTAGTGCACTTTCAACATAATCACCCTAAAGTTAACCATAATATAGCTTTTATCTTCTTGCATGTCATACAGATTATTGGATTCGTTGGCGCCGAAAGAACGATTAGGAACGATCGCTTGAACAACAATTTGATTGACTGTGTATGCAGAAAATATGGTATTAACCATTTCTGCATTCAATAGTAGTTTAAAAATACAACATGAAGAAATCTATGACATTTTTTGCAGAGACCATTACAACCTTTTATGACAAAGAACAGGACAGATTGAGTCTGGTTTTCACTGATAAAGATCAGCAAAAATTGCAAGGTTTGATGACACGACAATTTTTTAAAAATTTATTAGCGCATCTGCCTAATTGGCTCATGAAGAAACGTGCTGATGCCATGCCTCAAACAATCCAACAGCAGTGGGAGATCAATCAAATCTATCATCAGGTATCACAACAAAAGGTGACGGTTCTTTATGGGAAAATAGAATCCAATCAACATTTTGAGAATTTTCTGATTGCTACGATTAATTTCTCGAAAAGAGATTTAAAAGAAAGTGATCAGAAAATTAGACTTGAATTTCTGGATTCAAACAAAACGATAGTCATTATCTCGGTGTTTAATCTCGCACAGCTCCATAAATTGATCGGTGAGATTTTTAAACAAGTGCAAGTCTGGGATTTAGAAAATCCATGGGAAGAAAAAAATTTAATCGCAGTTTCATCAGATACTGGCGATAAAGTGATGCATTAGTTATTCCTCATAGGATTTCCCGACGTGACATACCATGCATAAATTATTATGTTTTCCTATAATCTGTGATATAAATAAACTATGTGCTGGTCAACGAGGAAGAGACATTGAGTGAAACGGTTTTTCTTTGAAGTGACGGTGTGATCAGTACGATTTGCCGTGGATGTTTACATTATCGATGTATTAGCAAAAAAGGAGTAATTATCATGAGAACTATATCAACAGCGATTGCAACCGGAACATTAGTATTATTCATGAGTGCTCAAGTTTGGGCATCAGATGCTGGACATACCTCGGAAGCAATGGAGCATGCCGGGAAAGCCCAAGCACATGGTGAAATGGGGCATGCAAAAGATGCCTTGCAACATGCAAAAGAAAGCTTAGGACATGCCAAGGCAGCTGGTAAAGAACATGCCGATGCGCACAAGCATATGGATGAAGCTATTAAACACTTAGAAGAATCTATTAAACATGCTGAAATGGATCATGCTGGTGAGGCTGCCAAGCATTCTGAAGAAGCTATGAAGCATATGCGTCAATCAGGTCATTAATTTTTGTACCATAATCAGTAAATACCCTCGGCTCTTTGCCGAGGGGGTGCAGAAAAACCTTCCATAGTGTTAATTCCCCCAGTCAAAACCCAGTAACAAACTTAGCTTAGCTGTAAGACACGAATTGGTGTATGGTTTCTTCCTTTCGTCACTTTCTATAATACAACGAGTCAAATTAATTTGAATTCCGCGAGCAGCGGTGTGTGATCAGACATCCGGCGCCATGGTTGACCTTGTAAATGACTGCAATCGACAACATTGAGACCTCGATAATAAATACGATCCATCGATAATACCGGGAGCCATGCAGGAAAGGTGCGTGCATAAGCTCCGCGCATATTTTTGAAGACTTCTTTGACACCCAAGTTCTGATGCAAGTGATGTTCTGCACGTCCCCGCCAGTCATTGAAATCACCTGCAATGATCAGCGGTTCATTGGATGGCACATGAGAATTGATACGCTGGGCTAAGGTAGAAAGCTGACGTTCCCTTTCCACTCCAAATAAACCGAGATGGACGCAAATAATATGGATTTTCTGATTGGTTCTAGGGAGTTGAATTGTTCCATGCAAAAGACTGCGACTGGCTGATCGCATCAGGGAGACATTAATATTCTCCCATTCGACAAACGGATACTTGCTCAAGATCGCGTTACCATGATGACCGGATTTATAGATGGCATTCTTGCCATACGCATGATGATGCCAGACCTGGTCGGCAAGAAATTCAAACTGCTGATTATTGGGCCAATCATCAAAGCGGTTTTTGGATATGTTACGTTCCCCATGAACTTCTTGCAGGAAAACCACATCCGCATCAATATGTCGCAACGAGCTTTTTATTTCATGCAGAATGAAACGCAGGTTACTGGCACTGAATCCCTTGTGGATATTGTAAGTCAGAACTTTGATTGAAGTGTTAGGCATGGCGTATCAGAATTTTTGCGTTTTTCGTGGGTCTCAAAAAATATCATCTTTATGGTCAATATTTTTGAATCGCATACTGACAATCAAAGTATTTTTCTTAATTAGTTAATTATAATTGTAAATAGTGCATTCGTATTGACACGAATGCTGTTAAACCGCTTAGTAAATGATCGGGAACGGCACAGATACTCTAAAACATGGCGACGTTATAAGGTTATTATGATGACTCATGCGAAAGATCAAATAGTTAATTTACCGAACTTAATCAGCCTAATTCGAATATTAATGGCTCCAGTATTGTTTTATTTTGCTTTGACGCAACAACCTTATTGGTATATGGGAGCATTACTGTTTGCGGTATTCACCGATGTGCTGGATGGTTTCCTTGCCAGAACATTGAATCAAATCACTGAAATGGGATCTCGTCTCGATAGTTGGGGTGATTTTATCATCTATTCCACCATGGCCATCTGTGCCTGGATATTATGGCCGGAGATCATTCAGCGAGAAAAATTCTACTTTATTCTCATCGTTCTCAGTTTTACACTGCCGGTACTGATTGGCTTCATAAAATTCCACACAGTGAGTAGTTATCATACTTGGAGTGTAAAACTCGCGGTCGCGATTACTGTTGCCAGCTATATTTTGCTGTTTACTGAACTGCTCGACTGGCCATTTAGAGTTGCCGCCATCTTCTGCTTGTATGCAGCAATGGAAGAAATTGCCATTACCTTGTTGATTCAGCATGAACTGGTGGATGTCAGGACGGTATGGCAAGCATTAAAGTATAAAAAGAACAACCAGTGAAATGGCACATCAAAGTTTAAACATTCAGAGAGCTTTATAATGAACGGGTTGAGTTTGCGAGTTAAGTAGCAGGGACAGTGGTAAATAATTCGTTTAACATCGGAGCACACGATAAAATACCGTCTAAGCCTAAGACTTCATCGAGATTAACCGGGACAATACCGACCATGACATACATACACGATCAAATTCTGCCAGAAGGAACTCACATCGGCGTCTACGAAATTAGAAGCGTCGCAAAAGTGGGGGCATTCGATATCATCTATCGCGCTTGGAATCATCACCTCAAGGAACGAGTAAAAATACAAGAGTATTTTCCCCATGATATTGCCATGCGTACCGGTAATGGCTTAGGTGTCGAACCTAAATCTGCAGATCAGAAAGCGGATTATGAGTATGGCTTGCAGGCTTTTTTGAATCAAGCTGAGATGTTGACGCAAATTGAGCACTCCAATATCGCAACTGCCGAAAATGTTTTACCTTTCAATGGCACAGCCTACCTGATCCTGCGAGCGCAGGAAGGTACGCCGCTGTCCAAATTGATACAGTCTCAAGCATCGTTTGCCGAGACAGAACTGAAATTTATTTTGACGGCAATGTTGAGCGCATTGGAAAAAATTCACGCACACAATATTGTTCATGGTGGAATCCAGCCGGCCACCATTCTGTTGCGCAAGGATGGCGAACCCGTTTTGACGGGTTTTTCCGCTGCACGCTTGGCGATGGCCGCACGCACTGCCCAACTTGCCAGTGAACTCGCCATCGGCTATGCGGCAGCGGAACAAGACGATTCAGCAAAAACGATTGGGCCCGCCACTGATTTTTATGCGTTGGGTGCAACCTTGTATGAATGCATGACGCACAAGCAACCGATTGCCGCACAAGACCGTTTGCAGGCGTTGCGTCAAGGCGAACCGGATCCAATGATACTGGCCTCGGAATCGTTGGATACCGCTTACAGCGCAGAATGGTTGCAAGCGATTAACTGGATGCTGCAGCCTGAATATCAGCAACGACCGCAAGCGGCCAATGCGATTCTGGGGCTATTAAAAACCGAACAGCCTAATGACCCTGCGCGCTCTTCGAGTACACAGCAAAACCCAGAGATGGACGGAAATTCGGGTTCCAGGAACTATCGAATGCTGGCTGTCATGACTGGGATTGTTGCGTTGGCGACAGCTGGGTTATGGTTTAATGAGAAACCAGCAGAAATATTGGATGAGAATCTCAGTACAGCGGTTAACGCACCATTATCCCAGCCTACGTCGAGTGAAGGAGCTGCTGCATCTGAAAGCAAAGAAACAGCACCCATCTCATTGGCTGCTATCCCATCGAATTCCGGTGCCGGTCTGGATAAAATTACCGAAATTGTTTCAGAAAAAATTGATCCTGCCGACAAGCAATCTGCTGAAAATGCGTTGCCGATAGCAAATGATGCGATTGCATCCGAGCTTAGCAACAAGGGAAGCACTCAGTCAGCATCCGACAGCAATCCACCGATGCCAGCGATCAATTCATCATCTGAATCCAAGCAACAGGTTGCGAGTAAACAACCCATTGATGCGGCATCCCTCAAAAAGCATCTGGCTGCAGCTGAAAAAGCCATGAAAGCAGGGCGCTTTACGACACCATTGAAGGATAACGCGCATAAACATTATCAGGCGGCTCTGGCCATTGATCCAAACAATGCACAAGCCAATGCGGGGTTGAAAAAAATAGTGGATCGGTATGTGCAATATATTGAAAAAGCTAAATCGACCGGTCAATCAAACAGAGTTGAACTCTATTTGCAAAGAGCCGAAGCAGTCTTGCCCGATGATCCTAAACTACAGAAAATTCGGGCGGCGCTAGCGGCTGCTCAATAAACTATTTCATCGATATGGCCGGATGGAATAGTCGAACTGCAACAACCTTGATTTTTGCGCCGTTTGAAACCTGACTAGGCATCAAATAAACGTCAGGCCAGTTTGCGTGAGTCCTGTTAAATTAATGTTTTCAGTATTGAAACTGGTGTCGGCGGCTAGTGTTGCCAAGGTACCGACCGACATCTCACCCGTATCGAGCAGTTTAATGTAGGGTGATTTTTCAGTATCTGAGGGTATGCTTCCGAACAGGTTGTACCACAGTAAAGTCACGACTTCATCGTGACTTTTGTCGCCGGTTATATAAATGGCGCGTTCTCCCAACAGCTCGTAGCCGACGCCGTTGTCCATTTCGTTGAGGCCAATACCGACATATTCCATGTTATTGACAGTATGTGGTCCGAAAACAACCCCGAGTAACTTGGCAACCTGGCCGGCATGGCCGTCCAGATCAAGCGCCAGTCCGATATCCCCAAATTCCAAGCGTTCAATACGCGCTAGCGTATCCAGGTTATCTGGATTGGCGTTGGCGGTCAGCGTGTAACCGCTGGAATTTTTGCTGAGTGTATTATGTTCGCGCAGCGATGTGACCAGAACCGTATCGATGCCTGAATCGCCATCCAGGAAATTGCGTCCATTGTTGCCGATCAGCACATCATCACCTTGACCGCCCAGGGCATTTTCGATGGTAACGCCATCTGCAATCCATACATTAGGAATAGGCAGTCCCAGATTATTGCCATTGGATTGAACGTATACGGATTGTCCAATAAACGATGCACTGGTCGGATTTAAATCAATGCGGGCGGGAATTGTGCCGGAATAATGCAACGTGTCGGAGCCGCCGGCATCCCACAGGGTTTCGTGATAGCGTGTTGAGTCGTCGTAGGTGTAGGTATCATCACTGTCATGATATTGACGGTTGGCACCATATAAAAATTGCACGGCGGCTATATCTAATATCATAGGGGTGGTCGGATGGAAAGAAAATTCGTTGCCTACTTCACCTCCAAGCGTCGAATAGGTGTAGCTCATGAGGGTATGCATGATGCTATCCTGATCAGCCGGTAGTGTAGCTGCTGAACCGTCGGAGTCATCAAAGGGGTGTTTGAGTCCCAGAGCATGGCCTATTTCATGCAACAGAGTTTCATAGGAGATGGTGCCTGGATCCCAGTCCTGAAAATTGAGCAGACCTAATGTGTTAGCCCAGATATCACCCGATCTGACAGTTTGGCCGGGTAGGTAAGACCAAGCCAAAGTCGCCTCATCGGGATCTTCGGTATAGGCGGCACGGATATCGCCGACTTCCTGGGGAGTTTCCGTCACTTTGACAAAGTTTAAGTTGGCAACATTTGCCCAGCGTTGTAAGGCCTGCTCAAAATTGATTTGATCTTTGCTGGTCAATGGTACTGCTGCCTGATTCCAGGGTTCACCATCACCCCATGGAACACCGTAGCCTGATGCGAAATCGGTAGACCAATAGGCAACGTCTTTACTGATCGGGAAGCTGTAGGTAATGGTCGAATTTGTCCAGCGCGAGCCGCCTAATAATGCATCAATCGTATTGATATGGGCGGAATCAATATAGGTTACGCTGCTTGAGACATAAGGTGTCGCCATCCATGAATTCCAATAATCAGTTATAAGAAACTTTCAGAAAAGTGTTATATAACAGATTTTATATGAACTGGGGGCTTGTAAAACAAGTAATTAATGCCACAATCTTTGTGTTAGCCGGAATGACTGTGGATCACTATCCGGAATAGATTGGCCATGAAAAACGTAATGATCATCTTGAATCTCTGATCAATATATTGTGATCGGAAGAAATGATCAGCTCAGTGGGATTGATTGTTCACTCCACACTTTCTTCATCGAATTCCACCGAAAATCGATAACCTGTTCCTCGCACGGTTTGGACCAAGTTTTCTTTATCCACCGCTTCAAGTATCTTGCGCAATCTGCGTATATGCACATCGACGGTCCGGTCTTCGATAAACACATGGTCACCCCATACCCGGTCCAGAAGTTGCGCGCGGGTATGAACACGTTCCTTATAGGCCATCAGATAATGCAACAACCGGAACTCAGTCGGCCCCAATGTGATTTCTGTAGTCTTTGACGGATCATCAAGTGCGTAAACATGGACCCGGTGTGTCGTGGGATCCAGTTTCAATCCTCCCAGTTCAATTATTTCGTCCGACATTTCCGGCAAGCGTCGGCGTAGGACAGCTTTAATCCGGGCAATGAGCTCGCGGGGTGAGAAAGGTTTGGTAATGTAATCGTCTGCTCCGGCTTCCAGTCCGGAGATTTTGTCATTTTCCTGCACCCGCGCTGTCAGCATGATGATGGGAATCGATTTTGTGCGTGCCTCACGCCGCAATCGACGCGCAAGTTCAATGCCTGTCGTGTCCGGTAACATCCAATCCAATAATACAAGGTCAGGCAGGACATTATTGATGAGTTGCTTTGCCTGCTCCGCATTATCCGCGCATAACACCATATGTCCCGCTCGCTTCAAATTGAGTGAGATCAATTCCTGGATTGCAGGTTCATCTTCAACAACCAGTATTGTGACAGCCATCAACGACCTCGCTTGCATGTAATGTAATAAAAGATGCTGAGATCATATAAACAAAGCATTACATATTTATGACAGTCGCATGAATGTAGTGATTTTTTAACAAAAATGCAGTGCCGCGTTTCAGAAATGTGACAGATTCTCAGGAATCACAGATGCCTTTATCAATAACGATTGATCCTGCAGTGCGCTAACGATAGACTGTATGATCTTGTGTTTATTTTCTGAGGGTTAGGTTTCAATTGTTGAATGTGATTGCATCGTTGATCAGTGTGCGAGGAAAAATTATGCCATTAAGAATTCTCAAGCCCAGTCTGGAAAAATGTTGCGGATTATTATTAATGGCATTATCGGTTGCGGTTGCCGCTGAAGAATGGGTTTACACGGTGCGACCAGGAGACAACCTCTGGAATCTGACCGAGCGTCATCTTAAAAGCATGGAATATGTGCAGGAATTGCAGAAAATCAACAATATACGCAATCCCTATGTCATACCGCCTGGAACCCATCTGCGCATTCCCATTGCCTGGACAAAGATGCTGGATGAGGTGTCGGCGCAAGTGATTAGTGTGCATGGAACCGTCATGCTGCAACGTGAAGGCCAGCAATCCGTACCGATTAAAATGGGCATGCAGCTGTTGGCGGGAGACGAAATACGCACTGTAGACGATGCCTTCGTGACGATTGAGTTTGCAGATAAATCGCTATTGCGGGTGCAGGAAAATACACAATTGCGTCTGGAAAATATGCGCATATTGGGCGATCAGGGTCTGTTTGATACCCTGATCGATTTGCGTGAAGGGCGCACTGAAAGCTCGGTTCCCAGTAAATCGGAGAAAGGGATACGTTTCAGAATCAAAACACCGTCTGCGATCAGTTCGGTGCGTGGTACGGATTTCCGGGTGGGTGCGATGGAGGAAAAATCAGCTACCAGCAGCGAAGTATTGACCGGCATGGTGGAAGTCGAGGGTGGAAAAAAACAGGTGAAAGTGCCCGCTGGCTTTGGTGCCGTTACCGCTCAGGATAAACCGCCGATGTCTCCAGTCAAGCTTCTGCCTCCGCCTAATTTGACGGCAACTAACCATTATTATCAGAAACTGCCTTTGGTGATTCAATTTAACGCCTTGCCGGGCGCTCAGGCCTACCGCGCACAAATTGCGATCGATCGGGATTTTAGAAATTTATGGTCTGAATTTACGACGGCAAGCTCGCCTTTTCGTGATGGAGACATACCCGATGGTGATTATTGGCTGAGAGTTCGCGGTATTGATTGTTTGCAGATTGAAGGCATGGATGCGGCGATTCCTTTTTCGCTGAATGCACGTCCCGAAGCCCCCTTTATTATTGCGCCATTACCCAGTGGCATGACGGCTCCAGAAAAGCAGGAATTTAAATGGGCGATTCAATCGGAGGCATCACATTATGCTTTCATGATTAGTCGGAATGCCGATTTTACCGAATTGGTTTACTTTGATCCTGAAGTAAAAGACAACGGTGTGACATTAACGGAATCACTGGCTCCAGGTCATTATTTTTGGCGTATTTTTTCTGTCTCAGCCAGCGAGGGGGCCGGTCCATTCAGCGACACGATGCCGTTCAGAGTGCCTTATCCCAGCCCATCGCTTGAAGAACCCAAGCTGGATGAGAATGAAATGACGTTTGCATGGCGTGCTGCCGCGGAAGGACAGAGTTTTCACTTTCAGTTTGCCCGTGATAAGGAATTCGCCGACATTATTCATGATGAATCCACAGCGGCTTCCCAGATCGTGATACCGAAACCTGCCAGCGGTACTTATTACTTACGCATCAAAACCATTGAATCGGATGGTTTTCAGGGACCCTGGGGAGCGACGCAGATGATTGAAGTGCCGCGTGGAATATCGTATTGGCTCATGCTGCTGATGTTATTGCCATTGCTTGTGCTTCTATGATGTATGGGAGTGATTTAGGAAAGCAGCCGAATACATTGGTTTTACGCATCATCTTATTGCTGGTTGGGGTTTTATACATCGCTTATGCGGAAATACTCCAGCGTTTTGATTTCATCATCTATGACAAAATATCGACATTGCGGCAATATCCGCAGGACCCCGATATAGCAATCGTTGCCATTGATGAAGAAAGTCTAAAGGTTTTAGGCCGTTGGCCTTGGTCCAGGGCCGTGCATGCAGAAATCATCAATCGACTAAAAGCGATTGGCAATGAGACGGTGGCCTTGGATCTGCTCCTGACAGAAGCGCAGCAGAATGATCCCTACGCTGACCCATTACTGGCTTCGGCGATTGCCGAACACGGCAATGTCATTCTGCCGGTCGTTCCCGCATCCACAGCCGGCCCGGAATCCTTGTCGCTCATTCAACCGCTTGCACCTTTTGCCCGCCATGCGGTATTGGGACATGCGGATATCGAGTTGGACAGCGACGGTGTTGCACGGCGTGTTTTCCTGTATGCGGGCGTGGATGAACCCACATGGCCAGCATTGGGTTTGCTGCTGGCAGATTCTGCGATCGCAAAAAGCACCGTTCAGCCGCTGAAGATTGATCAAGCAGAATCAGGCCAACGGTCACACTGGATTCGTTCGCACGAGGCCTTGATACCGTATCTGAACCAGTCCAGCGGATTCCAGAAAATTTCCTATGCGCGAGTGCTATTCGATGATGAAGCGCTAGCCGGTTTGCGCAACAAAACCGTGATTATTGGCGCAACAGCAGCGGGAATGGGAACACGTTTCGCAACACCGTTATCAGCAGTCAGTCGTCAACCGATGCCGGGGGTTGAATGGCATGCGAATGTTTTCTCGATGTTAAAGAATGATCGCGCTATTCATTCGATTTCCCAGGTGGCGGCGACAGTTATTTCGGTTGCTTGGGTGGTCGGCATTGTGCTGGTGATGGGATTGTTAAAAAGACATTTCACGCTTATCCTATTGCTGTTTTTCCTGGTTTTGGGTTTGTGTCTTTCTGGCATGATCATGGCATTAGGCCATCTCTGGATTCCTCCCGCTGCGGCTTTATTGGGTACCTTGTCGCTTTATCCGTTATGGAACTGGCAGCGCATCAATCAATTCCTGCGCGTGTCGTGGATTACTAAGGTGCGTTCGAGCACTGCGCTGGAATCGATAAATGACGGCATTATCACGACGGATGCGACTGACCATGTCATTTATATCAATAAAGGCGCTGAAAAAATTCTGCGCCTGTCGCTCGATCAACTCAAAGGAAAGCCTTTGCGAGAAATTCTGCAACTTCGTTCTAAGCGCAGCCATGCATCGGCTGCTCAAGCAATCAAAGATATCCTGAATCCCGGCTTGGAGAAACCGGGTGTGATGGAATGCCTGCTAAAAGCAGGCTATGGCGGTGAGCGCACCGTGCGTATTACTCGCAATCCAATCTATGACGACCGGAAGTTATTGGTCGGATCGGTGATTGCCATGGCGGATATCACCGATACGGTTGAGCTGTCACAACAGGTTGCGCACCAGGAAAGTCATGATGCGCTGACAAAATTACCGAATCGCAGCAAACTGCAGACGCAATTTAATCGCATGATTCAAGCGCTGCAAAATACCGACAAGGTCATTACAGTTTTTTTTATCACGTTGGATAATTTCAAGAAAATCAATGATGCGATGGGGCATCATGCGGGCGATAAATTACTCCGCATGGTTTCCCAGCGGTTGTTTGAGGTCGCACACGCAGACGATGTGATTGCACGCTGGGGTGGGGATGAGTTTGTGCTGTTGTCTGATCAATTGCGCGAGGAGAGTGCTGTGATTGCAATGGCGCAGAACATTCTGGATGCCATCAGGCATCGATTTGAAATCGATGATCTGGGGGTATTTGTTTCTGTCAGCATTGGGATCAGTTTTTACCCGGAAAACGGATCAACCAGCGAAATCGCGTTGGAAAGGGCAGGTACGGCCATGTACCGTGTCAAACAGGATGGCGGCAATCAATTTGGCTTCTATTCTCCCGAATCCTCGGTGGTCTGGACGCGTGACCAGCTGGAACTGGAAACGGAGCTGCGTGCCGCCATCAAAAACAATGAACTGCAAGTATTATTCCAGCCGATAGTCAATGCGAAAACGCATCGCATTACGCGCATGGAAGCCCTGGTGCGCTGGCCGCACCCCAAACGGGGATATTTATCGCCCAGTGAATTCATTCCGCTGGCCGAAGAGACCGGGCAAATCGAGCAGTTGGGCGAAGTTGTGCTAAAAGCTTCGTGTTTGTCCGCCTATGCACTGTTGCAATTGGGATATCCCGTCAATATCTCTGTCAATGTCAATCCACGTCAGCTGTTGAACAAGAATTTTCAGCAAACGATTACCCAAACGTTGCATGACACAGGATTGCCTGCAAAATCTTTGATTCTGGAGATTACCGAAAGCGCAATTGTCAACGACATGGAGCGTGTCGGTAAGGTATTGGAAGCAATCAAGACGCTGGGGGTTTTAGTGGCTTTGGACGACTTTGGAACCGGCTATTCATCCCTGACTTTATTGCGCGAACTGCCCATCGATATCTTGAAAATCGACAAATCATTTGTACGCACGCTGGATCAAAACAAGAATGACCTGAAAATTGTGCAGGCCATTATTGGTCTGGGAAAGAATCTGGGGCTGGCCATTATCGCGGAAGGCGTTGAAACCGAGCAACAATCCAGCTTGTTGCTGCAATATGAATGCGATTATCAGCAGGGTTATTATTTCAGTCGCCCGATTCCCTATGAGGCTTTGTGCGAATGGATCCAGGAGAAAAAATACGCGACCCATTAAATATGTACTGGCTCAGGTCAATTATAAAAAATAGAATTCTTTAACACCTTCTCGAAACTTGGATTCTTTTGCAAAGGTCTCTAGTAGATTATGAAGGTAATTCTGTTCCGGCCAGAGCACAAATCCCAATATGCTAAACTTTGTATTCTATTGTTGGGTGTGTGGTAATAGTTCCGGCCAGAGCACAAATCCCAATATGCTAAACTGCTAATTAAAGATGTGAAAGTCGGTATCTAGTTCCGGCCAGAGCACAAATCCCAATATGCTAAACTTTGTTCTAACTCATAAATCTTGACAGCATAGTTCCGGCCAGAGCACAAATCCCAATATGCTAAACTGATGCAATGGTAAAAGTGACGGCCGCAGTAGTTCCGGCCAGAGCACAAATCCCAATATGCTAAACTATCAATACTTTGCTCAATCCTTGCATACCAGTTCCGGCCAGAGCACAAATCCCAATATGCTAAACTATAAAGATAAAGATGATCTGTCTGAAGTAAGTTCCGGCCAGAGCACAAATCCCAATATGCTAAACTAAAAGCAGAGAAAGACAAGCAGGATGCTATGTTCCGGCCAGAGCACAAATCCCAATATGCTAAACTGCGCAGGGATGTCAATGTCAATGTGTTGCGGTTCCGGCCAGAGCACAAATCCCAATATGCTAAACTCGTTGATTTGTACGCTGCTACCGAAGCGACGTTCCGGCCAGAGCACAAATCCCAATATGCTAAACTTCTGCCCATGTGCGACGGCATCGGACCGTAGTTCCGGCCAGAGCACAAATCCCAATATGCTAAACTTGCCGGTAACTTCGCACGGCTGGCAGATAAGTTCCGGCCAGAGCACAAATCCCAATATGCTAAACTTTGAGTAGGTTTTAAAGCATCGAGCAGTAAGTTCCGGCCAGAGCACAAATCCCAATATGCTAAACTCGGTGCT
>Ga0209582_1000921_pt1 | contig 15741 bp, 13 predicted proteins | sample KloWWTmetKNB5Kit_FD_187176 | JGI IMG/M metagenome (GOLD analysis project Ga0209582, IMG submission 187176) | Active sludge microbial communities from Klosterneuburg, Austria, studying microevolution and ecology of nitrifiers - Klosterneuburg... | ecosystem: Engineered > WWTP > Aerobic digester >...
GCCTCATGGCGAAGCCACGACGCGTGCGCCAGTAGTGACCATTATGGGTCACGTTGACCATGGCAAGACGTCGTTGCTTGATTACATTCGTCGAGCCAAGGTGGCTGCGGGTGAGGCAGGTGGAATTACGCAGCATATCGGCGCTTATCACGTCGAAACGCCACGCGGCATGATCACCTTCCTTGATACCCCAGGTCACGCCGCCTTCACGGCTATGCGTGCCCGTGGTGCCAAGGCGACTGATATTGTTGTGATCGTGGTGGCGGCTGATGACGGTGTTATGCCGCAAACAGCAGAAGCCATTGACCATGCCCGTGCGGCCGGTGTGCCGATCATTGTGGCCATCAACAAGATGGACAAACCCTCTGCGGATCCGGATCGTGTATTGAACGAACTGACCGTGAAGGAAATCGTTCCTGAAGAGTGGGGCGGTGAGCATCAGATTTGTAAGGTTTCGGCGCATACAGGCATGGGCGTGGACGAGCTTCTCGAAGCCATCCTCATGCAGGCAGAGTTGCTGGAACTGACTGCTGCTGTTGACGGTCCTGCTCAAGGCGTAGTGATTGAAGCGCGCATTGATAAGGGTCGTGGTGCGGTTGCTTCGGTACTGATCCAGCGCGGCACGCTGAAAGTGGGCGACATGGTGTTGGCCGGTATGCATTACGGCCGTGTTCGTGCCATGTCCGACGAAAATGGCAAGCCCATCAAATCTGCCGGGCCATCTATTCCGGTTGAAATTCTGGGCCTGCCTGAAGCCCCGGATGCCGGTGATGAATTCCTAGTAGTAGCTGATGAGCGCAAGGCGCGTGAAGTTGCCGATTTCCGTGGCATCAAGCAGCGTGAAGAGCGTTTGACGCGCCAGCAGGGGATGAGGCTAGAAAACCTGTTTGCTAATATGGGCAAGAAGGAAGCTTCTGCCGTCAATATCGTGCTCAAGGCCGATGTGCGTGGCTCGTTGGAAGCACTTACCCAGTCGCTGCATGGCTTGTCCACCGATGAAGTCAAAGTGGCGATTGTGGGCGCTGGTGTGGGCGCCATCACTGAGTCCGATGTCTCCTTGGCGGAGTCAACCGGTGCCGTGATTCTGGGCTTCAACGTGCGTGCAGATAACGCGGCGCGTGCCAAGTGCCAGGCGGATGGTATCGATCTGCGCTACTACAGTATTATTTATCAACTGCTTGATGACGTGAAAGCGGCCATGAGCGGCCTGCTGGCACCGGAGCATCGTGAAACTATTCTCGGTGTGGCGCTGGTTCGCGAAGTCTTCCGCTCCTCCAAGTTTGGCGCGGCAGCAGGCTGTATGGGTATTGAAGGTACTTTGTATCGCAACAAACCAATCCGTGTGCTGCGTGATGAAGTGGTGGTGTTCCAGGGTGAACTGGAATCGCTGCGCCGCTTCAAGGACGACGTGCAGGAAGTTCGTAACGGTATTGAGTGTGGTCTGGCGGTTAAGGGCTACAATGACATCCGTGTCGGAGACAAGATCGAAGTCTATGATGTCACCATCATCAAGCGCAGCCTGTAATCAGGTGTGCTGAAAGACCTGCTGTGGCATTGGCCCGGTGCTGGATTATCCGGCATCGGGCCAGTTCACATCAGGCCTTTGACTGGACCGCGCATGCCTAGTGTGTTGGTCACTTGCAGTTTGAACAGGTAATTCAAGAGGTTTCATGAGTCAGCGTACGCAACGCCTTGCCGACCAGGTCCAACGCGATCTTTCCGTATTGATCCGTGAGGAAATCAAGGACCCACGCATCCGGATGGTGACCATATCTGCGGTGAAAGTGAGTCCGGACATGGGCTATGCCGATGTCTATGTCACCGTGCTGGGCGCGACGCTGGAAGAAAAGCCGGATGACAGTCTTAAGGTTCTTAATGCGGCGGCAGGATTTCTCCGTGGCGGCTTGGGCCGTGGCCTGAAGACCCGTATTATTCCGCACATCCGCTTTCACTTTGACGAGGCAACGGCACGCGGTAATCGTATGGCCGCGCTGATTACTACTGCCGTCAAAGAAGATCTTGAACGCGCCGAGGCGCGTGGCGAGAGTGAGCCGGGTATTGCTGACGAAACATGAGTAAGCCACGCCGTCCGCGTCGTCCCATTGATGGCGTGCTGCTGCTAGACAAGCCTCAGGGCATCACGTCGAATCAGGCGTTGATGCGGGTTCGTCATTTTTACCAAGCTGATAAGGCCGGCCATACGGGCAGTCTGGATCCTTTGGCAACCGGGCTATTGCCGGTTTGCCTTGGCGAGGCATCAAAGTTTACGCAGTACCTGCTAAATGCCGACAAGGTCTACGTTACCCGTATTCGCCTTGGCATCACCACAAATACAGGTGATGCCGAAGGAGAAATAACGAGTGAGTCAGTGGTGCCTGTGCTGGAAGATGCGGCCATTGAGGCAGTATTAGCGCAATTTCGCGGCGATATTTTTCAAGTGCCTTCGATGTTCTCTGCCTTGAAAAAGGATGGACGGCCACTCTATGAGTTGGCACGCAAGGGTATCGAGATTGATCGACCTGCCCGCCCGGTGAGCGTTTATCGGCTGACTCTACTTAAGGTAGAGGGTAACGAGTGGACGCTGGAGGCGCATGTCAGCAAGGGGACGTATATTCGTTCTTTGGCTGAAGATATTGGCAAGGTGCTGGGCTGTGGAGCCCATGTTGTGATGCTGCGCCGTTTGTCGTTGGGCCCGTTCGAGCTTCCCGAGATGGTGACGTTGGAACAACTGGAGCAGACGTTGGCTGAAGGTGGGCCGGCGGCGATTGATCGCCTGCTGTTGCCGCCTTGGGCAGGCTTGGCCTCGTGGCCTCGCGTGGAGCTCTCAGAGAATGCAGCGTATTATCTACGTCAGGGTCAGCCAGTGCGTTGCCCTGATGCTCCAGAGAATGGTGAAGTTCTGGTATTTGAGCAGGACGGAGCATTTCTCGGAATCGGTGCAATGGATGACGAAGGGCGCGTGGCACCGCGTCGTCTGATAAAATCCATGGCACCATGAATTCATATTGATCGGCTATTAGTCGGTCAATGCGAAAGAGGGGCAGATATGTCCTTCGCGACGACGACTGTAGAGATGCACGGTCGGGCGTCTCTTTTATGCATCTCATTGTGGAGTTATAAAATGTCTTTAACTGTTCAAGACAAGGCAGATATTGTTGCCAAGTTCGCCCGCGGTCAGGGTGATACGGGATCTCCGGAAGTGCAGGTTGCCCTGCTGTCGGCTCAGATCGATGATCTGCAGCCTCACTTCAAGGCACACAAGCATGACCATCATTCCCGTCGCGGTCTGATCCGCATGGTGAACCAGCGCCGCAAGCTGCTGGATTACCTGAATGGCAAGGACCATGCCCGCTATGTTGCGCTGATCCAGACTCTGGGCCTGCGTCGCTAAGTGTGTAAGCCGGGAGCGCGAGCGCTCCCGGCTCTTTTTATACCAGGTAAAACGAATCGCCTAAGGAGAGGCTTCTAACACATCCGTTGCGCAGTTTGCATTAGGCGTAGTGGATGTATTAGGGGCCTCCGATGGCAGCACCGGTTCCGGACGATGCCGGAACCAAATTGATTGCAGTTGATGCAAGAGGAACCCGAAATATGTTCAAGATCGTTCGCAAGGAATTCCAGTTCGGCAAGCAGACCGTGGTACTAGAGACTGGCCGTATTGCCCGTCAGGCCTCGGGTGCTGTTTATATCACCATGGGTGGTGTGTCGGTGCTGGTTGCTGTGGTTGGCGCAAAGTCTGCCAAGCCAGGTCAGGATTTCTTTCCGCTGACCGTGAACTACCAAGAAAAAACATATGCCGCTGGCCGTATTCCCGGTGGCTATTTCAAGCGTGAAGGCCGCCCATCAGAAAAGGAAACACTGACTTCCCGCCTGATCGACCGCCCGATTCGCCCGCTGTTCCCAGAAGGCTTCCTGAACGAAGTGCAGGTCACTGCCACAGTAGTGTCCTCTGATAAGACATTCGACCCGGATATTGTTGCTCTGCTCGGCACATCTGCCGCGTTGGCGATTTCTGGTCTTCCCTTCAATGGCCCGGTCGGTGCTGCCCGCGTTGCTTATGTGAACGGCGAGTACAGCGTCAACCCAACCTATGAAGAGCTGGCAGCATCTGAGCTGGATCTGGTTGTGGCCGGCACCAGTGCGGCTGTGCTGATGGTGGAGTCTGAGGCGAAAGAACTCAGCGAAGACGAAATGCTGGGTGCCGTGCTGTTCGGCCATGATGAAATGCAAGTCGCTATTCAGGCGATAAAAGAATTTGCTGCTGAAGTTGGCAATGCGCGTAGAGACTGGACTGCTCCAGTCAAGAACGAAACGCTCAAGGCTGCCCTCAAGGATGCATTTGAAAGTGCAATTTCTGACGCGTACACCATTCGCGAAAAGCTGGATCGATACACCAAGCTGGGTGAGATCAAAAAGCAGGCGCTGGCGCGGTTTGCCGTAGAGGGTGCTGATGTATCTGCCGATGAAGTGGATGAGCTGTTTGAAGACCTGAAGTACCGCACCGTGCGTGACAACATTCTTTCCGGCAAGCCACGTATCGACGGCCGTGACACCAAGACTGTGCGCGCTCTGGATATTCAGGTTGGTGTGCTGGGCAAGACTCACGGTTCTGCGCTGTTCACTCGTGGTGAGACTCAGGCGTTGGTTACCGCCACTCTGGGCGGTTCACGTGACTCCATGATGATTGATGCGCTGGAAGGCACGCGCAGTGATAGTTTTATGCTGCACTACAACTTCCCGTCCTACTCTGTTGGTGAAACTGGCCGAGAAACTGGTCCTAAGCGCCGTGAAATCGGACATGGTCGTTTGGCCCGTCGTGGCGTGCAGCCAATGCTGCCGGCATCAGACAAGTTCCCGTATGCCATCCGTGTAGTGTCTGAGATTACCGAGTCCAATGGTTCGTCCTCCATGGCGTCTATTTGCGGTGCCTCGCTGGCGCTGATGGATGCCGGTGTGCCGATGAAGGCTCCGGTGGCTGGTATTGCCATGGGTCTGGTCAAGGAAGGCGAGCGCTTTGCTGTATTGACGGACATCCTTGGTGATGAAGATCACCTTGGCGACATGGACTTCAAGGTGGCCGGTACCGCTCATGGCGTGACCGCTTTGCAGATGGATATCAAGATCGAAGGCATCAATGAGGAAATCATGGAAACCGCACTGGCTCAGGCCCGTGATGGTCGCCTGCTGATCCTCAAAGCCATGAATGAAGTGCTGCCGCAGTCCCGTTCAGAAGTGAATGGCAATGCGCCAACCTACGCCACTATCAATATCAATCCGGAAAAAATCCGTGATGTGATTGGCAAGGGCGGCTCGATGATTCGCTCGATCTGCGAAGAGACTAAGGCCACTATCGACATTGATGACACTGGCTTGGTGCGCATCTATGGCGAAACTAAGGGAGCCACTCAGGCTGCCTTGGCTAAGGTTCAGGCCATTACTGCCGAAGTGGAAGTGGGCACAATCTATGAAGGAACGGTCGCCCGTATCGTCGACTTTGGTGCTTTTGTGACCATCATGCCCGGTACTGACGGCCTCGTGCACATTTCCCAGATCGCCAGTGAGCGTGTCGAGAATGTGGCCGACTACCTGAAGGAAGGTCAGAAGGTTAAGGTTAAAGTGATGGATGTGGATCAGCGCGGTCGCATCAAGCTGTCCATGAAAGAGCTGGCCGTTGAAGCACCTCAGGCATGAGGCTCAGTGATCCGGAGTTCATGAAAATGGCCTCGGATGACTAAAAAAGCCAAGAAAGCCGCCTTTGGGCGGCTTTCTTGTTTACGGGCTAGATGCTATCTTTGCCCGGCTCTCCTGCTAGGGCAGGTAAGGTTGTCGCCATAATCAAAAAAAACGGCGCTTGACCGGATACTACAAAAACAAAATTTAAGAGGAAATCACCATGAGAGGGACCCGTCGTCTGCTCCGTTGGAGCGTTATCGGTGCATTTGTGACTGGGACTGTTCTGCTCTCGGGTTGCTCCCAGATCAATAAGACCGGTGCCAATATCGCCATGCGCTTTACTGAAAAGCACATCATCCCACCCGTCCTTAAGATGGACGATACGGCGATGGGCTGTTCTGCAGGTGAAGCCATTACTCCGCTGATGCTCGGTGCGGTATGGGGCCTCAAGGCCGATGCCGACAAGATTCTCGTTGTTCAGTACGCTTCCGCAGGCCTCTGCGCCGAACAGCGTGCCTTTGAGCATGAGCTGCGCTATCTGCGCGCCGCCAAGGCGGGCTTGATCGATGAGGCTCAGGATGCGCGTATCCAGCAAAAGCGTGAAGCCGAGCTTGCAGCTCGTCGTCAATATGCTGGCTGGCAGGCGTTTGTGCATCATTACGAAGTTAATCGTAAGTCCCCAATCGGTGACAAGTGCCCGAAGTTCAAGAATGACTTTGACGAAATGATTTACATGATGGGCATGCTGACAGGTGTGCAGTCCATCGTTAATGACATCACGGCACAACAAGCCGTTGGCGTACCTAAAGATATTGGCGCCAAGGTTGAGCGTGGCATGATGTGCTTAGATAACAACAAGTGGTGGGGTGCCCCAATGGCTACCCGCGCCGCTATCTGGAATTTGCTACCGGGTGCAGGTGAAGGCAAGGGCGACCCATGGGAAACCATCAAGCAGAGCATGCGTATCGGTGAGCGCACGGGTGTACGCCTGCCACATGCCATGTATGCCATGTCTGCCTACACCAAGGGCGATGAAGAGCTGGTTCGTGATGCTATCCGCTCTTACGCAGCTACAACTGAAATGGCTGTTAATCCGAACTACAAGATGCTTGACCAGATGGCTTTCTTGATTGTGCAGAATATCTCCGATCGTCTCTGGACTGAAAAAGCCGGAAGCCGTACCCCACCGGGCAGTCTGGGCAAGTTCTGGGATGATGCACCCGCACAGCAGGATGATGGTGTAGAGATCGATGACCTCCTTTGAGGTCGTCCTTTTACCTTTTTGATCTTTTGAAGCACTCCTGTAGGAGCTATATATGCAAACGTTGATGAAGTACTCCCGTGGTGCTCGCCTGATACTGGCGGGTACTGCCTTGGCCCTCTCGTCCACCATGGCCATGGCGGCCGAAAAGAAGACGCTCTGTGTCTGGGACATCGTGGGAGCCCAGGGGGATGTGTTCAACATGATGAAAGACTACAAACTGGCCGCAGCCAAATGGGGCGTTACGTTCGACCTGAAGCCCTACACCGATGAGAAGATCGCAGCGGAGGACTTCAAGGCAGGACAGTGTGATGCAGTGGTTATGACAGGTTTGCGTGCCCGTCAGTTTAATTCGTTTGTTGGCAGCATGGATGCTCTGGGTGCGTTGCCGACGTACGCCATGCAGGCGAAGGCGCTGGCGACGGTTGCATCACCAGCAGCGGCCAAACTGATGGTGAGCGGTAATTATGAAGTAGCAGGTGCAACCCCCATGGGCGCTGCCTACCTGTTCGTTAATGACCGTAGTATCAATACCGTGGGTAAGCTCTCAGGCAAGAAAATTGCCGTACTCGACTACGATAAGGCTCAGGCCAAGATGGTGCAGTTGGTTGGAGCGCAGCCCGTTGCTTCTGACGTCACCAACTTTGCGGGCAAGTTCAATAATGGCTCCGTGGATATCATCGGGGCTCCGGCAGCTGCCTTCAAGCCTCTGGAATTGGTCAAGGGTCTGGGCACCAAAGGAGCCATCGTGAACTTCCCTCTGGTGCAGTTGACGCTGCAGGTATTGATCCGTCGTGACAGGTTTTCTGAGGACTTTGGTCAGAAGTCTCGTGAGTACATACAGTCGCAGTATCCGCGCGCCATGAGCCTTATCAAGACGGCTGAAGCTGATATTGATAAGAAGTACTGGATGCAGATTCCTGAAGCAGACAAGGCCAAACACATCAGCATGATGCGTGACTCGCGTGCTGCACTGACCAATGATGGCATTTATGACAAACGCATGATGTCGGTGCTGAAGAAAGTGCGTTGCCAGCTTGAGCCGACCAACGCAGAGTGTGCCCAGAGTATCGAGTAATACGTTAGTCCGGAAAAGCCCCTGATAACAGGGGCTTTTCATGTCTGCAGGATGCCGTAGCAAGACCAGATCATCCTGACACAAAAAAATGCTGACAGCCCTCTTGTCAGCGCAGAAAACAACAGACGCCAGATCGAGCTTGTATGAACCAGAAACCTGCTTTCCTCAATCGCTCATGGGCAGAATGGATATCCAGTCTTCCCGTTTTTTTGCTGCTTCTCCTTACGCTGGTCATCGGTACTGGCGAAATGATTCATGGCCAGCTGCTTCGTATGGGCGAGCGCATGTTTGGCGACCAGGAATCAGGTATTCAGTATTTCATGCTGCGTGCCGATCCGGCAGTTCCTGACTGTAATCCGAATGCGACGGCTGAGGCTTCTGCACCACCGGCTTCGGCTGCGATGGATGATATCGACGCGCTGTTCGCTGACGAGCCAGTGGACATGGAGGCGATGCATCAGTCCATTGAAAAGGCCAATGAGTTGTGCCGTGAAAAAATCGGCATGTACAAGAAGATCAATGATCATCTGACGACGGAAGTGAAGACTTTCCGCAAGATTGAGACGACTTTCTTCGGGATTTTCAAGTTTGGCACGGAGAACCGCAGCTTGCTGCTGCTTTTGATGGTTGCCATTGCCGCCGTAACCACGACGCTCGGATTACACCATATTGCCCTTCGGCCACCAAAAACCCGACTGGATTTTCGTGTTTACTCAGTGGCCATGGTGCTGGCCAACTCCATTCTGGTTTTTTCCAACCTCTTCTACATTTTACAGGTGCAAAACAAGTCTGGTGTAGAGATTGATCGACCCTATATCAGCTGGATCTGGGTAGCACTGTTTTCAGTTCTGGCGTTGGTAAGCGTCAAGGCAATTTTTTCTCCCCCGAAGGATGCACCGGAGGGCGGCTCCTTTGGCAAGGCGTTGCTGTCCATTCCGCTGTTTGCCTTCATGGGCATCAATGCCGGCATCAGCTTTATACTGGATGGGCATCATGCTGGTTTGGCCATCTATCTTGGTCAGATGATGGAGCTGTCCGGTGTCTTTCTGAATCTGGCGCTCTATATCTGGGCGGGTATGTTGCTCAAACAGACTCGTGTGGTGGACCTTTTTCTGGACATCATTCGCCCATGGAAGTTGTCACCAGAAATGCTCACCTGGGTCATTCTGTTCGTTGCGGCTTTTCCGACCGCGTATACAGGAGCCTCCGGTATTTTCGTGATCGCTGCCGGTGCGATAATTTATCGTGAAGTGCAGTTGGCCGGTGCTCGCCGCCAGTACGCTCTGGCAGCCACTGCAATGTCGGGTTCACTGGGCGTGGTGCTGGCACCTTGCCTGCTCATCGTTGTGATTGCTGCACTGAATAAACAGGTTACGACACAGGTTCTGTACGGTTGGGGTATTTGGGTATTCCTGCTGACTTCTTCATTGTTTTTCATCATTTCCCAGATGATGCGCAAGCAGAAAATCCAGATTGAAAGTGTCTCGGTGGCATTGCCGGCATCGGCTCGCGCGCTTGGCCCTGTGTCTCCGTATATCGTTCTGACTCTTGTGGTGGTGTATTTCTACAAGTTTGTGCTGGATACCAAGCTGGATGAATTCACCGCCCCGATGATTTTGCCGGTTATCCTGTTGGCTATTGTGATCTTTGACAAGATGCGTCGCTATGAGCCACGTATGCCAGAGCTGCCTCATACACCGAACCATTCGGAGCGTCGTATCGGCCTTGAGGAAGCGATACGCATCGCAACCAACGATACGATTGGTCACATTGGTGCATTGATTCTGCTGATGGCTTTGTCAGTAGCCGTGGGCGGCACTATTGAGCGCTCCGGTATCATGGAAGCAGTACCGCACAGCTTTGGCAATATCTGGCTGGCATTGAGTTTGCTGATGGTGCTGCTGATATTTGTCGGCATGATCATGGATCCGCTTGGTGCGATCATATTGGTGACGGCAACGGTGGCTCCTGTGGCGTATAACAATGGCATTCATCCAGTACATTTCTGGATGATTGTGCTCACCGCATTTGAGCTCGGCTATCTGTCGCCGCCTGTGGCGCTTAATCAGTTGTTGACGCGGCAGGTGGTGGGTGAAAAGGAAATGGAGGATGCCGATGAGGAAGTGCGCAACGAGTCTTTCTATTATCGGTATGAACGCTGGATTTTGCCTCTGCTTGTCATGGTGCCGGCGCTATTGATCGTGGTATATGGCGGTGCTTTCGTCGACTGGGATTACAAGGGCGCGGGCTTTTTTGATTGGCTTCCGCACTTCCGGCTGCCCTGATCGTTACTGATGCACAACAAGCCGGCCCCTGAGGCCGGCTTGTTGTTTGTGCAGTTTTCACAGATTGTTAATGCCGTTACTTTTAGTGGTGTTTTGCGTCATGCTGGTAATGACTACTGACATCTGTAGCCAATGCAAATTGACGTAAGTGAAGTCATTATTTACGCCTGAGTCTGAAGGCAAGCGAGTCGGCGGCATGGTGTTTTCAAAAGTAGTAGGCGTTGTCTTGTTGTTGCTGGTGAGTGCTGTCAGTCAATCGTCGGAGTGGGAGCTTGCCCGTGATCGCAACGGCATCAAAGTCTGGACACGGAATGAGCCAGGGTATCCGATTCGTGCGTTCAAGGCCGTTACAACAGTGGATAGCTCCCTGTCCGGGTTGGTAAGCCTGATCATGGACACGGATCATGTCAGCGAGTGGGCCTACCGAATACTGGGGGTAGAGGTACTGACACGAGATGATGATGCGGCAACTTTTGTCATTCATACTAAAACTGACTTTCCCTGGCCACTATCTAATCGGGATGTCGTGCTGGCAGGGCAGATTGTTCAAGATGAAAAAACCAGAATAGTGACGATTCGTAGCCGCTCGACACCGGCAGGGCGGTACCCTGTAGATCCCGATTTTGTGCGGATGCCGGACATGGTGGGAGACTGGATTTTCAGACCACTGGGGGCGGGTAAAGTAGAGGTAACGATGATTGGCCGTGCTAATCCTTCCGGTAATATCCCTTTTGGTGTGGTTAACCTGATCATTCATGAAACACCCTATCGAACCCTGCAGGGATTGCGCGAGGTTATTGGCGCCGAACGTTATCAACGTAAGCAGCTAAAGCAGATAAAGGAACTGCAGGATTAAATGCCTGACCAATTGCAGAAAACAAAAAACGCCGGCATTTGCCGGCGCTTTTTTATACCACAAGAGGTGAATCAGGCAACCTGTACTGGAATGGCATTGGCGCTGTGGCTAACGGTGTTATCTGCGTTGCAGTACACCAATCGTGGTTTGAAGTTGATGAGTTCTGCCGCTGCATAGTTGGCGTACGTGCAGATAATCAAAATGTCGTTAACCCCGGCCTTGTGCGCTGCGGCACCATTGACCGAGATCATGTGCGATCCTTCCTCGGCACGAATGGCATACGTTGTAAAACGCTCGCCATTGGTGACGTTATAGATCTGTATCTGTTCGTACTCAAGGATGCCGGCGAGGTCCAGAAGATCGCCATCGATGGCGCAGGAGCCCTCATAATCCAGTTCGGCGTGTGTAACACGGGCGCGATGCAGTTTGGCTTTGAGCATGGTGCATTGCATGAGGATTACCTCCGCTCGTGGATGTAACACGGCCTATACAGGCTCGTAACACTACAGCCCGGGTTTCCGGGCGGGACATTGTGCCGCAATCATTCGGAGGGATCAATCCGAATGAAACCGAAAAGTCACCGTATTGTCGGACAATGTGATCGTATATTTGTGAGTGATTTACGTCAGCTCAAAAGCAAGGTTATCAATCAGGCGAGTGTTTCCAAGCTTTGCGGCAACCAAAATGACCAGCGCCTTGTCATCCGGTCCGGCCACCGCTAGATCCTGACGGCGAATATCCAGGTAGTCTGGTACAAACCCACATTTGGAGAGGTGCCCCATAGCGGCTTGCGCCAGCATATCGTAGTTGCGCTGGCCGTTGATAATGGCTTGGTGCAGGTTGCTTAGTGTCTGATGGAGTATGGGCGCCCGCTGGCGTTCGCTGGCGGTCAGAAAGCCATTGCGTGAACTCAATGCAAGACCATCGTCGGCGCGCACGGTGGGTACGCCAATAACTTCTGTTGAAAAGCATAGCTCACGGGCCAGACAACGGATAACGGCCAGTTGCTGAAAATCTTTTTCACCAAACAAGGCTATATCAGGCTGAACAATATTGAAAAGTTTGCTGACCACAGTGGCTACGCCAGTGAAATGGCCTGGTCGCGAGGCACCACAGAGAATGTCAGTGATGCCACTGACGCAGACTGTGGTGAGTTGGGTGCGACCGTCCGGGTACATTTCTCGGGCATCTGGAGCAAATAGCACATCGCATTGTGCATCGGCGAGCAAGGCGCTGTCCGCTGCTAACGTACGAGGGTATGTGTCAAAGTCTTCGTTGGCCCCAAACTGAGTGGGATTGACGAAAATGCTGGCAACCACTATGTCGGCGTGGCGCTTCGCAGCCTTGATCAGTGTGATGTGGCCATCATGCAGATTGCCCATGGTAGGCACGAAGGCAATGGACTTGCCAGCCTTGCGCGCCGCACGAAGCGCGCTACGCAAGCCGGTAATAGTAGTTTCGGTTTTCATTGGGGACTTCTCGTTACCCGTTAGGCAGTTAATACATCAGTCAAAGCCGTGTTCAGGAGCAGGGTACTGCCCTTGCTTCACTGCCTGCACATAAGCATGGAAAGCGCCTTTGATGCCGTCATCGCTTTCTGTGAGGAAGTTTTTCACAAAGCGGGCCGGTTTGCCTGTGTGCAATCCCAGCATGTCGTGCAGGACCAATACCTGACCGTCACAGTCGGCACCGGCACCGATGCCAATGACGGGGATAGAGAGCGCGGCGCTGATGCGTGCGGCCAGTGCACGAGGGACGCATTCCAACAGCAGTATGGCGGCTCCTGCAGTTTCAAGAGCCAGTGCTTCTTGCAGCATGCGGTCGCCGGCATCCTCGCCTCGCCCCTGAACCCGGTAACCACCAAAGACATTAACCGACTGCGGTGTCAGCCCCATGTGAACGCAGCTTGGAATGCCGCCTTGCACGAGGCGGGTGACGGTATCGCAAAGCCATGCTCCGCCCTCTAGCTTGACGATATGGGCACCAGCCCGCATCAGGCTGGCGGCACTGTCGAGTGCGGCCTCTGGCGTGCTGTAGGCCATGAAGGGCATATCGGCCACAACCAGCGCGCATTGGTTGCCTCGTGCCACACAGGCGGTGTGGTAGGCCATGTCGGCGACGGTCACGGGCAGGGTGGAGTTGTGCCCCTGCAAGACCATGCCGAGGGAATCGCCAATCAGCAAGACCTCAACGCCAGCACCAGACATGGTGTGGGCGAAAGTAGCGTCATAGCAGGTGAGCATGCTGATTTTTTCACCGCGAGACTTCATGTCGCGCAAGGTGGCAAGGCTAATGGGCTTCATGAGGGCTCCTGCGCCAAGAGTGGGAGGGTAATAGTCAGGGGTGAATCAGCTATCGTCAATCAACGAAAGATTGCGCTGGGTTCAGACGATTAAGCCCAGTGTAGTCGCTGGCGGCGGGTAAAGTAGCCGCTACAGTGCCATCCGGTAGCGTAAGGTCGGGGCAGACTTCTAGCAGCGGGATAATGACAAAGTTTCTGTTTTTAAGCTCCCTGTGAGGAACGATCAGCGAGGGTGTATTAATTTCATCGTTGCCGTAAAGAAGTAAGTCGAGATCCAAGGTGCGTGCGCCCCAGCGGATTTCACGCAGGCGACCGTGCTGATTCTCGATGTCTTGCAAGGCGCGGAGCAAAGTATGAGGAGGCAAGCGGGTCGCAATCTGCGCCACTGCATTGACATAGTCCGGCTGTCCGGCTGGGCCCACCGGAGCGCTTCGATAAAAAGCAGAAAGCGCACAAAGGCGAGTCCCCGGTAATTGCTTCAGTGCAGCGATGGCCGATTGCAAGGTGGCAATCGGATCACCTAGGTTTGCACCGAGTCCGATACAGGCGGAGAACGTCATGACGGACTCAGTCAGCGGATGCCGGTTTGTGCTTGCGAGGACTGCGCTTACGAGGCTTGCGATTGGCAGATACTCCGCTCTTACTGCCACCCTCCAATGCCCGCAGCAGCTCTGCCTGCAGTCCTGGATCGGCATCTTGATAACGAGTCCACCACGCGCCCCAACGGCCTGTATCTTCCCCTGCTTTTTCTCGTAGCACGAGGAAGTCATAGGCGGCTCGGAAGCGCTGCTGAATGAGCAGAGCGTCGACTTGGCGAGAGCGTGGGTTTTCCAGTCGAGGCTGCATCTCCCATATTTCGCGGAGAGCCTGAGCGGTAAAGCGGGTGATGGCGGTACGTTCGGTTTGGCGACTGATGGCGCGCTGGCCTGCCTGTTGGAGGGCAGGGACGGGCGGTACGCCTTCTTCAAGCAGCTCGGCATAGTAGGCTTGTACGCGGCCCCAGAGTAAGGAAGCGTAAAAGAAAGCAGGATTGACGCTTTTGCCTTCGCGGATGCGCTGGTCGGTGCTGTCTGCCGTGAGCTCGAGCAAGCGTTCGTACGCTTCACTGGGCCCCGCTTGTGGAAAGAGGTGGCGGAACAGGTCGTATTCTTTGAGCAGGATAAGCACTCGATGCGCATGCCCGGATGCCAGCAGCTTCTGAGACTCATCAAAAAGACGGTGGCTGGAGATGTCGTCGAGCAGGCCTCCTAGTCGAAATAGGGGCTCGGCAGTAGCAGGCTCAATATCAAAATCGAGTTTGGCAGCGAAGCGGATGGCCCGCAGCATACGCACAGGATCTTCCCGATAGCGGGTATCCGGGTCGCCGATCAGGCGCAGTTGGCGCTTTTCCAAGTCCTTGCGACCGCCGGCAAAGTCCCAGAGGGAGAAGTCGGCAATATTGTAATAGAGCGCGTTAACAGTGAAATCACGCCGTTCTGCATCTTCTTCGATGCTGCCCCAGACGTTGTCACGCAAGATCATGCCTTCGTCGGAGGTACGGGCGTGATTATCACCTTCGGTTTGAGTGTGATGAGCCCGGAGTGTGGCGACTTCGATAATCTCGCGACCGAAGCGGACATGAGCGAGTCGGAAGCGCCGACCAATGATTTGGCACTGGCTGCCAAAAACCCGTTTCACCTGCTCGGGGGTGGCATCGGTGGCAACGTCGAAGTCCTTGGGGTTAAGCCCCAAGAGAAGATCGCGGACACCACCGCCGACCAGAAAGGCCTGATAACCATTATCATGCAGACGATAAAGCGTCTTGACGGCGGCCGAACTGATGTCCTTACGCGAGATCGGGTGCTGATCGCGAGGCGTTATGATGAGTTTTAGTACGGGGCGCCGTGAGTGAGTGCGCCCACGCAGGCGGTCGATCAGATTCTTGATCATGGAGGAGCGGTTGTCCGGATGTCTGGCTGGCCAGGAAAGTATAGATGATAGCAAGTCATGGCATTCGGCAAAACAAGCGGATCATGAGTGTCGACAGGGAGTGACAAATATAAAGAAAGGTGCGGGAGGGGTTACCTCCCGCATGCGCTGAACTTGACGTTGTTTTTTTGTGTTGAAGTGTCTGTGCTGCGGCCATTTATTGTTGTTATTGGCCTAACCGGCAGATTATTTTTATATGTTCTTATTCTTCTTATTATGGCCGGTAGCGGTCATTTTTTACCCGGGGGTAAGGTCAGCTATGGAGCCTCCCGCCCATAGCTGAACCTACCCACCCGCCATTCTTTTCTTCTTGTTATG